>Ga0116231_10001286_pt1 | contig 50842 bp, 21 predicted proteins | sample S1TSphgellanicum_2_FD_89695 | JGI IMG/M metagenome (GOLD analysis project Ga0116231, IMG submission 89695) | Host-associated microbial communities from peat moss isolated from Minnesota, USA - S1T2_Fd - Sphagnum magellanicum MG | ecosystem: Host-associated > Plants > Peat moss > Unclassified...
GGCTTGATGACGGGACGGATTTAGGGGAAGACCAGAAAAAAAATATTTAGGCCTTGGACAGCCCAGAATCAATTTTTATTTATTTTTGTATTGACCAAGACTACCTTTTTTTTCTTTTAGCTACTGTCTGTCCCAATTAAGGGGATGGATGAAATGTCCGTCTGGTTTGATGACGGGACGAATTTAGGGGAAGACCAGAAAAAGAAAATTTAGGCCTTGGACAACCCAAAATCAATTTTTTTTTTTTTTGTTGTATTGACCAAGACTACTTTTTTTTCTTTTAACTACTGTCCGTCCCAATTAAGGGATGGATGAAATGTTTGTCTGACTTGATGATGGGACGGATTTTTGGGAAGCTTTTTTTCTTTTAGTTACTGTCCATCTCGATTAAGGGGATGGATGAAATGTCCGTCCGGCTAGATGATCACAAAATAATAATAAAAATAAAAAACACATAAAAATAAAAAAATAAAAAAGTTAAAAGTTTCTAAAAAAAACTAAAACGCGAATCAAGTTAAAAGAAACCGGGGGACTTCACAGTGGCCGAAGGTCACGGGCACCCACTCGTAACCATGATTCTCAAAGTTTGAAAAACCTTGTTTTCTAAAATAATTAAATATTAGGCAAGGAAGTGCCGAACATCAGTGGCAAGTTAATTGTACAAATGTAGGTCAGAAGTCGGAACTCCTCGAACCTCCCGCCGGCCTCAGTCGTGACCGTGACTCTCTTTCCTCAAATCTCGTTAGCTTTTCAGGTTCGAACTTCTCTTGTCAGGGATAATCGTGTCAGTTATAATGATGATAAACGGCCACCTACTGTCTGGTAAACCTGAGAGGTATAGATGAATAATCCTTCCTTTCAGATGTAACATCCATAAGGGTGAATGTGCCAAGCAAAAGAAAAAACTCACTGCAGTAATTTATTCACCTAAAATAACGGCCAACTAATATGACGCACACCTCTTTTGTATGGATGAATAATTCTTCCTTTTAGATAAACATCCATGAGGGTGAATGTGCAAAGCAAAGAAAACTGGCTACAGAATTTTTATTCACCTAACAATGGCCGACTATTGCAAGTACACCTCCAATTAATGGATGAATAATGCTTCCTCTTAGATGTGACATCCACAAGGGTGAATATGCCAAGGAAAAGAAAACTGGCTACAGAAATTTATGGATATAGTAACGGCCAACGACCTTGAGGTACACCTCCCATTTAGGGATGAATAATGCTTCCTCGTAGATGTAACATCCATGAGGGTAAATGTGCCAAGCAAAAGAAATCTGTTACATAAATTTTGTCACCTAATAATAACGGCCAACTATTTTGAGGTGCACCTTCCGATTCATGGATGAATAATGCTTCCTCTTAGGGTGAATGTCCTAATCAAAACAAAAACGGGCTGCAGAAATTTACTCACCCAATAGAATTGATGGGGAGGAGCTCGGATTGTGTGAACATTTTCTGCAGTCTTCATTGATGAGAAGACAATTGGTAGTTGTATCTGCATCCATGAAGGCGATGGTAGCCGTTGATAATCAAGCCGCGTCGTCATCTTCACACGGGAGTGTGCGCCTGAAGGACGTACTCCTTCGAAGGATACGCCGGATGCGTGACGCGAGAAAGGCGAGGGCGTAGGAAGCGGGATGTGGCTGCCAGTGGGTGGTGGAAGGAGTACCTCATTTGCTGCAGATCACGAAGGTGGAAGATCTGGACCAGCTGTATAGCACAGCAGGAAGGAACTCTGAGAGACAGATTTGTAGTTTTGGGAGTTGCGGTTGGAGCTGCTGATAGAAGAAGTGTATTGTTGGTACTGAAGAAACAATAGTCGTAGTTGCTGTTAAACATCTGCTTGTGATCCACATTGCTTTGCTTCCCGAGTTTCTGAGTTTTGGGTTGCAGCATTGGCTTGAAGAAGAAGAGATGCAGAGATATCTGCAAGCTTTTGTGGTTGGGTATAGAGCATTGTCGATGAACTTGTTGGAAAAGAAACGCTGACACCAGATCTGTAGCAGCAGGGGTAAGTATCCGGCAGTAGTATTGGAGACAGGGACGAAAGGGCAAGGGAAAAAAAGATGGCCAGAGGTGGGTGGTGCATGCAGATCTGCTTCCTGCTTGTAGTGCAGGCAGCAGCAGCAGCACTGGTATGGGCACAGCAGACGCCATATACGCCTGTAGATAACATTCTCATCAGCTGTGGATCCTCGACAAATGTAACAGTAGATGGACGTGTGTTCGAGGCGGATAACACGGCGAAGACGCTAGCATCGGGAGGCGTTTCGGCATCGATCAGTCAACCGAGTCCTAATCTATTATACCCTAATCTCATGCAGCAAGCGCGCTTCTTCACCACCAACTCGTCTTACACTTTCATAGTGACGCCAGGAAGACACTGGATCCGTCTCTACTTCTACCCATTTTCTTTTGCGAACTGGGCAGCTAATGCTTCTCTGTTCTCGGTGACAGCCAACCAGTTTGTGCTGCTGAACAACTTCCGACCTTCGAGCTGGACATCACCAGACTTTCCTTCCTTGTTCAGGGAATATGCTGTAAACGTGACCTCGGGATCTCTCGTCTTGGGTTTCGATCCCGCCCCAAGCTCGTACGCGTTCATCAACGCGCTGGAAGTAGTGTCGTTGCCAGATGATCTCTTCTCTGACGACGCCTCCTTGTTAGGGCAAGCCGGTGCAATCACCCCTTTTGGATTGGCAGATTGTTCCATACAGGCCATGTACCACATCAATGTGGGTGGCGCCAGTGTGAGTCCACAGAACGACTCAACTGGAATGTGGAGAACCTGGCAGCCTGACGATAACTTCATCTTCACAGCTGCTGTAGGAACCACTGGGTCTGTTCCTGTGACCCAAATTGTGTATCCAGCTACTCTCCCCGAGTACATAGCGCCAGCAGCAGTGTATGCTACGGCACGAGACATGGGACCCACTAACACTATCAATCCGAACTTCAATCTCACTTGGATCTTCCCAGTGGACTTGGGTTACACATACTTTGTGAGGCTTCATTTCTGCGAGATCTTCTTGTCAGCTATCAACCAGCGGGTTTTCAATGTCTATATCAACAATCAGACTGCAGAGATGGCTTTGGACATCATTGCTGTAACAGGACATCCGGATGGGCCTTTGTACCAGGATTTTGCAGTGCCCATGTTCAAAGGTAGCAGTGATTTGTGGTTGCAGATTGGGCCAACTGTCGCAACCACCTCACAGAATAGAGATGCCATCCTCAATGGTGTGGAGATTTTGAAGCTTAACAACTCTGGTGGCAGTCTTTCAGGTGTGAATCCTGATATTGTTGTCACAAATCCTGATGGGTCTCCTGCAACAGGAGCTTCATCAATGTCATCTTCAGGACATGGTAATGTTGGAGCAATAATTGGTGCAGTGGTAGGATGTCTGGTTTTTGTGGCGCTTCTGGTTGTTGGTATCTGCTACTGTTGCTCTCGCAAGTCTAAAGGGGCTGCCAAGCATGCACCACCAGCATGGCTACCTGTGCCTCATGGTGGTGTTTCAGATACCACACAAAGTAAGATTTCGTCTTCACACAAGAGTGGGACAGGCAGCTATGTTTCATCTGTTGGAACCAATCCTGGACGCTACTTCACCTTTGCTGAGCTCCAAGAGGCAACGAACAACTTTGATGAGAGTTGGATTCTCGGGGTTGGAGGTTTTGGCAAGGTTTACAGGGGAGAGATTGATGATGGTATGAAAGTTGCAGTGAAAAGAGGAAACCCTAGATCTGAGCAGGGTCTGACTGAATTCCAGACTGAGATTGAGCTTCTGTCAAAATTGCGGCACCGCCATCTTGTGTCACTCATTGGCTACTGTGATGAGCACTGTGAAATGATACTCATCTATGATTATATGGCTAATGGTCCCTTGCGCGGTCACTTGTATGGTACTGATCTTCCTGCTCTTTCATGGAAGCAAAGGCTGGAGATTTGCATTGGTGCTGCTCGTGGTCTTCATTACTTGCATACTGGTGCAGCTCAGGGCATCATCCATCGTGATGTGAAGACCACCAACATACTGCTGGACGAGAACCTTGTGGCAAAAGTTGCTGATTTTGGGCTTTCCAAGACTGGGCCAACATTGGAACAGACCCATGTGAGCACAGCCGTAAAGGGGAGTTTTGGGTACCTTGATCCTGAGTATTTCCGCAGGCAGCAGCTCACTGAGAAATCAGATGTGTACTCATTTGGTGTGGTTCTGATGGAGGTCCTGTGTGCACGTCCTGCAATCAATCCAAGTCTTCCCCGGGAACAAGTCAACATTGCAGAGTGGGCAATGCAGAAGCAAAAGCAGGGTCTGCTGGAGACTATCATGGATCCACGGCTGTTGGGCACTTGCAACCTGGAGTCACTGAGAAAGTTTGGTGATACGGCTGAGAAGTGTCTCCAGGAACAGGGTATTGATCGACCAGCGATGGGTGATGTTCTGTGGAACTTGGAATATGCTTTGCAGCTGCAAGAGAATTCTTTGCAGCCCAATCTGATGGATGGGAGCACGGAGTTGGTTTCTCTTGTGCCTCATGCCATGTCTACTCATCCTGTTGATGACATATCCAATGTGACAGGGGTCAGTGAGGCCCACAGCTTTGGCAGTGATGAAGATTTGGAAGATGCTTCAGCCAGTGCTGTCTTCTCACAGCTTGTGAATCCACAGGGAAGGTGATATGGGATTCCAATTCACATTTAGATCTTTTGTCAACATAGAGAAGAAAATCATGCTGTTATTTGCTGCACACAGAGAGCAATTGATGTGTGTACTAATGTTTTAGTAGCATGTGATAGGTTATGATGCCCCAAGGAGAATCAGAAGTCTGTATGGGTTGCTTTTGTTAAAACCATTTTTCTGGCTGGGTTGGCCTGCTATGAAGCCATTCCATTGAATGCATGTGCAATTTGGAAGGTTCAGATGCTATTGTTGTTACAGTGTACAGTATTACCAAGCTAGGCACTTGCTTTTGTAATCAGTCTCTGAGATATTGTAGGTGCCAGGTTTTGCACTTGCAACATCTGCCGTTTGTACTTTTGGGAATGGAACTTTCTCTTTGATGTGAACTGGCTTCTTACTGACTCTGATAACTGTCTCTGGTGATGTTTTGTCCACTCAGGTGTCCTGAAATCTATCTATTGCTTCATGTTTCAAAGCAAGTAGTTTCAATGTAATCTGCAGAAAAAAGACTAGTAGCATCACAGAAAGTTAGCCTTGCCAGAGTAATTTGCAGATGTATATTAGAGAGAGTTCCTTGGCATGATTGTAGTGCTCAAAAAAGCTTAATCCTGTCTTTTATAGAGATGAACCCCTACTTGGACAGCCAGGATGTCGTCAGTAGTAAGACATGCTTTGTCTAGGGAAGGGGGTATTAGTCTCCTGCTATTGTCTTGCCACTTCCATAACTGACTACCCTCCTGTATATAGGGAGCATCCTACCACGCTGCCTATTGTGTAATAATAAGGCTCTAGGAGCAGGGCATTCACTAAAGCATGAGCTGGTAGGTCACACCATATGGGGTCCTTGTCATGGTTGGCATTTTGTGAAACTGAGTGGTCAGTCTGTGAGTGCTTTGTGTTGTGTAGAACCTCCAAACACATGGAGAAGTCCAATCTCTAGTTCTTGAATTGTCATTGTCAAGCCACTTCATGGCACTCTAAACTTTCAACTGTGTCCATTTAGCTGACCACATGTTATCCTTGTTCACTTCTCTCCCTGGCAGTTACTTAAATGATGGTAGCCATATTACATGGTCAGATCCATTCCTCCAATATCTTAGTCTACCATTTACCTTACTACACAACTCATCTTTAGGAACTTTTTGCCACAGTAGGCACATATTCATCACATATTCATAGTGTTTCTTTTAATTTCTACTTTTTTGGATTATGCTTTCTTGTTTTTTTTGGCTTCCATTGTATTTCTTGAATTTCAGTTGGGATCTGTGTTTTTTTATTCCTGGCTAAATTTAGCCATGGCATCAGCTGTTAGACATTATTCTCACTTTGATTCACTAATTCAGTTGTCAGGTCTTATTCTCCCTTTGAATTGACTAATTCTCATGCTGAATTGGCTGTTCAGCACATGTGTTGATTCTGTAGACCTAATCCTGCTTATTCTGTCGATTTTCTAGCCAGTTGTTAATGCCAGAAAGCAGCCAGGGTTTGACTGGAATGTTAGAATTGCTTAGCCAATTCCAGCTCCTAGATCCCCTGTGACCTGACTGGGCTGGGCCACAGTCTCCCTAGGAGTTGCAATCAGCCAAACCCTGCCCACTCTCTAAAATACCCAACTGGTCACAGGAGGCCCGGTTCCACAGAATGACACATATTGGCTGAAAGAAATTAGCGTGCTGCTGTATCAACCATTATGATTTAAAAATCTACAATAATAACGGACAATGTAATGAACCAGCATTTCAATAAGAAATAGTATTTCAAGCAGTGTTTTTTTTGGCTAACTTTCGCCAAATATCAACCTGAAAAATATAACTTCAACCTAAACAAGGGATTTTTCATGGAAAGAATGACCCAAATTCGTCAGATTTCGAAGAAAACAAAATCCAAATCGCCAGATTTTTATGGTAAGTTCCAGTAAGTAGCCAAGAATATAGAAGGATTCTGGTTTTTATTCTACTTTCATATTAGGTTGTAGCCAAATCTGGCTAAATCATCTTATGAATGATTGCCACTTCAGCGACATCACAAAATTGAAAAAAAAACCCAGATTCCCAGCAGTGATATTCTTTTCAACTTTCTGATGTTACTTCAATGGCTAGCATCCCAAGAGGGATTTAGCATTAAATGGCGAGAGGCTGTTAGAACTTGTCTGAATAGTAGAAAACATTAGCCTAGTTTAAAAAATGGTACCAAACTAAAATCAGATTCCAAGTGTGGTTATTTTTTCTTATTTTTTTCAAAATTTGAATTTATTTCCAGAAATTCAAAAGAATATTGCAACAAAATATTCCATTTTAATTTTAATTTTTCACTTTTTGACGAAGTTTTTCACATGCAAAAATACTGATTCGAAGCCTTCCATACAGTGATTTTTTTAATGGCGAAGTTTTGCATAATTTCTACCTCAAAAATTGAAAAGGAATATTCTGTCATCAATTGCTTTTTTTAAAGAAAAAATCGTAATTAACGAAAACATTAAAGAAAAATTCGTTACATTTCTTTACAGTTTTAGTTAGGGCAGGGTTCCGCCAGTTTTTTACACTTTGGACAGTTTTTTACAAACGTTTTGCCAATTTACTTAATGCTGAATCTTTTTTGGGTGATTGCGACTGATGCTATAACTGAAATAAAAAAACACTGCTTCCAAGAAGCAATTTTTTTTGTAGCGAATTTTCGCCATTTCGTGAAAAAAGTTTTTGAAAAAGAATATTCTGTCACAAATTCCTTGTTTAAAAAGAAAATCGTAAAAAATCACCATAATTGCCTACGATATGAAAGGGTGCTTAGGATTTTATGCTTTAATATTTTCAAATATCGCCAGATCTGCCTAAATATATTTATGGACTATCGCTGCTTGAGCAACATCCCAAATTTGAGAAAAAAACACTGCTTCCAAGGCAGCCTCCCAGCAGCCTGGGATGACAAAGGTCATTCACCTCTCTGGATCTCCTAAATCTGCATCCAGCCATCCCAGCACTGCATTAGTCAATTTATATTTTGGGCATGCCCAATGTCTTGATAGTTTTTTTATGATGGGCCAATCAAAGTGATTCCTAGCAAAAAAAAAAAGGGAAAAAAAAAGAGAATCTCTGCAATTGAGCTGTCAATGTTCATATCAAAGGCTGAGTAGAATCAGTCTGCTGTGTATCAGTAACTGGAGAGGCCTTTCACTATTCTCCAACATGCCCCAAACCACTAACAAACACATCTGCATTTGCAAATGTGAGACAATTGATTGTAGAAACAGGACAGTTGCATGGGCATCTCTAATGATAATTCTTTTCAGCAAGCAGTGGGGGCCAGAATCTACTCCACTAAATTAGGAGTAGCTGCATGCAGAAAAGGGTGCAGATATGCAAAGCAAAAGTAATCCTCCACATTCAGTAAACTAAGTATTGCTCCATGTTTCAATAGTCATGGCTGGTAGAATGGGGCAAGAGAAGGCAGAAAGCAAGGGAGCAGCATAAGTGGTACTTAAGGTCTGTGTGTTACTAGTAAGGTGCCAGCCCGAGGGCCTCACCATGTGTAATGACTACTCTGCCACATATCTGACATGCGAAGAAAAATTGTGGACCCTTACAAAAATGCAAGAGCCTGCCCAGAAACATATGTTGTCCTCCTATGTCAGGAGGAAATCTTAGGGATTTATGGCGTCCTCCTAATACACTACTAAATCCCAGCAAGGTCATTATGTCAGCAAAAAGAAAGTGAGCAACACCAGCCAAGACAAATTGAGCATTGTGTGAGTTCAGCCTTGACATACCATCCTAGAACCTTGGGGTTCTGTCCAAGCTCCAATGGGTCAAAATCAGAAAATCCTCCCACCAATCTGCAAAAAACTACTTCTTTGAATAGAATCTCACTGGCCTCTTGCTTCACTTAGAACCCAAATGGTTTATTCTACAGTTCAGATGTCACCATGTCAAGCATGTTCTTGAGAGTTTGAGGTTCATTTAATTGAGAACACTCCATAACAACATCAAATTAAAAGAGGAAAAAGAAAAAAATTGATTATGAAACAGATGGAAAATGCTAGAAACACAAATGAATAAAGAGTGGTATGAACCATAAAAATAGCCTTGCTGGTCCATGGACCATCAACAGCAACATTTGTGGCTGTCACTAGTGACCAGAAGATTCCCATTGACTTCATCAGCTCCTATGACAATGCCAGCAATTAAACGAACATGTCTCAAGATGTCATGTTGTTTCTGTTAAAATTCTGGAAGGTAATTTGAAGATTCAGCCATGATAATGCTGGCTGACTCAATGAAGGAGGTTAGAAAAGACAGACAGAAAGGCAGAAGAAAACAGGAAATAGGAAGGTGAACACTAAAGATGGCAAGAGCAAGATTATGACATTGAGGACACAACAAGCATAAAGGGAACCTAACCATAAAAGAAGAAGACAATGAGAGCAAGAAGAAATAGACAAAGGAAGGGGAGGAAGAACGAGCAAAAGATGAATAGTCGTAGCAGGAAAAAACTTCTTTGATAACAAAGTTGGGTCAGATATTTTGAGCTAACTCTCACTGAAGGACAATGAGCATCGCAGAAAAAAAAAAGGAGTTCATTGCAAGAGCATCCAACCTAGAGAAAGGTAGAGGAGCTTCTTGTCTTTTGGGTTGGAATCATAGACACATATGACTATCCACACACATTCAGTTTGCAAAGTAAGAAATTTATTGTTGCTACCCAAGCAATTCTGTTGCTGTAATATTAGTTTCTTCACATCCAGAACCATGTTAAACAGTGAGCACCCTCAAAATTGCCCAAAGTTGCCACACCACTCTGTGCTACTGTCTCAATTTCCAGTATGGACAAATTTTCTTTTGCACTAAAGGTGACTTTTCAATCTCTGACTTTGAAATTGACTTGTGTCACTCCTCTGTTGCAGAGAAAAGAGAAGACAGATCAGTGAAACTGGAGAAGAAAGCTCCACAAGATCACTTCAGGAACACTAATGTCAATCTGTGCAGAAAAAAAGAACATGACAAGAAGGAATGCAGTCATAGCGTTGTGGGTGTCACTCACAAAGCCTCAGAACATGAGAGTCTCAGACCATCATTGCCTATCATGAATGGCCATAACTCTGGGCAAACAATTCTCCAAAAAGCTGTGTCTTGAGTTTCTGTCACATTTCCACAAGCATGGGGAAGACTTATAGCAAGGTCACATTCGATGTTGCCCAATAAGCTGGAGTTTAAATGCTGAATGCCAAGTTATTCAATCATCTCCATCCACAGTAGTAAAATGTCATGTACATCAAATTTTTGGATGAAATTAGTTTTATATGATGTCAAAATGGGCTGAGCTCTTGTAAATTCGCTCAAGATACTATGAATGTCAAAATACCTTTGAAGAAAGAAGATTGCTAATTCAGTGGCTGGGGTCATTGGCCACACCTTGACAGCTATTGGTTGGCCCATCTGTGGCATGTAAATGCTCCCTCACTGGATACTAATCCTATGCTTATTATTTGTTGACAGAGGGAGAACCAAACATTTAACACTAAATTTAGGTATGATAAATAGTGATATTGCTTTCAAATACAATGCGTCTGTGGAACAATTGCTCTTAGAGCAGATCCATCAACTTTGGTATCTAGGTCTCTAGTCTCTACTAGTGTCTACCCCATCCAAAATAGTGTGCAAGTTATTTCTGATCTTTACTTATAACCATGAAATAGTAAACAATGTACAATGAGTTAGAATCAGTTAAATGCCACCAGTTAGACTAATCATAGAGATCAACAAATCAACGCTAATCATATTTCTTTACCATCCCTTTTGAAGAGAACTGTACCTTTGCATTGTTTTTAAGCCTACCTAAGCTTCAAACAAATTACAGTTTATAGATAATTGTACTGTGGTCAATGGAGCTCCTTCACAATGCAATGACAACCTGCTTTGGACAATCAGAAGCTGAAAACCCCTCAACACAATCATGGGCCAGCCCTTAGTAGTCCTGAGGAGGATCTTGTTTCCACTCAGGAGTCCAATGTGGGCATTGGGACATGATGTCGGCTAGCACTCCAGAGACATGCAAGATAATGATAATAATAATAACAATGTTGCTTTTATCATCAATTTTGACCATGGATTTCTTGACCCTCAAGGCTATTGCATCACTTCCCAACGTGAACCCTTTCTTGTGTGGCCATACTGAGGGCAATTGTGGATATGTGGGGACAGATTCAGGGATTCAACTAAAGTGGGACGCACAACCATTGCACATAAAAACCTCATCAAACTTAAGCTTACTGCACAATAAGGACAATAACATCAAGTAAGATTGCAATACCTGCCAGGATTTTTGTAAGGTCCCAGGTAGGTTGTAGATGGCCTTAAAGATATCATGAAGTCTTGGTCTGTATGTAAATAAGATTCAATCTTGAAACTCTACCCGAACTGAGAATTTTGATGGGTTTTTCTGTAGGAGATGGCTTAATCTTGGAGCCCGTCTGGACTTTTTAGCACTTTCCATATGACCTTTTTCACCTTCTGACAATTAAACTTGAAAGAGCAAGAAATACAAGACAAAAAGGATTTTACCCACTCTTGGTGTTTTGAAATTCCATTGGATGAAAAGTTGAGAAGTAAAAAGTGAGAATAGGGAAATTAGAAGCAAGGTTGTATTGAAAACTCCACCAATCTTTTGTAACACAGCATAAAGCACTTGGAGAAAATATTCAGTGTAAAATGGAGGCATGTCTATATGTTGTCATTTACCTGCAAAATAGGGATGGTATATATTTCATTTCATGGAGGGTTCTTAGTGTAGGGTAAAACCCTATGACTGGGTTATTGGAAATAAGGGACCTTGAGGTAAGAGTTGAGAATTCCTGAATTTTTGTAAAGCCCCAGACTATGGGCTTTACACTGCATAAAATCAGTTGGCTTTTTTTATACAATAAATATAAAAAATTTCATGATAGTGGGTACCCATTAAGTATCACAGGAAAAAAAATCCAGCCTGCTTTACAAAAAGCATAATGCTTGTGAAGGTGGGTGTTATGCTTTTGTAAATCATGTCAATCTTTTACATTTTGTAAAGCATCTTCTAAATACAATAGAATAAATCAAATAGGTTTTGATCGCTTTGTAAAATTTCCACTATTTACCAGTTGAATCCATAACATCACAAGCTTCACAAGCCATGATTTGATAATAATAGTCATATATATATATATTTAATAAGTTTGTATTGTTTAGACACGATCGATGTTGTGTGTTTAGAACACATAAAAAACATATAAATGAGATGAAAATTTTTCATTCATAATAAAAAAAATTATTTTATCTATATGTGTTTCATACATGTTTTAAACACATGACATTCATATTTAAACAATATAAACCCATGAAAAAGTTAATTTCACATGATTACCATTACCAAATTGTGGTCTAAGAAATTTGTAATGAAAGCCATACATATTCATGAGTCAAATATTTTATGTCTATCTTGTTTGGTTTCATTCATTGACCTTGTTTTTTATGACGAACTAAGGCCCTAGGATGAGGGCATTATAAGAATGCCTAAGAATATTTCATTATTAGAGTAGAAACATTGTAATAATGCACTTGTCGTAAGACCTTAAAGCAATTCCATCCATATGAGGTATTTAGGCATGCATCAATATTTCTCCTAGCCATTACTACTTATTTACATATCCCAAACCCCACCCATAAATTTGAAATTGGGACTTTGAAAAATGGGAGACCACTAATAGCAAAACAAGTGGACCATTAAATAATTTGGTTAATTAACAATAGTAGAAATTATGCCAAAAAACTAATCAAACAATCTAGCCAATCCACAACATGATTTAAACTATGCAATGACTTTTTTGTTAACCATCACATGTTGTGCAAATATGTTGTCCTAAAACCATTTTTTGAACCAAACCAACAAACTTTTACTGTTTTACATCTCAAGCACATTTTCACAACGGGTGGATTTTCTTTTACCCTCCATAGAACTTGGGACAAAACTTGTGATCGATCCACCCATGATCCTTGAATTATTGAACACTATGTACAAAGTTGTCAACAATATGATCAACTTGTGTGATCTTAAGGTTGGGTGGCTAGCTCATTGTAAATATGTGATTTACTTATCTTTATTTTCTCATTGATTCACAATCAATTTCTAACATGGTATCAAAACTTGGTTTTTTAGACAAGGAGAATTTGTGTTGCATGCAATAGTTGTTTATTCAAAAGTTTTGAAATTTTGAATGTTTGTTTTTTGGTATTGTTCTATTCATAATCATGGCATTTACTTCTAATGTTCAAAACATTGAGAAACTTAATGGAAGTTGTTTTCATACTTGGAAGATGAAAATAAAATTTGTTAGACATCATAAACATTTGTGGGAAATCAATAGTTGCCACCATAGATTGAATTTGGAGAAATTATTTTAGAAGGAGTTCAAAGTATTTGTCAACATTGCACATCTTATTGAAGAAAAAACAAATTGTCTCATGAGACGATACTATTACACCTTGTTGATTTTTTGTTGCATCATGTAGCACATGTAAAGAGTGCAATAGAAGCTTGGTGTTAGGGGACAAGTAGATAGATCTAGATTTGACATGTAGGCAATTTCTAGTTATTGGTTCAAATTTGAACATTGAGGAGAATTTTTTTATTTTTTATTTTTCTTTTTAAATTGGGTTTTGGAGGGAAATGGAGCAACATTTCTTCTCCTTCTTGTGTTGGTTGTGTATCATTTTTTTTTGCAAGTTTGTGTGTTTCAAGAACACTCATGTTGTATGGCGGAACATGTAAATGTCATGGTGAAAAAAATTAATAGGAACTAAAAAATTTAATAACTAAAACTTGTTAGTACTTGCAAGTAGAGGACCTATTAAGACTATTAGTAATGAAGTTGTTAACATATTTTAAACCCTATAGTTAGAAACATCATTTTGATACTTATTTTGATAGTAATTATATAAAATTATAGTTAATACTTACTATTTGGTGACCATCCTTAAGAATTGGATTTGGGAGAATTTCTGTAGTAATTTTGTTATTTGTTGTTCAAAATTCATAAGTGTTTTATGCAAGTTCATATTCCAACAATTTTGTGTAGAATGTAAAAACCAAATTTGGTTGTTGTTTAAAATAATTGCTGAATTAGTTTATGAACCAAGGTTAGGATTTGAATTTTAATGGGTATTTCTACAAGGAATTCAATTTACAACTAGTTGGGCAAATTGGTTTATGAATACATTACATGCAATATGTCTAAAATGGTAACCAAAAGCCTGTAGAGCAATAAGGACAAAGAAGTGATCGAAATGCATAGGGTTAGAAGCAATGTAGGTGGAGAATTATAGTAGGGAAGTTGCAAGCAATCTTAAAAGCATGCATCAAAATACTTTTGTTGTGCCAAGATCTAAAACTAAGGTGGCATTCAACAATTTTTTTGACCTAAAGAGGTTGTTTACCTAACCCCTGTTACAACATGGGTGGATGGCAAACCAATTATTTTCCCATAAAAACTGGTGAATTTGAGATTGATACTTTCACAATCTATTCATGCACAAACAACCCAATTAATACATGCGATATCTTTTATCTACATTGCATGAATACGGAGGTTAGAAATTGGATTGTAATGTGTTGCTGAAAGTTTTGGGGTAATAGTACGAGGAGTTCCAATGTCAATAGAACTGGTTATCAAACAAACATCAATGGTGATGGTTGTTGAGAATGGACATAGATAAGCATTCAACCTTAATCCAAGTGGTGACAAAGACACTAAATCTAGGCAAGGATTTTGAAAGGTCACATCAAATTGTCCAATGTACCACACAAATACCTCCAACATATCCAAGTACAATGTATGTACTAGTTTGAATGGGGATGTTCCCACTACTACTTAGAGCAGGATGGGTATAACCAGTAATGGTTAATCAATTACACATATATTCACATAGTAAAATTTGAGCCTATGGGAGTAATCATCCAATGCTTGCATGGATAATACTAGTGACAAGAAGTGTTACATAGGTAGAGGCTAAGAGGCAACGTGCTAGCAAACAACTTCCTTACCCACCACATGTCAAGGATGCAAATCCTAATGTTCATGTATGGGTGTTCAAAGTAGCAATATGGGCATGAATGGTGAAATGGAAGACAAATTTTTTAAAGCTTATTCACATTCACTTTAAGTGACAATCTCAAAATGGAATGAGAAAGTTTCTTTGCAAAACATTCCAAATGCACTTTTGCAAAATTGAAATAAACATTTTACAAACGGTTTAGATTTGTCAATAACATTGAATTATACATGCAATTGAGAACATTCAAACAAGATCACATAGAGAGAGTGGAGGTTTATTATGAATGATTGATGAAACTAACCAATAGTTTATAAACAAAGACAACTGATAGTGTTTTGACTATCTAGTGTTCAGGTTCAGACTTTAACCTTACCTAAAGATTGCTACAACATGTTATGCATAAAGTTACCTTATAACAACACAAAAATGTTGTAATGATGTGTGAGGAGGGCATGATTAAACCAAAAGGCTAAAGTCAATCGATTATTCCAAAACTAATGTCTACCACAATGCCCCAAATCAATAATAAATGATGTTAAAGCAAACTTGTTTTGTACAAATTGCAAGCATATGGACCATGTAGTGGAGACTTGTTGGAATAAGGAGGAAGGAGTTGCAATTGTTTTTGAGGTAATTGCTCAAAATAATAAAAATACTAAACATATGTGACTCCTTTGCCACGTGTGTGGTTTAGTGGGGCATAAGATGGTGGAGTGTATTTGATTTGTTGAGATGTAGAAAATGTTAATTAGAAACAAGAATGTTAAACCAACAAAATTTTTGATGGCGTTAAAAAAAAAAAAACACCGATCACTTTAGTTGATGTTCATGGTTGTAGTGGTGACTAGAAGTCAAAATACTAAATAACATGCATTTAAGGAGAGGGGGTTGTTGAGAAACAAAAATGTTGTAGATTGAATTGATGAAGAAAAGATGAGAGAGACATTTGTGGAGATGATCCAACAACTACATGTAGCTACCCCTAAAAGGGATCAATTGATATCTCCAACAAACTATAACACTACTTGGGTTTGATCACCTAATATGGAGGTACATGTTGTTTAGTACCTATTACATCAAAGCTTAATACAATAGGAAATGCACCAATAAGGATAATTGAAGAAATATTTCAAGACATTAATAGGTAAATGTTGGAAACCAAATATATTCTAAACTTGGGGCAATTGTTGAAAATAACTTTTGATCTTAAATGGTACTTATTGTAGAAGATGAAACTGGTTAAAAACACAATGGTTCTAAAACCAATTCTGGATAATACATGTACTAGAGTTAATGGAGTAGCAATGGAAATAGGTTTTGATGTAGTAACACTAGACAATCACATGGTGGTGATAAAGGTACAAGTGTGTAAAAACACCATTGAGGACGTTTTGTTAGTTGGTGGATTCAAAATTAACATATTACAAAATAACTTTATAGTAAATCAAGGTTGCCAAAACCCAAACTTGCACCTTATAACTTGACGATGGTTGATCAAACCAATACTAAACACTAAAATGAATTTTATCTTTTGCAACCAAGAAATCAATGACTAGATGTCCTAAACAATTACATAATTGATTATAATCATAGGATATTATTTCAAATCCTATGTGGAAAAAAATATTGTCACATATTACTAGTACATTTGACTAGTAGATAATGATGTGGTGATATGAAGGATGACATTTTTTCATTGCAAGTTTTCATCCATATGGCATCCATGATTGATGACAAAGTGACGTGGATGTCCAAAATATTATTGAAAATGTGATTAGAATAAAATTATTTCAAATATGACTAAAGAATAACTATGCAAATGATGTGAACAAAATGATGTGTTTTACATAAACAATGTGGTCATACAATTATATTACAATGATTCAAAAATGACTATCAATAATTTAATATGAATATAAATGGACATAATGAACTACAACATGTAAATAATTTATATTAAACATATAGGTAATATAAGAACCTGTATTACATTTTCCTTAGATATACTTGATATATGATCCATTTAAAATTCTCAATGTGAATAAATTAAATATTATACATTGAAATAAATTAAAATATTTAGATTAAATTTATATTTCATATTTAATATGAATAATATTTTTAAAATACATATATATGTATAGTTGATTTATGATCCATTTATAAATATTATATGTGGATAAATTATATGAATTCATATGTTTAAATTAAAAGTTATTGGTAAAATTATTATATATTAAAAGAAAATTTGTATAATAAATTCCTAAATCAAATGAAGGTTTAAGCTTGATATATATATCTTATTTATTCATCTACTAGCCAAAAAGGTTTTGTCATTTGCAAATCATGTGTTTGAATTAATTTTAAAAAAAAAAATTATATAATGTTGTACATTATTGAAGGAAATGTATGAATAAATTTTCAATTTTTTCATTTGGACAAATTATTAATAAAATATGAATTATCAAATTTGAAATTTTGTGCAATGTTTAAATGAAGTATGGTTTAAATAAAATAAACACTAGATTATAACTAGTGGGGTGGTTTGGTGGTAAAGGAATTGAACTCCATCCTTGGGGTCCAAGGTTCAAACTTCACAAATGACATTCATTATTGTCAACATTGGAATATTGACCAAATGTTTCATACCTACTTAGATTATTTAATTTAGGTGGTTACCTAAATGAACCTAAGTAAGTAGATTATGTGGTCTACTTAGCCATTCAAATTAGGTTTTAAACCTAGTTTAGATGGTGATGCATGTCAACAATTAATAGGATGAAAATAATGAAATAAAAATATATTTTATAATAAATCTATAATAATAAATTTTAAAAATTAAAAAAAAATGTTGCCTAAGTTGTTCATATTTATGTGATAGAAAGCATGAATGCATAATATACATGATATAAAATTAATTTGTAATCAAAATGTATTTATATTTAAAATACAATGTTAAATGAAGTACCTGAAATATAAAATTTTAAATTATAAACCAACACAAAAATGACACATGTCATGTGCAATCCTTAAAAGGACTTTTACTTTGGCACCCTTGGCTTCTTTGATTATATTTTCACCCATATGTCCTTTATGACTAATGGATGATATCTACCACATCATTATGCCACATCATGTGTTAAATGACTATTGTCTTAAACAATTCATTTGTAATGACTTTAGAGCTATTAGTCATTTTTGTCTTTTATGATTAGAATACTAGTTATAAACTTATATTTGAAGATTTTTCTATTAATGAAACCCATAGGTTTAATTTGTAACATGAGGATTTTAATGCAAGGGAACCATATGTAGTGACCTTTACCGTATTACATAATAATGTAGTGGATGCTAGCTACAAGATGTTGGGTAAACCATGGTTGGAAGATGTTAAAGTTTCACATGATTGGGGAAACAACTTGGTAACTATCCAAGGTAATGGTATAGTATTAATGATTATTGTGACCAAACACTTGGGGAATGACATTAAACGACTTGAAATGCTAGTGTGCTACAATTTTTAACATGGAATTATAAATGATGAGAAGGATGTTATATTCAAAGTAGAACCAAAGTTGTTTCCCACTGGTATTATTGTATTATCGGAAGAGGTTAAAATATTGGATGAAAACATGATTGAATGTACAAAATTTGGACATACTTGCTAAAAGGGTGCTATACTACCAATGTGACTTTATTTTCAAATTAAATGATTAGGATGTTAAATACATGTACTAAGGTTTAACCTTACTTATTACCATATTGACATGGATTTCCAATGAAATTGACATTGATTCACCTAAATGAGTACTCAATTTATAGCTTTCAACCAAGTTTATTCAAAAGTTTTTCAAGTTATTAAATTGTTCATTGTACCTATGCTCCTAATTACAATGGATCCAAAGCTAATGTTTTTTATATGGTTTTTTAAGATCATCACCTAAGGCATGTCAAATTTTGAACCAATTTGGTATAAACATCAAGACACATGAATTTTTTGAAAAAATTATACCCTTATACTTTTGAATTGAAATATTCATTTCAAATAACAAATTAAAATTTTTCAAAAATCCAAAAACATACTTCCCTCAAGGATAGTTATAGGAACATTTCATCTTCAAACATGTAATTCAAAATATCGATTTATAATATATTCTTTTTAATGGATTTGATTTTAAAATTTTGATTTTAAAAGAATTATCTCAAATTATTATGATGGTTCTAAACCCCAACTTTATGTGTTTGGATACATATGGATCTCTTAAATGGTGGAAATTTTTCATTTTTTCAAAATCAAAGATTGGTGGTACTAACACCATATGTTGCATTAAGTTGTTTGCCGATACATTTGGTGCTATGGCCAAAGTACAATCAAAGTATAATGTGATAATATTAAAACTTAAAACACTTCTAGAATTAAAGGTTGATTTCATGTAGATTGTGATTTTATCATTCAAATTCCATTAGATTTTTATATCATCTTGTTATGGAGTACTTTGTTAAAAAATTATGAAAAATCATCATTTGGGATAACACTTTGGTCCATTTAATCATGCTTTCATCCTACATCACACACTTACTAAGTTTCATAGGTTTGTGTGAAATCTGATTTTCATAGGTTTGTCCAAAAATTGCAAGAATTCCATGCTACGGTTAATATGAATGATATTTGTACATATTCAATATTTTAAATATTCAAATGGATGAGATAATATGTATTTGACATCAAAACATCACAAGTAGAAAAGACATATCATTTAAATAGAAATAATATGTATATTTTTTCTATCATTTTTACATTTTGAAGCCCATGGATGTTGCATGAACATATTGTTTTATGATTTTCACATGGATTTTATTGAAATTTCTTGGTATCGTGCTCAATTGTGTAATTTCTGATATATTAGCAATTATAAACCCAATATTAGCAAATATTAACATGATCAAGAGTCTCAATATCTATTGATATTAAAACTCTTGATTGTGCATTCACCCAAACTCCTGAAAAATCATCCTTGATTGTAAAAAAAAATAAAAATTCGTTATTTAAAAAAACATAATGGGTTTTGGTTTATGTTTTAAAGGAAACATTGAAGATGTTATTATGGGCTAGGTGCATTTTGATGAAAATGTAAACTGTTGTTAAGGTTAAGTGTGTTCTAAAAGGGATGTAAACCATATCCATTACAAGGTGTGTTTAGAGGGGATATAAACCATAGTCAAAACTAGGCATGTTTCAAAAGGGGCATGAGCCATATCCATGGTCAAGTGCATTCCACTAGGAACATAAGCCATACTTAAGGCTAGGTGCATTTAAAAAGGGGCATAAGCCATAGCTAAGGCCAAATGTGTTATGAGGGGAATGTAATCCATAACCAAGGCCAGGTGCATTCCAAAAGAAACATAAGTCATAGCCGAAGCTAGGCACATTTTGATAAGAATATAAACCATAGATAAGGCCAAATGTGTTTCAAAAGGGGTGTAAACCATAGTTGAGGCTCTAGGCACGTTTTGATAGGAATGTAAACCATAGCCATGGAATTGATGGAAACAATACAAGCCAAGTGCATTTCAAAATGAATGCCTACCAAAATCATCATCCCAATATTGGGAGTTATGATACTATTTATGAAAACACACAAATGTTTATTTTGATGTAGATTAGGCTTGTAATATTGATGATCGTCGGTTCACTATCAAGTTATGTTTTTTTATTGGGCAATGGAACTACTAGTTGGAATAGTAAGAAACAACCATGTGTTATTATGTTGTCAACAAACAATATGACAATTCCCTAAATAATGAGGCAAGCAATTTGACTTTTGACATTATTAGTCAACTATAGATGAAACCCATTGTTATATTTGATGAAAATTAAAGTTGTATATTTAACACCAAAGATCCCAACCTTTCATACTGCACAAAACATATTGAGATTCATCATCATTTGGTGCAAGATAAAACTGAAGATGGCTTTATCAAGATGGTATATTGTAACATACAAAATATGGTTCTAGATATATTGAGCAAGGAACTTTCTATTCACAAGCATGAATAGAAATGCTTGATGGGCGTGGTCAAGTGTGTAACTTGATATTAGATTTGGGCATGTTGGATGTCAACATCTTGTCAATTATTTTTACCAAGTTATTATTTGTACTAATCTAGATATTTGTGCTTCATGCACTTAACATTCTTGGAACTATGTTATACTTGAATTAGGGTTAGATATTTATACATGTGCTTGAGCATGCATTACTGGGGAAGGTAACATCTACATGTGGAATGCTTTCATCTCCTATTCAAGGGTATACTGAAGCTCAGGGTGAATCGTACAAGTTTGTAACAACTTGTGTGGTCCTAAGGTGGAATGGAGAGTTCACTGTAAATCTGCATTTTATTGATCTCTATTCTCTATTTTGATCTGCAGTCAATTTCTAACAATAACTAGGTCACAAATTTTGAGTAATTAATTCACAAAAGGAAGTTGGGAAAAACATCTATACACATTCACAAATATTGGTCGCCAACTTTTGTCTCTCCAATAAAATGGCCATTGATAATCCTTCACTTGAAGACATCTTCAACTTTGGGGTTTAGAATTCAAAAACTTGGAAACAAACCAAATAAAATTGTTGGTGCACAAATACAAAGTGAATTCAGATGATGAGATCTAAACGTTGTGAGTACTTTGAATTTTAGTTCTGAGTTTTCCAAAGTCAGAAATTGTCTTACAAAAAGTAATGTAAAAGGTTAAATGAATTTGTTGGTTGGCTCAAGTTCCAATTGTGATCTGATTTCAACCTAAATTACCAACCCCAAAAATTGACTAATTAAGCTATTTGACTGTTTTGTGTTCTTGGGGGCGAACCTGGGCTCCAAGGGCGTGGAACATTTATCACTTAAAAACCAGGGTGGGTGCCACTTTGGCAAGGCCCTGGAGGCCCCATCGAAACCAGCCCCATCATAGTAGATGATGATGCATACACCCTCCTGATTTCCAATCACGTGGTTGACGTAGACTCAAGACTATACAGATTTTATTTAGGGTGGGTGGAGATCCAACCAATGGATTACCAAGCTTGCACACTGACACAAAGGTTCTGTTGCACTTCCAGGTGACCCAAAACCAACTAGCAACCATTGCAAACCTGGTTCTAGAAAAGGTGGGCACCATCATATTTTAGATCAGCTTTAGGTTGGGATTCAAGACCACCGCACTAAAATTTTCTCTTTAGACAATGGGAGTATCTAATCAAGAGATCTCCCAATATGGGGAAATTTGTGGCATGAGCAAATATTTATCCAGCATCTAAGTGTTAGGGCTAAACTTTGCCAAATACCAGAATATGCTACTCATGGGATGCTGGAGCATATGCTAATCCATCACTACATGGACTGAAATTGTGGTTTCTTCTAAACTTTGTTGGTTCTAGCTTGTAATTTCTACTACTTGAAACTGGTAAATGTGATGCACATGCCGCAGCCTGCTTGCTAAGCTATGATTTTGTGCATATGGATCTGGATTTCTATGGGCTCTTAACATTAATTATTTCATGTTGACAGAGCCTCGGCTCACAACTCTATGCTATTACAAAAGACAACATGGCTGTGAGGGGAATAGAAATGTACCAGGATCCTTGCCCACGAGGGCCTTTCGGCAACACTCCAAGCCGACATTGTCCCCACTGTGTTCTTGTCCATGAAGGCATCATATATTCCGACCAAAGCGCTTGTCATTATTGTAGAGGTTACACATTTCACAGCTTGAGACAATTACAAAGAGATTGCCCCTTAGGGCTCCCATCATCTGGGGACTATAGACCATACACATTTTCAAAGCTCATTCACAACTCCAAAGGAATAGAAAACATTCACAACTCCAAAGGAATAGAAAACATTTGCCATATTGCAGTATTGTTCATTGGGGGCCAAGTTATCATGAATGTGTAGCCATGTGATATCCATAAGTTTCCTAGACAGTCTACATATTTTATTGTCTATGAAGTAACCAAAGCAAGATTATGGGACATCTCCTATACTCTAACATGATAGTTTTTTCCCTTATTAATATGTTAATAACAATGATCAAATCCAATGACAATAACAATTATTTGTTATAATGTAAATTATAATATTTACATTCTCCATGTAAATGTGATGGGCATAACAATGAATAGACTTGGGTCTAAAGTTTGTTGGTGAATGGTAAAGTTACAAGCCCATTGTTGACTTTATCAAGAACATAATATTTCATCAAAGTGTTTATTTGGGATCAACTGAACGTGCGACATTCGTGGGTTTATTTAACCTTAGGGGACCAAAAAATCCTCTGTGTTTTTTGGCACCTTTGTGCATATAAGGTTTGGCACATTGTCTTGCAATAGCTTGAGAAAAATAATAAGTTAAGATGAGGACATTCTTTGATTTCAAGAGCCTATATGCATGTATGGTACAATATGTAGTTGGCATTTGTTAAATCATTCTCTGTGCCCAAGTTCCACTATTGCAATGCAGTTGCCATATCTACCCAACTGGGGTTGTTTACCCTAACAGGAGTTGTTTATAAGTCCTGTGGAGTTGCAAATTTACCATTCAATGTCAAGATCCATAAAGTGTGCACACCTTCAACATCAACCTAGACTCACTATTAAAAAAGTTGTGTTACATGTTAACAAACAAAAGATGACTCTCTTGGTCATGTCGGATACAGTTGAACAACCATTTGGTATCCTATTTCATTGTACTAGACAACTTACATGAATTCTATGTCTCAGTTTTGTGAGACATTGGTTTTCTTTTGATACATAAACAACCAAAAGACCAACAGTACTAATGGTATGCTGATGTGAAAATTCAAATGATTTATAACAATCATCATATTTGATCAATGAAACAGGAAGGTGTTTGTACAATACTTGCACATGGTGTTATGCATTGTGCAAATAACGTTTGGGAAGTTGTTTTTGCACTTTACGTATTATGACATTAACACAAAAGTTAAACTTTATATTCAAATTTAGAATTTCATAATCCACCTTTTCAACATTTGTTTGATGCTAGTTAAACCATACAATAAATTTACATTTGAATCCTGGAATTTTCAACTATTATTATGTCTTACATAAACACAAATGGGTTTCACTAGACAAAATGGTAGGTAGTTTTGTGTTTGTAGCAAAGTGACTTTCATTCAATAACTAGTACTAGTTTGAATTTGGTAAGTTTTGAATTAAATAACACTATTTTAAACATGAAATATAGCTAATTTCAAAGTTTAATATAAAAAATGAGTAATTTCTCTAGAAGAACGAGAAATAATCAAAATAAGATTTGAAGTAAACCCCCAAAAAGATTAGGAACATCAATAGACAACATTAAATATAAATAGATATGTCTACTCATTAATTGGTCAATGTGCTTGTAACATGGACAATGCGTCCAAAAAGGATTGACCTTATCAGAGACCCAAATTTTCAAAATAGTTCAGATGCGTGTCATGAATGGTTACAAACGCAACCACAAGGTTCACATGTTCTATAAATTATTCAAGATAAGTGGGAAACTGATGTTGGATGAGCATTATCTAACATCCTTTATTTTCTCCACTATTTGATTCTCCAATTGCTAACCACAACTCGCAATCCCAAGATATTCCAATGATTAATAATGATCCCCCATGTGCCTTGACACCATTCAACCATATTCCAAATGTTGATCACACACCCTGATGTAAATGTGACATTAGTGATAATAGGTTGAGGAGCAAGCAAGTGAAATAATACCCATGAATGTCCAATGTTTTCATGACTTTCGCAGGAATGAGAGGCTTACAACCTTATGTTTAGAAACAATTACCCAATTCTCCAAAAACTGACTTTTGAATGGAATAAAACATACTTTGACATAGCAGACAGAAGCACAAATTGTAAACTCAAAGGGGAACAGAACAAAGTCAAGTTTCTGGGAGATGTGTTAATAAAGAAGGGGACAACAACACAGGGTCAAGGCCAACATGAAAAACAGAATCCATACATCAGACTCCATGCACGGAAACCACTTGCACTCACTAGCTGCAAGAAGTGGGTCCAAATGACACAGTTTTTGAGAATTGCTTTGTTCATCATAGTTATCGAAGGCCAAGGCAAAGACAAGATGTGCACAGGACCAAATGCATATGGAATGATCCACAACCAGGCTGCATGGAACATCGCTTAATTGTTTACTGCCGCAAACCCAAACACTGGGGGGTTCTTCCATGTGGAGGTGGCTGGCATAAAGTTTTTAGAGTTTGCTAAATGTAAGACCCAGCATATGTAGGCCCACAATGAGCATTTCAACGATTTTCTTAAAAAGTTCACGCAATTGAACGATTTGACATCTAACTTAAGTCCACCATGTGCAATCTTGCAGCTGGTTTAATAAAGCTTTGTCCCCATATGAAAAGTGGCAAGTGGCATCTAGGACCAGGCAATAGTGGGAATTTGGGGGGGCGGGTAAGGGGAGAGTCGTGCACGGTAAGTTGGTAGCTTTTCAAATTTCAACCAGGTACATGGAAGCAAACTTTGGGAAACTACCATTGTTGTGCAGTTCTTCCTCTTTTTAAGGGAACCTTTGGTCCTGGTTTTCACATTGTAAGATTTATTTGGAGGTACTTTGGGTGGGGGTTTGAGCGCTTGAGCTTGGTTCTCTTAATATTTAAACCCTTTGATTTCAGTTCTTTGAACACAATACACACTCCCTCCTGCTACTGATTATATGGGTACAAAGTTTTTGAACAAATTTTTAAAATAAAAAAATAAAAATTATATATATATAATTAAAAAATTAATTAGAATTAGCATTTAATTATAAAATTCAGCTTACTTAACTTTTCAAAAACAATCAACTTTCTTACTCAAAGATCCTAACCTTGTGTTTGAGAATGTTTCTTCATGGTTCCAGTTTCACTTTCAAAACCAAGAAAAGACTAATTCCATGGTTTGGTCCTTTATGTTGGTTCCAACAAGAAGGTGTCAACTTGGGTCCATATCACAAGAATCTAGATGTGAACCCTTGGTTTTAACCCTACAAATCAAATACCCTCACAACACTAAGATTACCAATGTTGGGTGGCTATTAAAAATATGAATAGAGCCCAAAAGATTATCAAGGTGATTCTTAAAAAAATTAACTATGATTTTCAAAAGAATCAAAGACTTGACTCCAATATATATCAAGGTTTTCAAAAAAATTGAGAAAAATAAAAAATAACTGGCCAAAACATTGTTGTTTTTTTCATGAAAATTGTAGGACCTTCTTTGAGGATTTTTGAAATAACCAAGACTAGTGATTCTTTGACTCAATGATATTTTTAAAAATGGAACTAGTCATTCCTTGAAAATTTAAATAACTGCACAACACTAGAACACACATGACAAATATAAAATGCTTATGGAAAGCAAATGGCAAATGCCTTAATTCTCAAGTCAAAAGCATGCTAGGTGATTGTTGATATTGGTTGGGTATAAGTTCTACAAACTAGGATAACCACATATCTTATCTGGTTGGTAAAATTTTCTCTTTTGTCTATGTTGTTGGTGAACATTTGAAGCTTACTTAAGTTTTACACAACATTGGGGGTGTTTCCATGCTAATAAAAGCCACACCCATCCATTTAGGTGACCACTTATCTTGGAATATTAGTAAAAGATCTTAGGCATCTTTCGTTTGAAAATTGAAAAAAAATAAATTTCAATTAACAAATTGTTGCAATATATTAATATGTAAATATTCATTTAAATTCCTCAAAATACGTCATGTTTAAATAATCTCCAAAAATAAAAGTCAAAGTGCTTAATGAATGTTTTTAAGTATTCTATCTTCATTAAATTCATTTCAAATCTATTGCATGTTTTCATAATATAGTAATAACATTTTCATATAAAACAATTAAAAAATATAACATTAGCACAAATTTTGACATAAAAACATTAAAAAATAAACATTAATTTCACATCATATGTCTTTTGTTAGTGTGTATGCATGCATTAGTATCTAAGGTTTAACTACATATAAACACACAAATATATATACATACATAATAAGATGATTTTTCATAAATTCATATTTTCAAAATGAATGTTTTAAACTTATAATGGGAATGTATATATATATATATATATAAACTTGAACAACATTGTTAGTTGTTACATCATAGCTTTTCAAAGTGTGTGAGGGTTTAAATATGTTAAGGTGTACTACCTAGGGCAAAGTAAAGGCAATCCTAAACATAATCCTTAACTATTTCTTATATTTTGATTCTCATACAAATTAATGAATAAAAGAATCTCATGTTTTGAAATATGATAGTTTAAACCACCGTATATTTAAAAACATGAATATCATGTACTTTTTGTTTAGCATGTTGATGATAAAATTAGACTAATAAAGAATTAAAAAAAGAGTACATAAAGGTGACAATGTGACAAACATTTTTGATACACCTTAAAAATTTGGACCTGATATGATTTGCCATTATAAAAATGGTCGCACCATACATATCTATAAGTGTTTCATTGTCTTTTTTTTATTTTTCCTAAATTTTGTCTTATAATTTACTAATGTTATACACTCATGTTTGAAATTTCTTTTACAAGATTAATTGTCAATCCTTACTTGCCATATTGGTATGCATATTACACATATATTTCAATATAAAAAATGAAGGATTTTATGTTTATTCCTTAAAAGTGGGGGGATTTTACATTTACTTACTCCTTAAAACTTGGGAGAGAACTAGGTGTGTCTTCATGTTAAGGATACCACTTAGGATGTCACAAATGCATTTTTTTTGCACATAGATGCCAAAAGATCTTTAGTTCAGACATTAATTATCATTAAGATATTACCAATTTGATGAAATAGTAAATCATTCAGTACATACTAAAGGTTAATAATTGATAAAATTTGTATTGTTATGTGTCATAAATTGATAGTTACAAAATCTTTTGTAATTAAAAAGACTTTTGTCATAACCAAAAAATGATTACATAATAGCCTCCACTTTTTGCAATTTACACGTTTATAGCTAAATTTTATTGATTGATATTACTTGTTATAGTTATATTATTTTAAAAAAATTCACCATATGACTTCATATCCATGCCCCAAAGTTCAATAAGAATCCTAAAAGTTTTAAAAGAATTCTAAAAACAAAGCCTCGAGTGGAATTCCAATTACCATGAAAACACCCAATTATAAGTAGGTGCAAGATTTGTCCCACTATTAAATAGTAGCTGCAAGAACCCTTACTCTTCTACACCTTAACATCTACATGCACATTTAAGATCAAGATAATAGGTGCTACATATTTTACAATCGATAAAGCCCACAAGTGGGAAAACACATTTGATTGAAGCAAACATTTTCCTTATGTGATAAGACGCCATTGGATATTCACTTTCCAAATATATCACATAATTGTGTTACCTTTTAACATTTTATACCTCCTTTAAAAAAATTCATGTGCATTCCTTGTCACTAATTTGCTAATAACCTACCTTGTGATGTGCTTTATAACTAATACATTCAATTTGGTTGGTTATTGCAAATAGTCAAGGGTGTTTGATAATGCATTGACAATTTCACATAATTAGTATTACCATGTCAATATTATTCAAAGTAACTAATGACTTTTCATGAATTACCTAATCTTAGATCCCAAAATGCAAGGCTAGATTCAACTATTGCCCCATCCTTAGGCCCCATATTTGGGAATGCTTCATCCATCTAAGGGTTATTCCCTACACATAAAAAATTGGTAGATTAGTATATGGGCATATGCACAATTAGAGTACAACTTTTTAGCCACATGATTCAAAGACTTTGTTTTTGTTATCTTTCAAATACAAAATCTAAATGGAATAAATTTAAATGAAAGATATTGGATAATTCAAATTATGATAATTTTCATGGTGGTGGCGGTTTTTCACATTTGTATGTAATTATGCATAAATATTTTGTTAAAAACCCATAAATGCAAAAAATGAATACATAAGTTTTTATATACAACTTAATGTGTTTCTTTGCATGAAAATTTCTTGCAAATTCTTCCAAGATTTGGGGCCACAAATTTTAAGCCATTGAATATAAAAAATTAACCAAATGGGAAATAAAAAGAATCATTTTGCTTGTAGCCTTTTTAGAATGGATTTTGTAGCTTTCAAAATTCTTATATCCTACATTATTTAATCAAATGCATTATATGAACATTGTCAAACATAGACATATGCATTATTATTTATGAAAGAAATTGCATTATTTAATGCATTCCTTTTGATTCCTTTAAAACAAAAATTACAATTAAGACAAGGATTCAAATTGTTTAAAAAGACTCAAAAGGACATCATATATCCAATTTATTCTTGGATTTTTTTATTAGATTAACATGATATCCTTTTAGTTATAGTCATATACCAATCCATTATAAATAATAAATGTAATAAAAATCCAAATAATCCTTTACAATCCTTTTTCTATTAGACCATCCTTTTGGGTACCTTGATTATGAATATGCCCATATGTGCCCTAAACCACATAATTGAACTTTTCCATGGTTTTGTTAGTAAGATAATCTTACTAAGAATTACGTAAGATAATTCAACCTACAAAAGTCCCATGGTAAGGGGACTTCCTATAATATACATTAAAAAAAACCCTTATTTAACTTTTCTTATGTACTTACAAGTATTTTAAGCTCAATATTTGATCTAGCATGTGAAGCACATTAAAAATTTGGAATTTGCTTTTAAACTACCAAATTCCCTTTAGGTGCTTGCCTAAATGGAACATGAATAAAAGTTTGACTGCCTTCTTATTGAAAGTTGGAAAGAAAGAATGCCTTAATAATTGGTGGCCAATCACTTTTCTATTTAATGTTTCATATAAAATTTTGGCAAATGCCCTTTAACTAAAATTCTACTAGGTTTTGATTGAAATAATCAACCTAGATCAATTTACATTTTTCCCACTTAAATTCATTTTAATTCACGTTTGTTTCACACATGAGACCATTGACTAGGCTCAATGTACATGCCAATCCTTGGTCCTTCTTAAACTTAACTTTGTTAAAGCAAATGACAAAGTGATTTGGGAGTTCTTATTTTCAACCTTAGAGGCAATGGGCATGGTTCAAGAATTTATTGCATTAGTTAAGTTGATGTTCAAAGGTGTGGAAATTGTTGTATACATAAATGGTAATAGTGCAATTAATGACATTCAAAATTGAACTAAAGGTAGTAGGTAGGGATGCCTATCAACTTAATATTTGGTCATTCTTGCATGATAGGTTTTCAACTACATGATGAAAACAATGAAAATTTTGAAAGATAGCAAAGGTATTTACTCCCAAGATGTGGGTGGTAATAAAACTTGTCACAATAGACAAGTGATACAATGATGATTTTAGTGAGGGGTGAAGAAGAAAACCTTTTGGAATGTACTTAATTTACTACAATTATTTCTCTTAATTATTGGGTTAGAAATCAATTGGCAAAACTTGATTGCTTATTAGTGCTACCAACAAAACAAGAGAATGCCAAGTTGCATGAACTTTTTCAATTGGAAAGGGGCAAAGGATAATGAGTTCTCTAAATTATTAGGAATTCCATTTCGGTTGAATTTGAAGGTGAAGGATGTGAAAATGTTCCTAGTAGACAAGATTAAAAACAAATTAAGGTTTTGAAATTTAGTGCATTTGTTTTGGGTTATAAGAATGGTGGTGGTTAGTTTAGTCCTAGCTTCCTTTCTCTAGTTTTTCTCAAACGTATAACCAAATGTAAGGCCTTGATAAGGAAATTTTTAGCATGTAAATGATTAACATCGTTCAAAAAATAGATTAAATTGATTTGATTGTTGCCTACACAAGGGGTGGGGGTTCTAGGGTTGATTTGAACTTAAAGAAACTTTATTAATTTTATTTTGCAAGTGGGTGCATGATGGTTGTTGTTAACCATATTTCTTTGTGAATCAGTACTTCAACCAGTAGTTGATGGACCAATATTGATAGTATAACCATTAGTAATTTAATCTATGATGCAAATTGAACTGGTGACACAAGTTGAACCGGTGACACTGGTTAAACAAGTAGTTTGCAGAATAGATAGGTAGTAGAACATGTAGTAGGTAGAATAGGTAGCACATTTTGAAATTTGTGATTGTTTATAACCATTTTACTAGCTAGTTTTTATTAGTTGATTAGAACAAGGAGTTTTATTAGTAATTATGACTATTTCTTACAGTTTTACTAACTAGTTTCTATTAGTTGATTATAACAAGGAGTTTCTATCAACTAATTATTGTTTAGGTGATTTGCATGAGGCATTTAAAAGTTCAAACTTAAAATATAAAGGAAGAATGGCGGAACATGAGAGACATCAAATCTTTACTTTCCATATTCACTTTTTGAATTTCTAATGTACAAATTTTAATTTCTTAATATAGTTTTGTATTTTCATTACAAGTTGGAATACCTATTGACATTGAGTAGTATGTACCTATTCAAAATTTAGGAAAGGAGATTTTCATCAACTTTTCTATACTTTTCAAACTTGGAGATCATCTTTGTTTTTCTTTTACTTAGGGAAATGAAATGATTTTAAACCAATTCTAATTTCTTGAAACTATAGCAAAACAAATGCATCTTTTAGGATGTACAAAACAATGTAGATTTTAGATGTACTTGTTATTGTTTCTAAATTTGTAATTGAAAAAATTGGGAAATAGGGAACTAATGGGCATATAGAAAATCTCATTAACAATCGCACTTGAACCTAGTGTGTCAAAAATTAAAATGCTTGTTGCACCATCAATTCATTAGGTCTAAACCTTCTTGGCATGTAACATAGGTTTCAAAAGATGTTTTCAAATTAAGGAGTTCCACTTAGGACATTTTTAAAAAAAAATTTAAAACTTTTATGAGTTGTATTGAACTTTGGGGCATATATATGAAGTTGGACGGTGAATTTTTATTTTTTAAGAAATAAAATTATAACAAGTAATGTTAACTCAATAAGTTCCAATCAAAACATAATCTAAATTGCTAAAAATAGAATCTTCATGATCATTTTTTTGGGCTATGATGAAAGCTTTTTCACCTACAAAAGATTTCATAATTGTCAACTTATGACATATAACAATACAAATTTTATTGATTATTAATCATTGATATGCATTTGAATGACCTAATATTTTATTTTGATAATAACTTGATAATTGTCAACAATCTAGAGTTTTTTTTTATTGTTATGTGCAACAAAATTATATTTGTAACATCCTAAATGATATTATTTAGCATGAAGACACTTCAAACCTAAATTGAGCCATTGTAAAAGTCCACATTCCCTTATCCAGCCTTTAAACTTGGGGAAAGTGATGAAAACATGGAAATGAATAGGAGCTAAACTCAATTTAACCCCGACATGTCAAGCAAAAATCCATCAAGCAAGTCAACTGTGGTGGGGCACCTCATTTGAATGTGGTGAATTTGGGATCCCATCAAAAGAGTACATGAACTACATGTGGTAGGGCTATGTAAAGTTGGAAATATGTGGAGTTTAAACTGGCATGACTTTTTTTGTTAGAAGAAAATTCTAAAAAGGTTCCAGCTAGAGGAGGGTGAAGAGTGCATTACTTTGGCAAAGAATAGGAGAAAGTTTCATGGCTTGTTGGGTGTAGGAACTTAAGGAGCCTAGCAATGCAACAAAATTGGTGGATTGCTAATCATCTATTATAGCTTTAAATTCGACCCATGCACAATCTTTTGCACAACCAAAGAGTTTGAACCTATGTTGAACCCTAGTCCTAGTGAGAGACTGAAGATTCCCAAGGTTATTGTCATCTATGAGCTTGTGACCTAGGCAAGTTCACAATAACATACCCAGTTGACTACTTAAAATTGATTACTTAATTTAAAATATTCTAGAAATATTTTAGAAAAATATTTTTTAAAATAAAGAAATTAATATTTTAAAATTATTATGTTAAGGTTTATATTTTAAAATTAAAAAATAATTTAAAAAATATTTTTTATTTAAAAAATTGATTACAATGTTTGAAGAATTATAATTTATAATTTATATTCATTAAATTGATTTCAAATTTATTCACATGTTTTCATGATATATTATGAATGTTATTATATGAATAAATTCAAAATTTTTAACATCAACTTAAGTTATCATTAAAAAATTTGAAATATTAAGCATAGGTTACATTTGGACTTGGTCATCTACTCCAAGTTGCTCCACCCAATGCAAGCTAGGGAGGGATATCTACGTCTCCCTATGTGCGTCTCCCTATGTGGGTTTAAGGTTAGTGCTAGAGAAGGTACACATGGTATAACACTTATACAGCAATACACACATTAGGATGTTCTTTTGTGTGCTTGAAAAGCTAGACTTTGACCCACAACAATGGCAATGGAAAAACCAGATCAAGCTATCCAGGTACATCACAAATGTGGGTTGTTACATCTTGAAACACAAAGAAACTCTTTAGCATAACATTCCTGTAAAGTGGCAGTAGTTTCTTCCAGTTAAACTGGAAGGAGATGATTAGGACGTGGACTGTATGGTTGTTGGGGCACCAAGCTGTAGTAGTCAACACCTAGAAAGCAAAATCAAACCTGGACATCTCAACTGAAAGCCCGTTGTGCGATTCTGAGGAGCTGAAAAGTATAGTGCATTGGTTCTAGTTCTGCTCCAGGGCCAGGAAAGCTTGGGAGTGGTCCGTCACGTCTGTTCAGTCTTAAGTCACACACCAAATGTCATAGCTGTGAGGAACTTAGTGCAGATCAATGCTTGTTCAATGGAAATTGCCTAGCAACCTTAAAAAGTTCAGTGCCCTGTGGTCCCTAGTCCCAGGGGTGACGCTTTGGTGCATGCGGATTGAGTGCACCATGGCACTACGCCATCTGCACTAGGGACGGCAGAAAGGTCAGGAGGTGTTACCAACCACTTGACAAGGGTAGCTTTGAGCGGTAAGGTTGTGTTTCTGGTTGACCTGGTTGGGTGCCTCCCTGGTTTTCCTCTGCGCCGTACTGAGCCATATCTGCAATAGATTTCTCTATTTGTTGTGCCAAAAAACAAAAGTGGCAGATTCAAAATTTGTCAGAATTGTTAATGTTGTGGACGGGCAAGTCACAACTCACATGGGGTTATTTGAGAGCACAGGAACTCAAGCTCCAGTACATGAAGTCAATCTACCATCCCAGTTCCCATGCCCTCAAACAACATAACTGATTGTGGGCCTGCTCTTCCCCAACACAAGAGGATAAGGACATCCATGAAATGAGGATATATTTCTGAACGTACATCAGATCATATACCTAATGGAAGAAATATACAAGTGCTTTATTGTGTACCAAGAATGTGCTTTCTTCTTGTATTTATAATGGGTACATTCTAGAAGACATGAGAGCTAACTAAGAGTAGGTCCATCCACAGTGCATCCCCATTTGGGCCTCTACAAAATGATATTCACATTCAACATAGTTTGTTAATTATTTCACGAGTCATACACAAACAAGAAAAATTGGACAGAAAAATTGGACAGTTAAATGTCACCACATGGGCCAATACTTATGGTCAGCCAATTGAATCAGTCAATTTTTTTACTAGGCATTGTGGAGACCACTGTATTTTGTCAAATTTTGGAGGCCCAAAAACTGTTATTTGAAGTCAGTACTTGATTTGAAGGGACATATACAGGATATTGTACAGTGGCCAGTGAACCTGCTCTAAATCCACCCACACAGGGACGTGGGCCAAAAATTTAACTTGGTTGGGCCTCCAAAAACTCCAGAGCAGATCCACACCCCACGCGGTATGTGGGCCTAAACCCTAAACCCTAAGTTTGTGCTAAAAACTCCACATAGGTACCAAGGTGCACAATCAAACCAACAAAAGGAAAGCTAGCTTAATGAGGTACGCACTTATGTGATTTGTTCTAGGGATGATTTGAAAATTAGGGGGTGCTATTTGGTAGCTTGGATTGCTCTTATCAGATGGCCTGCCTTGGTTCCTGTGCCCTGGCCATGCTGGTGAGGTTATGATTTTTCTCTCTTTGCAATGAAGTGTTCTTCACTTGTGCCCCCCCAAAAAAAAAACGCTAATTTCGAGAACAACAGAAGTGAGATTTTAAAATAATGGCATTAATCAATCTGTACAGAGAATGTGTTACATTCATTTTCCCCTTCTGTTCTGCCGCATTCTAGAAAATGTGGCATCAAGCCCAGTTTGAAGCCCTCAAAAAGAGATAGAAAGAGAGAAAAGAGGCACCACGTAGCCTACTTAATTGTATTTTTTTGGTAAAACTGCATTCACCCCATCACTACCTAGACCTGACCCATGTAAAAATGGCACAAAAGAAAAAAAAAGCAGGGTCGGTCCAGTAATTTAATTCTGGAACTCCTTAGATGGATGGATGGATGAATGAATGGTTGGATGGATTAACAGGGTTAGATGGATGGTTGAATTTCCGGATGGATGGCTGGCTGGATGGATGATGAATGGATGACTCCTGAGAAGCGCAAGAGAATTCCGTGAGCGGGACTTTCAGGACGTCGTGTTTCTAGTAAGCGCCGGAAGCGATGCCGGCACACACTCGTGGTGTCGATTGTAAGGAGATCTGGGATGCCTCCGCTACTCCCCAAAACAGCTGCGGCATGTTCTTATCCTTCACGGGTGCGAATTTCTTCAAAAGAATCACAAAAATTTGTTATTCATTAGCTTCAGATTTTGATCGACATGAGTCTATGTCTAGGAGAGGAGGAGCATAGTAGTCGTACGCTCGTCGACAGCGGAAGCTGTTGGAGGTCGTAGTAATGAACAGAGGCACTAGTCGCGGGAGGCAGCGTAATTGGTTGTGGCCGTCAGGGTAGAGACATTGTGATGCACCGAGAAATGGGTCAAAGTTTGGTGTCCCTACATCCTAGGATCATATGGAGTCCACTATAGAAACATTTCCGACATAACTGAAGGATGCACTTTGGCACACCATGCTAACCACCATGTGTTTCCAATTTAGTATGTTGAACATTTATCATCCTTATGGATGTCCTTGAAAGGGCAGAACTACTATGTGGCGAGCCACATGTTAAATAGAATAGTGGTTTGGGTGGTTTAATAATAATAATTCTTACCTCCATTTTGTCGAGGAGTTCTGTTGCCGTGGGCGCGGAAACGAGAATGCGGCGTCCGGCTATGCTTAGGAATCCTTCTTCTACGGCTTTGTCGAAAAGCGTCAAGAGTGCATCGTAGTAACAGTTCACATTTAGAAGCCCCACCTACAACAACATATCCGCTTAATTAGCGGGACCAACATGAATTAATCTGCAGTATTACCAGATTCTTTTATGCAGTTCTCGATCGATCGACCCACTTTGATCTCATGGAGCTCTAAAACTGTCGCTGATGAGAACCCATCCATATGCAGCAACACCCAAATTGATCAATTCTTGAGTTCTCTAAACGTTCTCAGCTCATAAGAATGGGTTCGATAGTTGATCAATTAGCAGATGATCCGAGCCGACACATGTATTTCTATGTTAGCACTTGGGGCGCATTTTGAGCAGGATCTGATACGTACTGGCTTAGCATGAATTCCGAGCTGCGACCATGTGATGATCTCGAGTAGCTCCTCTAATGTACCGTATCCACCTGAGGTCATCAAGCAGTCACAGCTTATTATAAGAACCTTCAAAGAGCGAGTGACCAACCGTCTACTACTCCACTTACCTAAGACACTGAGGCGAAAGAAGATACGCAGGAGATTATCATGTGCTCATTGTAAGGAGGGAGATCCTCTAGAACTATACAAATACCTGGCAGTGCAATGAAGGCGTCGGCTAGTCGAGCCATCTCGGCCTTGCGCTGGTGCATGTCGTCTACAGCAATAGTCTCTCCCACTGTCTGTCCACATACCTAATTCACAGCAGTACAATGGTTCATGACCTACTGAATATTATTATTGTGGCAGAGAAATAGCTAGCAACGTTCTAATTAAAGAAGATTGCACATAATCTTAAGCAACATGAAAGAGCTTGGCACAACCTTTCTTTTTGTTTCTTTTTTTCCCTGAGGTCTGCTGATTCTGATAAGAATAGGAGAAGAGCTAAATTGGAGTCGAGAAGAGACAGACGGAAACTGAAGAATCTCTTGTCACTTGAGGAGCTTACCTCGCTTGGCATCAAGGCCCTCGGTATCACACTGTCATCCCACACAACAACAAAAAAACCCGAGTCTCCATAACTATCTGAGAAATTCTCCCTGGAGTACAACATACAATCGTGCTAGCTAGCCAAAGACTAGTCTTTGAGCTTGCCTGGAGACATTCATGCGCATGTGAAGAGGATGGAATGAGCACCGGGCATATAACAGCTAGACCTAAGTACGGCATTCTGCATGATTCATCAGAGCTGCGCGGGTTTCCAGTTCCAAAAGGTTGACCACTGGAAAATCCGTTTACATTCACCCACATCAATGAAGCAGCTGGAGTTCATGACCCACAAAAGAATTTGCTGAGATCATTCATGAAATTCGCGCTGCTGCAAGCTCTAATCTTTGCTAGATCACTGCACAAGCTGCTGCTACCGTGAGTAGTAGAGAAACAAGCTATAAACGAGCGTACCCAATCACATGATTGCCACCAGCATGGACGGTCTCGGAAATCTTGCCCATTAGTCCAATGCTACCACCTCCATAAACCAGATCTATCTTCCGCTGCACCTGCAGATGTTAACACCCCAAATCCGATATGAAAAACTCGCCTTCTTATATAATTCCACAACTGCCAAAATCAGCTCTGTACTTGCACACACAATCATTGCCTAACTTCATGAAATTACGAGAAAACGTCGAGCGTAAGATTCAAGCATGTTGAAGTCGAGCTACACGTGTATGTCAACCCAGCACATGTACTTGAGCTAAAACGATACTCCGCTGCAACTTGAGAGCAGCTCGACTTTGGATCATAGTGCTCGCTAAAACTTGAAACTTTCTACAGAGAGAATTGTGAGCTCCGGGTACGGGAAAGCTTTGTTAGTCTTCAACAATCCTTCCATTCTCAACTCTAGAAGCAACTCTCAAGGTGTACTGTGTGCGCTTTAGTGCTTCCAGGGGCTCAGTATATACTGCATTCTACAATAGAGTAGATGGGTACAACTGTATTGGATTTATTCTTTCTGAGCAGGAAGAAAAGAAGAAAGAGAAATTGCGACAGAAACCCGGGGCTAATTCGATGCTATTTTCGGAAGCTTACAAGCTCCTTCCCGAGCGCCATGGCCACATCCATATACACACTCTTGTTCCCACTGCGACTTCCGCAGAAAACACAGATGCGTTTAAACCCGGACTCAGCACCGGTGCCCTGCAGCAACTTCATGTTCACTGACGACTCCATAGATCTGCAGTTTGCCTCACACTGTAAAATCCTTCGATCACTCCCAGCTTGATCAAAATTAAGAGCGACTGGCTGTTTCCGCTATGGAATAAATTTGATCACTACTGTGGCAGGTGGTCAGCTGTAATTATGCAATGACAACTCTTGTGTAATTGACAGAGTAACAGTGCCCTTCTTGTTTAGCAAACTCACAAGAAGTTTTACGAATCTCAAGAACGCAAAGCCTAAACTCAGAGCTTAACTTGTCAGCAGGAGGAATGAGGAAATTGAGAGAACAGTAGGCAACCTGAGGCTATACGATATGAGCAAAAATGGAGTTGTAAACTGAGGAATTTACACTAGTCCAGATTTGTGTCTGGCAACAACGTATAAGAGATCCTGCAACACTACACAAGTACAAAATCTGTTTTGAGAAAATTAGTAAATTGACAGAATTTCTACAACTAGTTAACTCCGGATCACATCCCTGTCTGAAATAGAGATCTTAGAGTGTGATGAAAAATTAGTACTAAGTTGGGATGGAGCCCTTGTAATTCGTTGGGCGGTCCGATAAGAACAGACGGAGGCGAAAGGATTGATGATAATACCAGTCTAATAACTGGGATGATTTTTTTTCTTGGATCCCTGAGCTAGATACTGATGACGCAAGAAAGAAAATTACCAATTCAATTTAGGCCTGCGAGGTGGAGGATCCATGATGGGCATTCTGTTGCGTCTAGTGACTTGCGAAAAGTGGAAACTGAAAAAGATGTTCTTGCAGCTGCAGCGTGTCAGTCCTTAATTGCAGCAGCTTACAGAGCGCTACTAGCTAGCTGCTACTAACCAGTGTTACAAAATCCAGCTCCCGGCCAGTACTACGACTCTTCAGAGCCCAACAGAATCTACGGATCATTTTTTGTATACCTCTTCTTCAGTAAAGAATCCAAGCTAACGGTTCTGCTGTAAACTGGATGGAGATTGTATTACGATGCAGCAGCTTTATCCTGGCAATCGCCCGCCCTCGTGTGTGCAGATTTCCACACGTGTATGCACATTTGCACGAAAAATTCGCTATAATATTTTCGTAGCTGTGATTTTGCATCACACGCACAAGATTAGGTCGAGGCAGCAGCAGTGTTGGAGTTTTCTGTTTCTTTCTTCCTTTCTCGGTTTAGTCCACTCTCCCAAAAAAAGACAAGCAGCAGTAGCAATCTAGCAAACTGCAAACCAAGTGGGCAATCTGCAAAATCTTACATTTGAGACCAAATCAAGTAAACAGCAAATCCCCCATGACCCCCTCCAAAAAAAAACTTCTTCGGTGATCTCAAAACCCCAGATGTTGACCTAAGTCCAGGTCCTAGCTTTGATCTATTGGATTTCTGCAAGACACATGATCATGTCCTAGAATATGAGGCGGCAATTGCCGCTTGTTTAATTGATTTCTGTCTTTTTGGGAGACAAAAGTTCCATACGCAATTTCATCGACCCGACAGATATACAGACGACCAGCAGAGATCTAAACGTGAGAGACAGTGAACTTTGTTTGTTTTTTTTTCCCTTTCCAGGAGACACAGTTTCAACAAAAATCAGATCTACAAAGCCAACGTCAGGCTCGATCTCTGACACCCACTGATGGAACACCCATAATTAGCGGAATCATGAAAAGAAATGAGAGCTCCATGCTGCAACTGCAGATCGACCAGCTTGACAAACATCCCCATTCCCCCCGCCCCCCAACTAAATACTTTGGAGCATCATGGGCTGCTTTGAAGAAATATTTTCCGTCATGGCGGATTTTGATTCAGTTGGATTATTGCATGTGGTCACCCGGCTACTGTAGCTCTTTTTTCCAAGCTTCTTGGCCTGGAGTATCTATTTGAATACATATTTCATTAGTGGTGATCTCGAAGTCTACGTCGTATCTGTTGTTGGGTGCGTATGTATGTAATGTATATATTTGGTGGTGATGTCAACCAGCTGTACTCGAGAAGGAAAATGGGCACTGCAACACCTTCCCTGCGTAAATCTGAAGCGGAATCCTCAGATCAGAGATCTTGTTTAGTGCGGCCTGGTCAGATTTGGTCGACTTGCAGCAGCAGTTTGATAAAGTTCCGGACCGGGTCCTTCCGACTCCTGCTTACATTGTCCTCACAGAGCTAGTCTGAGTAGGTAGCGGTTTGACATTACCGCGGGATGGATGCATGCTCACAACAGCTGTGCAGCTCGTAACCAGCAAAAAAATTGTGAGAAAAATTTACTAAGTTATCAGCTCGGCCACAAAATCTACTCGTATTAATGACGTGAGAGACAGCTTCAATTTTTTTTGTGCATGAAAATCTGGGAACATTCTGCTCTGGTTCCGATGAGTATCCAAATTGTATGGCATGCAATGAAGTGAGCTCAAGGACTCGCTCTAGTTCTGATCTGTAAGAAGATCTATTTGTGTGGCATTCTCTGATTTTGTAGTGGATCAACAGTGAGTAGCTGGGGATGCAGGCAGCTCTGACGGTAGTTACCAGAATGTTCTTCTTTTGGCGGCGCTAGGGTATGGATCATGATGAGGCGGAGCAATGGTAGAAGAGCACGTAAGTCCCTTGGAAAACATGCTTGACACATTGAGCTGGAATTCTGAATTTCTGAGAAATTCGTTGCAAATTTTTGAGCACCTTAAGAAAATCTTTGGTACCAAATTTACATCCTTCATGGGGCATGTGGCTGCACAACTACCCTAGTGTCTACGCCCACAAATGCATACATGTACTAACTCTTTAGCCCCTCTTCCTGAGGGCATTGGCAGGGTCCAGAAACCCTGAAATACTTATACAGCTATGGAAGTACGCAAATCATGGCATGAGAGGAAAATCTGTAGCAGCAACACCACATACGTGCCTTTATATTAGTTTCTTGTTATAAAATCTCTAGCTCTGCTTGTGTTCAAACTGTGAAACCCTGGCTGCAACCTTCCTTGCAAATCCCATATCTCAGCTCCAGGAAATGGCCAGAGCTTCAGAGTGCAGTCAGAAGTCTGATAATTCATTGTCTGTGATAACCCACAATGTTCAGAGCTTCCTTCTACTGTCCAGAGCAATCCAGGACATGGCAAGTATAAATTGAGCTGTTAAGATTTTTAAGGTCAATCCTTGGGGACAATCTTTTTCTAGGTGCTAATCATCCAGTCCAGATCTTTCCAGTGAAATTATTATTTATATTGATTTTTTAATTCTCCTTAAACCAGAATTTCCAACCTGATATCATTCTCCAGTCTACAGGTTTCCAGTACAATCTGACAATTTAACAATGAACAGAACACTGGATCTCAACAAGTGCAAAATTTATGTACATAATGGGATTTGAATCCAACCAGAGGTACCAGTGAACAGATTTTATCTGGAAATTTTCCATGGATCCCTGACATTTCTCTGGAAGAAAGGGAATTTAAATATCCTTATTTCAAACTTGTATTGCAAATGATTTAGGGTTCAAGGAAGTCAGTCATATTTCACAGTGGCTTCAGATCTTTACAGTTCCATGCAAAACAATGTTGAACAGGTTTTTTTGCATTGTGTGACAGAAAGTCATCTTTCTCTACTTTGGCCAGAATTCCTAGTGGCCATCAAGTAGCATGAAGCACTCTGAGAAATTTCCTAAGTTTATTTGGGGCCCACCTTATATCAATGAATATCCCTCCTACAAAAGAGGAAGGATCCTAAACCTACTCCTTACAAGTGGGAGGGAAATTATGCCTACTTATGTGTAAGATCCCTCCTAATCTTGAGTAGTTGGATAAAACCCTCCCCTTCTTACACTTGTGGCCTGTTCTGTGGAGAAATAAGAATATTTGAAATTTTCAATTTGCAGTCTGCAATCTGAATGGAGGCTGGGTTTTTTAGGTTAGCTTGCTCTCACAGGGTTGCAACCAGTGTTGGGCAGGTATAAAACATGTCCCTGGGTATCACCTGGTTATCCCTATTTGAAATCCTCAATTATATTCTAACTAAACTCATGATCACTAGTTCTCACTTGTATGAGAATCAGATGAATGAGAACTGAATCCAAAAAAATTTTAATATTGGGACTTGGGTGAGATCAAATCTTTCACCCTGGTCAGGTTCTTAGGGTACAGTGTACAAGGTTTAATGCACTGTAACCATTAAACAAGGTTGTGCATTTAATGCAAAGGTTCAAACTAATTATAGTAGTTGGATCATTACACCAAAACATGGAAAATAAGATTAGGTAAGCGATTAGCATTGTAGTTTTAAACCACATGTATGATTGGCCATGACTACATGACTGCCAATCCATATGGCCCCATAGTATTTACCACTAGTCGCAAAAAATGGCATAGTCATAAATGCCATTTGCAACTATGTCCTCCATGATTGCAATACATTTTTCAATGGTCAAAATTTTAATTTTCAATATAATTATAATTTATTTTGATCAATGTCTTGCTACCACATGGTAGCCTAGAATGAATTCAAAATTTTATTAACCATTTATGAGTGAACACGTGGCAATCTAAAATAATGAAATTATTTTTCCTACTCAATTATATGATGTCACATGCCAATCAACTTTTAGTCAAATGATGGCACATGGGACCTAGTCTAGGCTGCCTACTAGGCTAGGAACCCTATGCTAAGCATCCTAGGCTAGGAAACCTAACCTAAGTTTAAAAACAACCTAGGTTATATTAACCACAAGGCTACCCCACTAATATTCCCCTAGGAACCTAGGAAGCACATAGGATGAAAATAAGAGGATTTGAACCTTTCACTTACACTCTGAGGGAACAAGTCCTTTGCCATTACACTACCACATTTTTTATGTGACAAATGAAGATATCACAAAGATATAAAGAATAAAATTTTCTAGCTTAGATTAACCTATGCCTCTTTAGGCTGACCTAAGTTGACCGAAGCTAACCTAAGCCACCCAACAATCTAGCATATGCCCGCATGGGCTATTTTAAGCAAACCTAGGTCTTCCTAGGCTAAACCTAAACAACTTAGTCTGCCTTGGGGCTACTTATGTTAAACTAGGCTATTTAAGTTCAAAGTATTAGACTAAACTAAACTATATTAGGCTAAACTTGGCAAAAGTATATTATTTAGGTTAAACTTAGCTATACTTGGCTATATTTGGCTATATTATGTTAAACTTGTTTATACTAAATTATACTTGGTTAAACTAAGTTATATTAGGTTAAATTTGACAAAAGTAAATTATTTTGGTTAAACTTGGGTATATTTGACTATATTCAGTTAAACTTGGCTATACTAAACTACATTTGGCTAAACTATATTATACTTGGCTAAACTAAACTATACTTGACTAAACTAAGATATATTTGGTTATATTAAGTTAAACTTGCTTATATTAAATTATATTTGGCTAAAATAAGCTATACTAAATTAAATTTGGCAAAAGTAGGTTATTTAAGTTAAACTTGGCTAAATTCGGCTATACTTGGCTATACTTGGCTATATTAGGTTAAATTTAGTTACACTAAACTATACTTGGCTAAATTAGGCTGTACTAAGTCATTTAGGTTATATTTGGCTATAATTCGTTCAACTAAGCTATACTTGGTTATATTAAATTAAATTTGGATATACTTGGTTAAATCAAGCTATACTAGGCTATGTTTTGTTATATTAGGCTAAACTTGGCTATACTAAACTATATTTGGCTAAAGTAGATTATATCAAATTAAACTTGGCAAAAGTAAAGTATTTAGGTTAAAATTGGTTAAATTAAGTTATACTAAAGTATATTTTGTTAAATTAAGCTATATTAGGTTAAATTTGACAAAAATAGGTTATTTAAGTTAAACTTCGTTAAACCAAGGTAAACTAAAGTATACTTGGCTATACTAAATTATACTTGGTTAAACTAAGTTATAGTAAGTTAAATTTGGCAAAAGTAAGGTATTTAAGTTAAAATTTGTTAAATTGAATTATAATTGACTATATTAAATTAAATTTGGTTAATTTAAATTATATTTTGTTAAAAATTAAACTATTGTGACAGATGAAAACATTAAATTCCATCTTCCCATAGATGGAATTCATCCATAATGGTCATCCATAATTCCTAACTAAATCTCAATTAGCTTTCAATTAAGTTCCAATTAAATCTCAGTTAAATCCCAATTAATTCCCAGTTAACTCTTAATTACGTCCCAATTAAATTCTAGTTAACTCATAGTTAAGTCTTAATTAACTTTTAATTAACTCTTAGTTAAGTCCTAATTAAGTCTAATTAACTCTTAGTTGACTCCTAATTAAATTAGAGTTAACTTTCAGTTAAGTTTTAATTAATTCATAATCATTTCCCATTTAAGAATCCCAAATAAATTTTTTTATTTGATGTACACATAAAAGCCTCCTTGGGAGCTTCCCTAAGCTAGGTACCCAAAATGGTATAAATAGGACTAAGACCCTTAATTTCTTTCATTTTATTCAACATTAGTTTTAGGCACGACCTTACACCAAAACCTTGTCATGTTTTTTTCATGTTCATGTTTGCATATGTTAACATAATAAAAGTCCATTTCCACATTTGTCTTACACATCTTGTGTTCTTGTTTTGAATTTTTGTGTTTTATTTTTGAATCACATAATCTTATCTTGTTCCTTGTTTCAAAATTAGACTTAAACCTTTCCTTTAGCCTTTGTTCTTGTGTTTTTTCGTGTCCTTGATAACTATACTAGGCTAAATTTCACTATATTTGATTAAATTAGATGATATTTGGTTCTATTAAACTACACTTGGCTAAACTTGGCAAATGTAATTTATTTAGGTTAAACTTAGTTAAACCAAGTTATATTTAATGGTACTTGGCCATATTAGGCTAAACTTATTAAAGTATGTTATTTAAATTAAAGCTATCTATATTACATTAACTTTGGCAAAAAAGTAGGTTATTTAGGTTAAACTTGGTTATACTGAGCTAAACTTAGCAAAATTTAATTAAATTTGGTTAAATTATGTTATACTTGGCTAAATTAAATTATTTGAGGTAAATTGGGTTAAAGTTGGCAATTTTTGATAAAATTAAGATATTTAAGAAAAAATTGAAAAAAAAAAGTATTTAAGCAAAACTTCGTTATATTTGGTTACTTCAAGATATTTAAGCTAAACTAGTTAATTTTATCTATTGCAATTAAATTCAGTTAGATTAGGGCAAGATTAAATTATTTGTTAAATTAAATTAAAAAAATATACATATATTAAATGAGGCTATTTAAACTAAACATATAAACTAAATTTCATGGAAGTTAATCTTAGAAGTTAAATTAAGGACGTTAAATCTAGAGGTTTAAATTTAATTAAATAAAATATAGAGGTTAAAGTAGGTTAAACCAAAGCCACCTAGGTTAAATATAGGCTAATTTGTATTGAACTTATTTACATTTTCATATTTGTTTAAATTTTTTATAGTTGGTCAAACAATGTCAACTATATTCAACATGATTATTAATTGTGTAATCATAATTTATAGTCATATAATTACCTATAATCATATGTATAGTCATGTAGTCCTAATAATGGTTGTAGGTAAAATAATGACAACAACAGAAACCCAAATATGACTACATGGGTAAGGACAAACACAAATGAGCCAACAAGTACAAGGATGCCTTGCTTATGAAAGAATGATAGTTGTGAGTGTTTTTTAATCAAACCACGTGGTAAGCAATGGGTTAACCATTGAGCTTAATAATGTAATGGAAAGAGGTTGATGAATTCTATAAATTTTTAAAGGTCTTTCAAAAAAATTCAAATTAATTAACAACTTTTTAGTTGCGCCAACCTCGTGTGCAAAATTTATCACACTTATGATGTCCAATTGTCTTCTTGAATAGTTGCAATTAATGATGACTTTCTTAACCCCAAATGCTTACTCGAAGCTTTGTTGCAAGTTTTACACGTAGCTTGCATGCGAACTTCATCAAATAGTTCTACATTGATCAAAAACTGCAACATGTTAGTTCATTTATGAACATTGTTACAGATTACACATTTAAATTTTTTTTTATTGTGCCTTGCTTAAGAAGGTCTACAACACATGTGGTGCTCAAGTCTTCAAACATCTAAAGACAAAATAAATTAATGCCTCAAGAATTCAACTCTTTGCATGTGTACTTGAACTACATCCTTGCATTAAGGTATTCGATAATCAGGTTCAAGAACTTAGATGTTTTGCAATGTCGTAATTTTTAAACTTTCATGGTTTCAAAATGTAGGAGCATGTTCATGATGACCTAATATTAAGTTTGTCATGCTTCTAACTTTTGACAAATTTGTTAATTGAAATTCTAGTGTAGAAGCAATCGCGACAATTTAAACGTATCAACAATTTTGTGTGGGAAACATTGAACAGGATATGTTACACGAATGAAGATTTAGCATGGGGAGGCACCAACATAGAAAATGAGTAGGAAGAGAAATTCTTCACTCCCACAAAAAGTCCAAGAAGAGGTGAACTTGAACTTGAAAAAGTTGATCACAACCTTGAAGTACAAATAGATAAAACTATGCATTTTAGATATGCACATTTAAAAGTCAATTCTTATTCTCATGTTACAATGGTTGAGCAATTGATGAGTTGGATTAATCTCGATTCAAAGCAATTCCCCTCGTCCAATCAATTTGTAGTTCGAAGAACACATTGTAAGAAATGACAATTAAATTATACCGCCCTTGGTTCTGCCAATGCAAGTGTGGATAAGGGCCTTATATAGAAATTCAACAATAGTTTAGACATTAGTTCATCTACTTCTAAAAGTTACAAATTTGTAAGTAGAAAACCAAAAGGATCACACCTAGGCTCATCAAAAGGACCATCAAACTAATCAACTTTTGGAACCAGGTATTCTTATTACAATAAGATTTTATTGGGGTCCAATGTGATCAATTTGTCTCTAATATTGTCTTTTGTTGAAGTAGTAATTAGATTTTGGATGTTCATTGAACACAAAGAACTATTGATGCATTCTTCACTTCAATATAGTTTTATTTCTTTAAGGACTTCACTTTTGAAGGTAAAAAATTGTCAAAGCATTTAGGGTTGCTTACTAAAGTAGTATATAAGTAATGAATATGAAGTGTTATTGAGGTGAGGTTTTCCTATATGTAAATTCTTAACTATTTAATTTGTTTTATGGCTCAAGCTTAGATATGGACTTACCAAAGTATTAACTTATTGTTTTGCACATTGTGTGCATTAGTGAATGGAGCCTTTCATTTTTTCATTTCATGAAAATGAAGGTTGGACTTAGGTGCAAATTTGTGTGCACCACTTAAGAAGGACTATTTTTTTCAATAGTCCATTAAATGAGGGGGTGGTTAGTTACACAATTGGTGCTACTTAACTAGTAGTGACTACTTTCTAAGCCCTAGGATTGAAAATAGGGGTGCTTAGGTGCAAAATCAAATGTGTTGTTAAAGGAGTGATGGTTTTCCTTAATAATGCATCAAAATAAAGGGTGTTTAGTTGCATAATCAAATATATTATTGACAAAGTGATTACTTTCTTAGTAGCGCAACAGAGCAGGGGGTGTTTAGGTGCACAATCAATTGTGTTACTTAAAAAATGACTATTTTTTCAACTTCACATCAAAACAAGGGGTGCTTAGGTGCACCGTCAAATGAATTTTTAAAGAGTGATTGGTTCCTCAACATCACATCAAAGTAGGGGGTGCTTAAATGCACCATCAAGTGTGATATTTAAGAAGTGATTGTTTTCCTCAACACCACATCAAAGCAAGGGGTGCTTAAAGAAAGTAATGCCAAGTGCTTCCACAAAGGAGAAGATACTTTTTAAACCTCCCATACCTTACATGCCAACTTGCTTTGATCCCTTTGTAAAGGCATGGTCCATATTATTTATTAGCTAGAAGGAGTGGTTGCTGAAAGTATGCAAGTGAAGAGGATCTTGTCCTTGATCAATGAAATAGTATTTGATGTCACTCCTTAGTTGATGTTGATGACTCCTTATATACCTTTAAAGTCCTTTTGGCATTATTGGTCATCTAAATATGAATACATTTTGAATGTGCAAAACATGGGGAAGGAAAAGGAGAGGAAACCAAGGAAAGTTAGGGATATTGAAAGTGAATATCCCAAACGTCCATAGGTTGATTACAAGTTTCACAATGCCAGGTTTTTTGAAGAAATAAAAAAGCTACTAGCTAGTGGATTGGATCCCAAAGGAAAGATGTATGTAACATCTGTTAAAATTGCTGGGATATTTGGCAATGTTCATAAGTTCAAGATCATGAATTCTTTACTAACAGAGGAATAGAGGAAGCAATTGGAGAAGCTTTACTAGAAAATATATGGTAATGGCCATATCACAAATAATGAGTTATACTTGTGGATGACCAAAGGGTGGATAACATAAAACAAAAACAATGTTATCAATTAAGCATAAGCAACAATTGCCACTACTTGAGAAAAAGCCTAGCATGTAAAGGTTCTTTGCTAAAAGCCCCTGGTGAAAAGTCAAATTGTAGTGATGGATCAAAACTACCATCAGGTTTAGGTATGTCTTTCCAAGCATGGGTTTTGCCATTAGAAATAAATCATGCTTCAAAATTTGGGGATTTTGATCTGTCCATGAAAGGTCTTGCAAATTCGCAAGAAATTAAGGATGCGGAAAAATTGCCAGATTTCAAGCATGACATGCAAAAAATTAATAAGTCATGTTTGAAACAATTGGAGGAAAAAAAACAAAAGTTGAAGAGAGATTGGTGGGTTTGTGATTCAATATGGAGGATTGAATGGCTAAGTTTGTGAAAGTGCAAAGTAACATGTAAGAAGTTGAAACATCACTTTTCAAATTGAAAGAAAAGCCTCAAGACGAAGTATTTATCATGAGTATAAATTCCATATGCATAATGAATTAAAAGGTTTATTCTTCTTTTATTGTCTTTACCTGTAGTCAATTAATTCTAATAGTACTTTGACTAAAATCATGGCATGTATTTAACCTCCTAGTAATTTGAAACTTACCATTCGTTTTTCTTATTAAGAACTTCACATTACAACCAACATAGATGAGATTACAATACCTGCTTCAATAGTGGATGCCAAATCTAAGATTGATTTTGAAGTTACAAACTTACAGAAGCAAAATCAAAACAAGATGGAAAAGTAGTTGGAAAAATTAAAGATATTGGTGGTGGGCAAACAAGAAATGGCCATTTGAAAGCAAGTTTTGTATAATGAAGTAGAGATTGACTACTTGAGTCTTGAGCAAGAGTTGGAAAGGGTGTTGTCTCACATGAAGTAACAAGAAATTTAAATGGAAAGCATTTGACTCCAAGAAAAAAGAATGAAAATAGGAGCTGGAATGATTTTCAAGCCTAAGCCCATTATGATTTTTGAAAAAACTGCAAAGGAGAATGGGAGGGCTTTCATCATTGTTAAACTCTATGGATTTTGTAATGAAGGGTTCCATTGCTTGGATGTTGTTGTTACTTCTTGCAAACATACCTTTCACCCATTATGCCTAAGTGCAATGCTAAAAGATTCAAATAAGTGGTGTATGTAATGTTAGACTTCATCCTAAATGGTGGGCAAGTTGGGGATTTTGGGAAGTAGATGAGGAGTTGATGGTGCTGGCCAAATAGTTGAATCTTGAGCATATTCTAGAAGACACCATGAAAAAAGCTAAAAAAGCTGCAAAATTTGGGCTTGACCTTAAATCAGAAGGTATCCAAATTCTTTCCACCCAATTTTTTATAAAATGTTGTAACTAACTTGCCATGTAAATTATCCATTTAGATTTTGTGCCCAATGAATCAAATGCAGTGATTTCAATTCTTTGGCATGTTTTTGAATTTCAAAATGTGTTTCAAACAAAAAGAAACCTTTGTTACCAAAATAGTGTTTGCATTTGACTGGTTTTGTGAGTTCAATACTTGAATTTAACCACCATGTGAAGCTGCTAGCTACTGGTTTCAACCATGTACATGTGATTATTGAATGTGTTTAGAAGTTGCATAAGGTTATGTGTGCATACAAAATAATGGGTTTTTTTTTTTTTTTGTGGTCGTAGGTGAACCGATTAAATTGAGGCAAACTAAATACAATTCCACTAACTCCACTGCCCTTAACATAGTTTGGAAAGTGAAGATGGACAAGACATTAAGTCCATTAGTGTAAGCATCATGTTCAAATTTGAAGAAATCCCCTAAACTTGGCCATACCAAATCCACAACAGAATCCAAGTTGCCACTCTACCACGTTGTACTATCATTTAATGAATTTTGATGCACAAGAAGTAAACAATCCAAACTTTGTTGTTGCTTCAAAGCGAACAATTGGAAATGTTCAAAAAAACCTTTAACAAAAAAGATGATGGTATTTGGCTCATCAATTGGAGAACAAGGCAAATGTGGGTTCTAAGAATTTACAAAAGCTATTGTCATACATGATGACACACTCCCAACTCCTTAAAGGACCCAAATGTGGGTCCAAATGGAACACAACGGAAGGAAGAGTCGGAGCACGCTTCTTAGCTCACAACACTTTGAGGGGTAGAGGGGCGTGTTGGAGCTCTAGGATGGGACTAGGAAGAGTTGACAAGCTTCACTCACTCACACGGGCCTGCACACAACCCACACAAAGTGGTTA
>Ga0116231_10001287_pt1 | contig 50825 bp, 48 predicted proteins | sample S1TSphgellanicum_2_FD_89695 | JGI IMG/M metagenome (GOLD analysis project Ga0116231, IMG submission 89695) | Host-associated microbial communities from peat moss isolated from Minnesota, USA - S1T2_Fd - Sphagnum magellanicum MG | ecosystem: Host-associated > Plants > Peat moss > Unclassified...
ATGTTAATTGCAAACAGTATATAGAAGCACTTATAATCGGAAAAGTTTTGCGATTGTATCAAGTTCGGGAGTTGTGAAGGACTTGCGATTGTACGGGTGCAAATGTTATGGTATCGCAAAAGCTTAAGAGTTTGCGAGGAATTATGGTTCGCAAAGGAGGGCTTTCGGAAACTTCTTTCTTTGTTGTTTGTGATGATATGTGGATCGCAAAATAGCCCCCTGTTGTTGTAGTGCATGGACCTTTTAAGTAAATTCATTTGTGTTATATTGTCAAACTTAAGTAAACCCTAAACAATATGAAAATAGATATATGTTCAATATGCTTTCATCTTTCTTGTGAATAATATGTGGAATATTTCAAATGAAGCACCTTGATCCCACTAAAAGTATATGTTAAACTACTAGTCAAAGAAGTAGTAAAGAACAACCATAGCCACGTGAAGAAACAACAAAAATGGAATTCTAATTTATGTAAGAACGAACAATCATTTCACCAACAATTTCCCTACACTATGTCTTTAAGATTTCACAACAATCAACAAGTGGAATTTTAATGCACTTTTGCCATAATTTGTTAAATTATCAATTTATAAGTCTTGGATTTTACTACTTATGTGGTTTCTATTGATGGCATACCAGCACAATATGATTAAGCATGGTGCAACTAGCCAAAATTCTTTTGGTCAAATGACCATGAAGCATGGCAAAAGAACTTGCTAAAATTCTTCTAGCCAAGTGTCAAAAGGAAATTCACTACTAACCATGGCCATTCCAAGTAAGTTCATTTGTGTTATTGTTAAACCTTAAATCCTAAACAATATAAAACTAGACATATGTTTGATGTGCTTTCATTTTTTTTGTGAATAGTATGCATATAATATCTCAAGTTAAGCACCTTGATCTCGTTAAAAGTATATATGTATAACTATTATCAAAAGAATTAATTAGTAAATTAATATTAGTAAAACACAACCACAACCAAATGAAGAAACAACCAAAATAGAAAAAACTATGGTATCCCTTTAAAGTAAAACCTGAAGATTAATTGAACTTGAACATGCATTGTCTTTGGTTTTTAAGGCAAAATGGGCATGAATAATTCATTTCTACATTAAACCCTTCAATTGCCTTGTTGATGTTCCTACCAAAGCAAATCAAATACCATACCTAGAACTCATTTTCGGCACTTCTTTGTCGAATATATATATATATATAGAAAATGAGGTTTGGCAATCGTAAACTTAATATTTTAATATTTCGACAATTGAGGAATAAGTATGCAAAAAATGTTCAAATTGTGACTTTATAGTAGTAATCAAATGGTTGGAACAATGAAAAGTGTCCGACAGTATGAAAATTAATTCTCAATTATTTTTGCAAATATTAATGAAAATATTTCTTTTTATCAACTAGACTTTTACAAATTGTTTTATATCAAACATGAATTATAGGTTAGGTATCTAAAAATTCTATCACCTCTTTTCTTGGGAGCTAATCAAAATTAGTGTTGACTATCAATGCAATTCACTAATGATTTTTCATTTAACCTTTTTTGAAAGTAGATTTTTCATCTTGCAATCTCTAATTGAATGCCCAATTTTTTGTTATGTTAAAGCTTCTCACAAAAGCATTGGGGTTTGCAAAAGTAAATCATAAATAATCATGTTTGTTTATGGTTTGAAGGTTTTGGTATGATTCAACCTAAAATCCCTAGAATGTGGGTAAAGTCTTCACCCTAATATGTTGTTGGAATAATGGTAGATGACCTAGTTCCTGTTCCAACTTATGAATGAATTTTTTGGAAACACAAGAAAGGTGAATTTCAAGGAAGGGACTATTTATGATTGTACTAACCCCAACAATGGCGGATCTACAACATGAACCTAAAATGTGTCAAGAGTTGGTTTACCAACACCAAGGATCCAAGGATTCGTTCATTCCTTTCTACCAACATGAAACACAACAATGACTCCCAAGCAGTTGTCAAAAAATTTACTTGAAAACGTCATGGAACTCTAGGTTAACTATCCAAATGCACTACAAGGAGGAATACATCTATGAATATTTCAAGGAATACAAACATTCAAAAAACAAGAATGGTGCATAAAAAATTGTTACTTCTAAGGTTCTTACTGAGTAATGTGTAAATGGGCAAGTAGTTGATGAGGCACAAGAACCAAGGGTAAGTTGTTAATTGAATTGCAATTTTGTAGTAATTAGAATGCATTTTTAGAAATGCATATGTGCATTTCTTTGATTTTGGACACGATGATTTTTTGTTTGTAGGTGGAGCCAAAGAAAATCAAGCTTTTAAAAATGCAAAAATAGTTTGACCAATGAAATATACATATGTTTTACCATGTACATTGTTGGTTGTGTTACCCTATGGGGAATGGAGATTTAGAAATATCTATAATTATTTTTAGAGAATCTAGAACTTTTAAAAATATTAACAAAATAATTGTGGAGGAAAATGAAGAATCTTTTGGAAATTTTCAGACTATTTTATTTTTCGAAATAAAATCTTGAACTTTAATTAATTATGTTGGTCCAAGGACTTGCTGAATTTGCTCTCACTATTGTGTACATGCAAATGTTCATATTGTGCCCAAGTTAAAAATGACTTCTAACATTTTTTTGCACATGTTGAAGGCATGATTTAAAGCCAACATAGAGGCAAATAAAAAGTGAACAAAGCAATTGGAGAAGATAGTGGACAATGTGTAACAGTGATGTTAATTAATCAACAATAGATCCAAGGTCCAATTTGAACTTTATTGACTTTTCATTGAAACTTCATTCATCTCTTTGATTATAAATTATGAAATGCCTTTTAACATAAAAGGAAGATAAAACAAGATCATGCATGCATATCTAATTGATAGCTAGATATGGTTAAATCTATAATTTTTGACATTTGGTAAAAATTAGATTGTAGTTTATCGACTGAAAGCAGAATAATCCAATTGGAAAGGATAGTGGATAGTGTGCAACAACAATGTTAACTGATCAACAATAGATCTAGGTTCCAATTTGAACTTCATTGATTATTCATCGAAACTTCATTCATTTTTTTGACTCTAAGTTGTGAGATGTTTTTTTAAATAAAGAAGAAAGATTAAAAAAAATTGTCCACTCATATCTAGTTAATAACAATAGCTAAATTTGTTCTTTGTCAACATTTGGTAATAATTGGATTATAATCTCTTAACAAGAAACAAAGGAAAGCAGTTGGAGAGGACAATGAACAATGTGTAATAATGATGCTAGTTGATCAATAATAAATCTTGGTTCCAATTTGAACTTCATTGACTTTTCATCAAAACATCATTCATCTCTTTGACTATGAGCTATGAGATGTTTTTTAACAAAAAAGGAAGATAAAAAAAATATCGTGCATGCATATTTGGTTGATAGCAAGATTTTGCTAAATTATCCTTTGTTGACATTTGGTAACAATTGGATTACAATTTCTTAGCAAGAAGCGGAAAAAAATAGTTGGAAAAGACGATGGAGAATGTGCACCAACGATGTCAATTGATTGATAGATGTCTGTTCCATTTGAAATTTCATTTGATTTGAGCATAAAATTAATCAGCTTTTTAACCATGTGTAATAGCCAAGTGAATTTTTTATTCAGAGGTTTATAGTTAATATTCACTACCTCTCTATACATGTGCAGTTGTTTAGTAGATTCTCTTTGCTTGTGAAAAAAAATGATTGCAATGCATGTCTTGGGCATGAAAAACTTGCATGAGGTGTTGCTTGAGGTGTCTCCATTGGCTATGCAAGCGTGACTTCAGGGGGTGAAACAACGTAAAGGGCTAACGCAACATGTGCAACATTTACGGGATTTGGATACGGTAGTTGAGTGGGCATTAAGAGGTCAAGTGACCTTGATCAACATTGTGGACAAGGGTGGGAATATAATAAATTTTCATTCTAATAATGTTAAAAGTATGTAGTTGAAGATTCTAATTCCAAACTGTGCTTGTAGTTCCCACCACAACTTTGCAATGGGATTAACATTTCATCTTTTGGACGGGATAAAAGATTGAAATTCCTTGTTTGATTTGATGTTGGAACTTGTGTTTTATTCTAATTAAACAAGGAAACAATATGTACTTTCCCATATGATAGAATTTACAAAAAAACCATTCTAAGTAAACTTGGAATAAATATGTATTTTCCCATGTGGTCAAGTTTATATAAAACCCATTCTAACTATAAATAAAAAAACTTTGTATTTTCCCATATGGTAGAATTTACAAAAAACCCATTCTAATTAAAAAAGGAAGCAATGTGTATTTTCCCATATGGTTTACATAAAAACCCATTTGGTTAATTCATGGAACATTCCTTCCAAGGCTCCCTTTGAATGTTGCAAATTCCTTTCTATTGGATAATTTTCTATTACTTGTATTTGTAGTTTGTCATTGGAGGGAGGGTTAAACAATTTTCCTTCAAGGGAATAATCCAAAAACTCCTTGTGATTGTTGTTTTATTTTGCAAAAGTTGAACTAAAGGAGGATGACATCTTCTTATGGATGGGTTTTGGCGTAAGGAAGTTGGAGTGTTGTTTCCTTTGAGAGGATGAAGGTTAGTTGATTCCAACATGGCTTCTAGAGGTTTTTATTTTAGCGTTTTACAATTACAATCACAATTAGGAGATAATGTGTTAAATTTGAACATATACTAAAAGTTAATTTTTTGTGGAACACTTGGCAATTTTGATTTTGTTGGTGTTATGGCAATGTGTGTGTGCAAATAAATAGGGATTCCATTAGTGTTGCTATGAAAAATCCCATACAAAACAATGGCATGAAGCCAATCAATTTGGTTTAAGCCATGTTTGGAGTAGTGTGTTTTGGTTTTTTTTTTACCATAGATTAATTTTACATAAGGAACCTTTTTTTGTTTTTCACTATGTTAAGGTGCTATGCCTTGAGGTTGCTAATGGTCAGAGATTATAATGTTCTTGTTGCTTTTTAATAAAAATGATAAGATATGATGCTAATAAAGTTTAAATCTTTTAACCACTATGTTTTGATGTTTGTCAACAAATTAGAAAAGAAAGAAAACTAAGAGAGGATGGATATGGGAGGTCAAAGGATATGTTAACAACATGAGTGATTGTGAATTTTTCGGTCTTGGAACTTTTGGAAGAAAAATGTGTGCAAAGTGAAAATTATAATATTTACAAAAATGAAAGGTAGACTTGTCATGAAAGTAAACTTGATTTGGATACATTGAGATCAATTTAAGTTCGTGGGAGTGAGTTTTGAATATAAGTACACCCTTGATAAATGTGTTTAATTGAAAACGTTATTTGGGGTCTCAAATAGTTCTTTAGAGACATTTATGTTTTGTGAAAGAGTGATGGATATGTTTGTAGATTTTTGGAGACATTTATGTTTAGTGAAAGAGTGGAGGATATGTTTAGAAAGAAAATTTGAAAGTGTGGTTGTTATTTGGTGGCAATTAAATAGTGTTGGCAAATATTAGAGAGGATATCCTAATAAATTAAGCTATGAAGGAGGGATAAGGAGAGATTGTTTTTTTAAATCATTGGTAGTTGAAAAACTAGGAATAAGTTTGGGTTGAATATACCTTTAATCAATTTTCAAGACTTCATATTGTTGTTTTTATTATTATCAATCATGGTTTCTATGTTATAATGATGTTCTATTCCATGGACATATTCAGGAATGATGTATGCAAGTATCCCGTTGAATCAATGAAGTAGAACATTGATAATTATAGAATTACAACACTTTTTTTTTAACAAGGTTTCCTTCTTTTTATTTTTTCATTTGATTTTTTTGTCTACCTTTTTTTCTCCCTTGCCTTTTTCCATAGGTTTTTTTTTCATTGTGTTTTTTTGGATTAAAATTTTTTTTTTTCTTACTTTCAAGTTTCAATCCAATTTTTTTGTTTTTAGCTCTAATAAAAGTTTGGGTTTTGTAAGGTGGGTGGACAAGCTAGAAGGATGGAGAGAGAAAAATGGATAGAAATAAAGAGGTGAGAAAAGAGAAGAAAAAATACAAAGAAATGGAGAAAGAAAAATGAAAATAGACATTTTTGAATGCATGCTAAGATTGAATTATTTTGTCAGGTTTTTATGTTGTAACTAACATTGATGTTTTGGCTTTGAAATTTGCATTAAAAAATAATTGTAATGTTAGTTAACAATGTGTGTTAACACCTTTTTAACATCAATACCACATCATTTGCCACCTAGAATTTAATATTAATTAACATTGTTAGTGTGGACTAATGTTTACTTTTAACATGCTTAACATTAACTTAACACTCAAGTTAGCACTATGTGTAATGACTCCTTAACTACAAGTTACCTACCCACGACAAAAAAAAATGTTATGGAAAATTATCCAAAAGAAATGAATAACAATTTTTTGGGCAACCATTAAAAAAGGGACAAAATTGATTACAAATGATCCATTATTTAAAGTGATAGCTGTCAAGAAAATCATGGTCCATAAATCTTTTGTATGATTTAAATATCCAAAAGGTTCACCACTTAACTAATCACAAAAACATTCGTCAAATTGAGCATGTCAAAACAAACTCATCCAAGATGACTATTTGATCAAATTGAAAAATGTCACAAATAAATACTTTTTGATGAAATGTTTTAGTCTAATAAATGATGAGATCTTACAGTGAAAGTTAAAGCAACAAGGAAAGAGATTGACAAATTCACACAAGAAGGTGTTTGGGGGGGGTGGATGGTGGGGGATGGGGGTCTACAAAGATCAAATTGACAACATTACCCAAAAATATCAATGACAGTGTAAGGCATCAAGCAATAGGGCCCAAGGTTGAAGCATTGGAAACTTACAACAACAATGTGCTGTCAGAGCCCAAGCCAATGACAAGGTGTTGTCGCCATAGCTGAAGCCACAAGAAAGCAACAAAGGAGTTCAAAATCCAAACCAAAATCCTTCAAGATATTATAACTCCATATATAACTAATCTATATAACTAACTCTTCAACACAAGCCAAAATATCATATTTCAAAAATCCTTCTATAAAAGGAGACCTATTATCTAGGGGCCAAAATCCATTAAGCTACTATCGTAGTACCTTTTCAGGTTGGACATTAATGTGATGAATAATTAATATAATTTGAAGATTCTAATTGGGGGCTTGAGTTTTTGGTTTTGAAAATTTCAACATACAGTAAAATAAACTCAATAATGTTGCTCATATTTTTAAAAGTTTATTGCTATACTTTTAGTCAGACTGATGAAAGGTTTCAATATTTTGTTGAACTGGTCGTGGGTTCAAATCGGGCAATCTCAATTAAATTTTTGAGGTTTTTGACATTAAATATTGTTTTTTTTGAAAAATTTGGCAAAAATGAAAATAATATAATTTGTGCCAAACCTGAAAAGGTACTACTATTTACTCTATAATGAATCTAAACACAATATTCTTGCCTTGGTAGGTAAGGCCAAAAGAAACTTGAAAGCTCATTAATGGACTAGGGTGCAGGCTAACTTTTTGGTAGGGGGGAAAGGTGGGTCAATGGGAGACAAGGCGAATCCAATGGCTAGAATCCGTCTCTACTTAAAAAAAGCCAGATTGCACGGCAAAAGGCTAAGCCCAAGGGTTTAGGATTGGATGCCATTGTCCCATCTCTCCTGTCGGCGATGGAGACGATCTTTGTTTTTCTGCTATTGGGGGCGCACATGTAGACATGGGGATGGGCGATTTTCCCTTCTTTCTTTTCTGAAGACTGAAACTTATGGTAAAAGTTTGGCTAGGGTGAACCAGCACCCATAGGGGTACCATGGTAAAAACCCCAAATTTCATGTAAATTTTTTAAAAATATTATTATAAATATCTCATGGTTAGAATAAATTTCATGTAATTTTTATTGAAAATATTATAAATATCTCATGCTTAGACTAAATTTCATGCAATTTTTTTTAAAAAATGATAAATATCTCATGCTTAGACTAAATCAGAGTATTTGACTCTAAATCTGAATTTCTTGGGTTTTCTAAGAGACTCAGTCAAGAAGCCAAAGGTTATGGAATATTCAAAAGTGCCATACTTTTACCATACCTCTTGCTTTAGGAAATATTTCATTAGCAAGGGATAGATTTTATTAGAGCGGGGTATACTTTTATTATTATTATTATTATTTTCTTCTGGACCCCATGATTTCAAAGCTCTCAACAGAGGGTTTTACTCTGATCATGGGGGTTTTTTTTATGAGAAAGAGATTTTTGACTTAAAACACACTAGAAATTGAAAACTTGTGGCTTCAAATAGGTGTTATAGCATTTGAATACAGTAATACAGGGGCAACTTTAGCTGAATAATTAATGAAATTTGAAATTCTCATTTCAAAAGAATATTCCTGAATATTATATAGGATTCTTTATTTCCTTTCAACAAAAATTCTTTGATAATTTTTTTTTTCAAAATTTCAGCAATTTTGAAAATAGTGTAATTTATGTCAAAGCTGCCGAGGTACTATGGTACTCTTATAATTTGTCCAAACTCCAAATCTCATGCTCAGAATCAATCAAAAACCCTGTTCTTGGAATCAAAAATCCCAAGCTCGGACTAAAAAAACCCCGTACAAGGGAAGAAAAATATAGAATCTATTTAAGCCTAATGAAATATTCTTTGAGACAAGGGGTAGGATAAAAGTATGGCCGTTATGGTATTTCTATAGAAGCTACCAAAAATATTTTTGGTGAGATACAAGAGATATCCAGAAAGTCATGGAAAGAGAGCACCACGACCCTGAGTTACAGCATTTCATACTGAGATTTAATAAAATTTCTTTACTTTCAGATACCTCTAAAAGAGGCGTTAGGGGTGAAAGGAGGCCCAAAGACAAGGTGAACACAGGGTGACTTTCCGGATATCTCTTGTACAATCCCCAAAATATTTTGGTATTTTGCGAATGGCCCCACCACCCTTGGGCTTTACCCTACACTTTACGCTTTCTAGGTGGAAACGGAAACGTCTTGTGTCTTTCAAAGCTCCGGATCTTTGTTGATTCGCACGTATCTCCCATGTCGTCACCCACTTTCTTCGCCCTCAGTTCTTCGCTCTTGTTGAAGAGGAGTCCTTGTTCTTGAGCTCCTACCGATGAGATCCTTCTTGTCGTCGTCGTCGTCGTCTCCACCCTGAGCTACAAGACCGCAATCCAAACCAAACCAAAACAAAACAAACTCATGTGCGCCGCCATCCTTTCCCTGTATCACACGTGAAAATGGTGAAGAACCAGTCACAAACAAGAAAGATCAGGAGAAACTACTTCCTTACACAACGGCGCTACACATATCAAGAAAGCCCAAAGTTTGAAGAATCACAGTTGATACTGCTTAGAAACCGGGGGGAAGAAAAAATAAGGGAGACAACCAAAACGCTGAAGATTACACAAAGTATTACTACAGAGATCGCAAAACTTTCCAAAAAAAAAAAAAAACAACAGAAAAATCATAACTACGCATGCAAGTCTCACAAACGACTTCATCAAGACTTCAGATACTCGCGTACCCAGAACATAAAAATTGGCACAACACCACTCACTCAATAAGAAATGTAGTGTGCAAGAAATTCCAGGATCTGCAGCAGAAAATCGTTCCCTAGGTTATCTGTAGCAAGATCATCGTAGGAGTGTTTCTCGTGGAAGTGGAAATTTGGTTCCTGCCCTGCCACTCACATGAGCCCCCATTGTCTAGGTGTTACGTTTTTCATTTAACCCTAACTATTACTAGGGGAGGAGCAGGAGCAAAAGAGAGTAGTGGCAGAGGACAAGAGCTTTAGCGAGCAGTGGTGTTGTACCTGGGTGGTTGCCCTGACGGGCGACTGGAGTAGTGCACAAGATGGTGTACGTTGGGAAGCATGGAGTGGAGGCTCTGCAACGCTACAAGTACAGCGGCGTGGACAGATCGTACATGGCCAAATATGTGTTCCAGCCTTTCTGGCGCTTCTTTGTCAACTTCTTCCCTCTTTGGATGCCGTAAGCTTTCTCACCCAATTCCACTCAAAATGGCAACTACGCTTGCTTGCCGTCTCCAGCTCCCTGTCAATCACATGCCGGAAGATCGAACTTCCTGTAGTTTGGACGTATTGTCTGTTTTGTGTACCTGATTTGGAGTTCAATGCAGTAACCAAGTTTTTCTACCGTTGCTGACTCGCATCGCGTTGCCTTGGTTGATCATCATGGGGATCTTGCTTTTTCTCTGGTGGGTTGTTGCACACCTCCAGGCCGAACATGGTAAGCTTCCGAGCCCGCTGGTCCTCTGATCTGTGTATTTTAGCACGCTGTTGACACTCCAAGTTTATAGCTCGTGTTGTGTGGGAAGCTGCAGTATTGCTGAGCAAATGACCATTTTTTGAGCATCGTGGTTGTTGTTGGTGGCAGATAACGTTGATGGGTTTTATGTTTGTCGTGGCATCAGCCTTGCTGAGCTATGTAAGTGCCGCACATTCTGAGATTGAAGCTTTTTCCTGATGGCCATATCTCACCAAGAAGGCGGTTTTGTATCTCTTTTGATTTTGTCTTTGCAGCAGTGCTGATTTTTCATGTAGTAAAAATGGTGATGGTGGTGGGTGTTGCTAGATCTATTCACCTCACCTTGATTCTCCTGCGCCTTCTTGGGTCTACTTGTGCCATGGCATCCTCCTCTTTCTTTACCAGGTTTTTCTCCTATGATTTCCATCTCTCTCTCTCTCTCTCTCTTGCTTGGCAGATCCTAATTCCAGCTTATACCGTTGGAACCTGGCGGTTTGTTTTGACTGGTCAGATAAATGCTGTGAATGTTGCGTGCTTACGTGCTTGCTTATCATCATAGAATTGCTAGTTTTTCTGGACTTGGAAGAATTGCTTGTTGGTTTTGTCAGACATTTGATGCTGTTGATGGCAAGCAAGCAAGGCGCACCAATTCTTCCAGTCCCCTTGGAGAGCTCTTTGACCATGGTAATTCACTCATTTCCTCTTGTATCTGATTGTGTATGGGACTGCAGTCAGGGTTTCACTTGCAAAGTAGAGCTGTTGTTGGGGTCCTGTCATGTTGTGAAGTTTTTTAATGTCTGGTTTGCTTTTTTGTAGGGTGATTTTTTTTTCCTGCATGCCTACTCAGACTGATGTAAGACATGGTTTTGTTTGGTCTTGAACAGGTTGTGACGCACTTACTTGTTCAGTAAGTTGGTCATCTATCCTCTTAGAAATTTCGCAACTACTAGCTAAAAGATGGCTATTGTTTCAGTGTGGTCATCAGATTTTGGATTATGGATCAGTGGTGTTCGCACCTGAATTATGTTGAGTCAGTTCTATTTGATTCATAACACACGTAATCTGGAAATTTGCAGGGCCAAAGAAAACTATTGTTACATGACATAATATGTTAGCTGTTCCTTTGCAGTTTGAGACAATGGCTTTTGCATCAGCAGTGATGGCTGGGAAGCAGTTTTTCTGGTATTGGGTAATTGCAACCATCACATTTTATGGAGCCACTTGGGAGAGGTAAGAGCCTTGTTCCAATTCCTGCCGACTGTTTGCCTAGTGTCTTGTTGGAAGTAACCTTATGCTAGTTGGAGTATTATAGAACTGAGGTCCATTGCAGAAGGGGTGAGATGGTTTATGTTTCATTGCTGTGATTGGGTATTTAATTCTTCACACAGGCACCTTATGTGGCCTATTGGTGTTGCTTTTCAGCTTCTTTACAGACACTCTCATTCTTCCAGAAGTAAATGGTCCCACCGAAGGCCTTATGGTTATCTACCTTGCCCATTTCTTCACAGCAATTGTTGGTAATTAACTTCTCGTAATCATTCCACATGGTTGAATATAACAGTGTGGCATTTTGTGTAGCTCTGATGAAATTGAGAAGCATTTTTGTCAATTTACAACTGACTGGATCACTGGATGGTAGTGTGTATTGAACCACTTTTTTGGCCACTAATTAGAAAGTTAGGTTGGAATGAAAGTGATTTTTATGATTTTGACTGCTGTATTACATGACAGGCCCAACATTTTGGACACTCAAGTGCAGGGAAGCACTTCCTGGCTTCCTTGGGAGATTGCCTTTCATTCCAGGTGAGCCCCTTGACACTGTCAGTGTTCATGTTGTGTGAATCAGGCTGAAGATTTCAAGTAGCACAGTTTCACTTTTGAATACAAGTGCTCCTGACTGTTGAATACATTATGTACCTGCTGTTGGGAGCTGATGAAGTCAGTTGTGATTGATGGCAGCTAGTCACTGATGTTCATCATGAAGGTGATGGTGTGACACTTTTGAGTGACACTCTTTAGGTTATCACCCCATACATTCTGTTGTGTTAGTTGGTTTGTCCAGATGTGCCACCTTGGTTTTTCTGGAGTTTCATCTGCAATTTCAATCATTTTTTGATTGCTCGGGATTTGAGGGAGGCATGAGTTCCTTTCATTCTGATGTTTGTAGATATTGCGGTGAATATCTTTGTCATTTACATGATGATGGTGGCCGCTGTCTTGCCTACAGTCGGCTATAAGTAAGCTCTCTCTGAATTTTATGCTGTCACACTGATTCCTTTTTCCACTAGTGGCTTGCATTTGTCTTGAAATGATATCTTGTAGTTCCAACTCTGGCTGTTGAACTGCAGTCTCTTTTGGCAGTGTTGAATGTATGTTGCTCTCTTGTGCTTTTGTTCAAATCTTCAAGTGTCTTTTGTTACATCAAGCTGGTGCTTTCCAAGTAGCAACTTGTTTTACTGTTATTCCTGTCTATTTGTTTCAAAGTCATGTGGTGTGGTCTACTGTAGTGTATTGAATGTTTACAAAGTGGTCTGTAGTGTATTGAATGTTTACAAAGTGGTGAAGAGAAGGAATTCAAGTATGCTGGCAGCACTGGCTATGGTAAGTCAGCATTCTTCTTTTGTCCATCTCAGTTGAGCAATACAAGAAGAAATTTATCCCCTTTTTCAAGAAATATGAAGTACCAGAAATTTCCTTTTTTCTTTCTTCAGATTCTGCTAACTTCCATGCTCTTGGTCAGTGTGTATTCAGTCAGGGACTGAACCAAAATTACTAAGGATATGTGGCAGTGGTTATCATTTGCTCCTGTACCTTATCGTTAAGAAGTCACACATAAGGTCTTGAGTGTTCTGTAATGGAGTGTTGTTTCCTAGGATTGGGTTGAAGTCAAAAAGTGCTCTCAGTTTATGTGATGCAAACTACTTGCTCAAGTGATTGCCAACTGATGTTACATACAAAGTTCAATAGAAGAAGATTCTCAGGTCTCTCAAGGTTGCAGAGATATAGTCTTGCTTGATTTCAATGACTGGCTGTATCTCCATGACAGGTCTAACTGGGTGTGGGTGGTTGCAGCTTTTGCCTTTCCTAGCACTTGTAGGATCAATCACCTTATGGTACTACATCCTGCAGTATCTGTCATTTCTTTTTTCCTTTCTGGTAGTTGCAGTCTCTCATGGTCAGTGTGCAGCATATCTGGGGGTCATCTGGTGGACTGAATGTAATGAAAATATCTTGGTAGATATTGGGCCAAAAATTTCCATCTGAATAACAAAGCTATGGGTGATGATGAGGTCTACCTGGCCAGTATGGGATAGTTTTCACATAGGAAAGGTGTGGCGTCACAGTTGAGTGAGAATGGTTCTAACTCGTGAACTTGTGGAATTTGAAGGGGGTGGGTATCACCTTCAGACATACTACAAAATCAGCCCCATTTGGTTATCTTGGGCACTGGCTTTGCATTTGGGCTTCTTGTGGTATCTCTCTACTTATCTGCTCAAGAGTCTCTCAATGTTGCTAGAGAATCTCTGATTTGTTTTTCTTGCTCAGGTTTAGGTTAACTCTATATGTATCTGCTGCCTATAAATTTGCAGTGACACAGTGAGATTGTGGTTTGATAACAAGCCAAAAGTTGGTCAGGGCTCTTGTGAGAAAACAAAAGTTTGGTTAACACCAGAAAATTTAGATTGCACCATCTGCATAAATGGGTCCCCTCTTTGGCTCCATATGTAATTTTTCAAAGGCTTCAGCAGAACAAGGGTAGGATAGTTGATATTGTGAAATGATCGCTGTTGGTTTGTTCTAGTGTCTGCACTTCATAAACTAGAAGAGCTATCCTGTCAAGAGTCTCAAGGAGTCTGTCAATTATTGATTAATGGGCACATTGAATGTTCTAATTTGCAGGGGAGATTAATATTAGCACATTTGTGTGAGGAGCCCAAGGGCTTGAAGACTGGGATGTTCATGGTCAGCTTTTTCTTTTCCCCTACCTGGTGATTTTTGTTGTCATCTTGGATACCATGAGGACATGCTTTTCTGTTTGTGTAAGATGTTCATGTTGTTTTGAGCATAAACCACACACGGATTTTAGTACAGCTAAGGTTTACTTTCCTTGAACCTCAAAATCAGTTGATCAATGCTAGATGAAGCATAATTTCCACCATCTGAGTTTGGGTGAAGATTTGAATTGCTAAAATCTTTTATCTTTTTGACATCAGGCATTGTCCTACCTTCCTTTTGCCATTAGCAATGCATTGAGTGCTCAAGTGTTTGATGGGTGAGTGTTTTCCTTTCTGCTCTGGGAACAACATTGGTGACAAATGCAATGCAGTACCTGCTTGTGTTTTTAATTCTGCCATACACAGTTATGATTTTGAGTGAACCTAAATGCTTAAAGCTTTCCATTAAAGCACAGCACTGTATCATCTTTTGTTTGCTGCAGAAAACCACTCATGAATGAGACATGGGTTCTACTTGGTTACTGCGCATTTACTTGTAGGTTTTCTTTCACAATCACACCTACAAGATGCTTCTCTTTGCTCACATTAGCTACTTTTTCTGCTTATCTGCAAAACTTATTTTTCGCTCTCTTTTCCCATCCATGGACTTTACTTATTTGCATGGCTATGTTTGATTGTATTCCAGCATTACTAATAAACATGGATGGGTTATGTTTACAACTCTTTATTTGTGCTCAAGAGAGCCATGCATACCAAAAATAAATACTATTGCTTTCACAGCAGTGGCATTTTATGAGCCACAAACACTTGGAAGTTGGATACAGAACCCATCCACTGCTCAGATTCTGATACTTTTGTTGGTTGTGTTTGCAGTTTCATTATATGCACATTTTGTAATTGGTGTGATTCAGGAGATCACATCTGCTCTTGGGATCTATTGCTTCAGGTACCAGACTTGCCAATTCCATTATCAAGTTCTTTTCTTAAGCTTATTTCTTCATTTCTCTTCCTACAGGTTCATTAAGCAAATTGTACCTCTTGATCTTGAATGGTTCTAGTCCTTTTAGGTCAACATTCTTCAATGTAGTCTTTTCTTTGCTGGAGCAGATGAAAAGTGAACTGAGGATCTTTTGAATAGCGATGTTCACCTGAGCTACTGTTGCCTGAGAGCTTCAAATTTGTCTCATCAGCCAATGGGCAGGCATAAAGCAAATTGTTGGGTGAGAAATAAGATCGATCAACATTGCCATGTGAGTCTTAACTAGGACAAAATTTGTTTTGTGTCTACAGGATTGGCAAAGTTCAAAACAAGAAAGGTACTTGAGGACAAGTCTTCTGTGTGACTGAACAAGAGGTCCTCCTTTTTTGTCCCGAAATCAAGAATTTCACTTCACTGCAGCAGAAGCAGAATTTTGCAGGGGATATATGCTAAGGTAGGAGCAGGTATCTATCCTCTCCTTGAAATGACAGGAATCAAATGAAGGTAATTCATTTTTTCTGTAGCAGCTCATTAAGTTTTAGTGAAGCTGGTGGGCTATTCCACTTTGGAACACACATTATAGGGTTAGTATTTTGTCATTGTGGCTATTGCCACCTTTGCGCTTGGATTGTTGACTAGTCTTCATAGAAGTGCTTGTATTTGGTCAGACTGCAGACTTGCATTGAAGTGCAAGAACAGCTGAACATTTTCAAGAGCACATTCTGCAGCAACAAGATTAAGGTAATTTACCCATGTTTACATTGTTTAGAAGGTAAAGCTAGGGAAAAATATATCTCCTTTTGGTCATATTTATCATACTGAAAAGGTTTTTAGATTAATGGTCCATTCAAGTGCAATTTTAATTCTAAAAACATACATGAGGATGACTAATTGTGTAGATATGAATCTTTTTCATATCCTTTAGGTATTCATCAATCTTGTTTTTGTTTACAAAGGTGCATATAGGTAATTTAAGATATATAATGTTTGCTTTCTTTCAATCACAAAGTTTAATTTACTGGGAGTAGGCAACCATTTTGAGTGGGGGAATTGACAATTACATAAACATGTCAAACTCGATTGCCTTTAGTGTAAAATCATGTCACATTAATATATGCAAGCAAACTTACATTTATAAGGTCAAAGGTTAGAAGCTTTCCAAGGATGTCTTGCTTTTAACCATTCACCTTATTTGTGTAGTTTACCGATAAGTAGTTGTCATGGGGTCATCTGAAGTGTACTTAGTGACAAGCATCCACTTAATATGTTGGTGCCGATGCTAAAAGGAGAGAGCTACATCTTTGGGCCAGTGTTTTTTATTTTTGGTGAATGTTTTTTTGGAGAAAAGGATCTTCATGAAACAATCAAAGTTGGTTCATCTGACAATGGATGTGGGACTGCAAAGCCCACCGACCTTATGGAAAATAGGTATTTTACTGGAGCATGGTCAGCCCTTGAGCTGCTATGGTTTCAGTGCAATATTTTTGTATGTTTAAACCAAAGACTTTTTCACCCAAAAGACCTGCTGCATGCACAAATGGGAGGGACTTTTCTACATTTCTGTCAGCACCTGTTTGAATAATTTGTTGAAGTTCCGTAATTTCTGCAGAACCTTCAACAATAGGGAAGAATGGCCGGTGAGCAAACACTCAGGGCAGGCCTGATCCAAGGGGAGAGCCCTGTGGTGTCTGGTGTACAAACAGAACTTGAACCCCTCTTATTGGTGCAACTGGCACATTAAAAATTGTTGAAAACTGATTCAAATTGAGAAAGTTATAGCCCCTCAAAGTTGTGGGGGTCAAGAACTCAAAAAAATAAGCCACCAAACACTACAAAGCCGGTTCCTGAACATCCAAAAAATTCGTTGTATGTTACTCTGTCGTAATTACAGTTTCAAGATGATTTGTAGAACTGAAGGTGGCGCTCCTATAGAACTTTAAATCATTTAAAATGAACAAGAAATAAGAAAGTTGACAGTATGAGGGGTCCAAAGAGAAGAAAAAAAAATGTGTTTTAAATGTTTTTTTTTTTTTTTCATTACTCCTTTTCCTATGCACTTCAAATATGATGTCTAGAGCTTGAGGTAGCGCTCCCATAACATTTTAAATCTCTCAAAATGAAGCACAAAGGGCGATGATGCAAAGAAGGGTTCGGTGATAGAGTAGTGATCGGTGGTGAGCAGTTCTACCCTACTAGTGTGCGCTCTCTTTGTAGAAGGGGTCAAGAAGGACTTTGCAAATCAATTCAACCGTCTGCTGGCAAACAGTCTGCATTTGCTAATCGCATTCAGCCCATGTGCTTCACTTGCACGGTACAGAACTGGGACCGCATCTTTCTGCCAAACCCATACCCAATGCAGCAACGGAGAAGTAGTACAATAATGGTGCCTGTCAGATGAGAGATTGTCCGAGAGGGGACAGCGATTTCAGAGAAACTGTGAAAGCAAATGGACGGCAAAGCAAAGAGACGTTTTCCACGTCCACTAGTCGACACGGCGAGACAATTGCCTCGCACTTCGCCCATTTGATTTTTGCGCTGCCAGTGCAGATTCCAGACGTAGGAGGACCCACCACACGTTCCGTGGACAGCTTTTGCACCACCACTCAAGGACGGAGGAGTGCCATCATGATATTTTCCAGTTATTGTCCAGGTGTAGGATTGTAAGAATAGTGTTTGTCGGAGAATGGAGATGGGTCTCGTACCAGGTTACAACGGGGTTCGCTTTTCTTTGCTAGAAAACCCTCGGGTGCCACTCTTGCCTTGCACTTCGCCGGCTTTCTTAATCTTTCCTGCTCAAGTATCCTCTGGATCTCATAGGCTCCATCACTAACAAGTTGCTCACTGATCTAGACGCCAAGACGTTCTCCTCGGACCAGTTTGCTATTTGCTACCACTTATGTCAGCTTTACATAGTTCGGCCTGCTAGGTGTCAAGTTTGGTCCACTCGCTATTGTTGATGCCAGGAGCTTTCGGCAAGTTCGTAGCTGGCTCAACGGAACGGGAGGAAGTCTAAAGTCTCACCTGATCGAACTGAGACTTCTTCTTCCACTTCGCAGAACTTGCACAGGTATGCGTTTACCACCAGCACTTCTCTGGTTCTGAACTCCGTATGTACACTGCCCAAGTTAAGCTTTTGTTCTCAAAAACATGTCCGGATTGAAGAGGATCGTGTTTTGTAAGTACTACTCGAGTAAACTTTGAGAATGATGACCATGGCCTCAAATCGAGCACCCAAGGCCATTGCATCGCAATTTTGACTTGTTATTTATAGAAGCGAAATGATATGGATCTTACTGGCAGTGATTGGTGATTGTAATGAAAACAAGCTCATTAGCGTTATACTGTCGTCGCAGAGCAATATCATTGTGATTCCTTTCCAGCCAAATGGAGTCAGAAGGTTCGGTGGAGATAGAGCCAGGGGACACAAAGCAAGTCAGTTGTCCAGCGAATAGCCAAATCAACAGCCAGGGAGGTTTCGTGGAGATAAATCCAGGAGACACAGAGAGCTAGCTAGGAGCCCAGCCAACAGCTCAACCAGGAGCCGGAGGGGCTCCATGGAGATAGATGCGGGGGACACAGAGAGCTAGCCAGGAGCCTGGCAGCCAAAAAAAAAGAGCCGACGAGGTTTCATGGACATAGATCCCGGGGATATAGAGCTAGCCAGGAGCACAGTGAATACCCCGATAAAAAGCCAGGGAGGTTCCGTGGAGACAGATCCAGGGGACACAGAGTTAGCCAGGAGCACAGCCAACAGCCCAACCAAGAGCGGGGGAGATTCTGTGGAGATAGATCCAGGGGACACAGAGCTAGCTATGAGAAGCTCAACCAAGAGCCAGGAAGGTCCCATGGAGATAGATCCATGGGATACAGAGTTGGCCAGGAGCCCAGTCAATAAACAAACGTCCAACAGCCTGGGTTCTGGTAACTACCCCAGAAAACAGATTCCACAAGAACGTTCTTCTCCACAGAAGATTGCGAAAGAAGAGATCAGGAGTGACAAAACATCTCAAGAGCTGAACAGAATGATGGAGCAGAGATTGGGAGGAGTGGAGCAAGATGATCCTGCTGATGAGGTTGATGAGAACAGTGAAGCATATAGAACCATCACCTTGAAGTTCTGAAGGCCATTGCTGGATGCAAGAACTTGAAGAAATTGATTGTGTGGGAACAGTTGTATGTTGAGGAGATGGAGGTGTTGTGCAAGAATCTGCTTTCCCATCTGGAGTTGAGGCTCTACTTGTGCCCTCTTATTGGTGAACATTGGTACCTGCATATTAACAAATCAATTAAACGGTTCATGATGGGAGCAAGAGGGACTCAAAGCTGTTGCTCAAATGTTGCTCACAAATGGCTGCCTAATGCATTTCTCCATCCTCTCAGATTCCAGTTTACAATCATTGGATGTGAGTATGATTTTGGAATCACTGAAAAAAATGAAATTCTTCACACACTTGACCTCCAAGGATGGGACCGTGTTAAAAGGGGATAATGTGTTGGTCAAAATGATGAATCTTTTACAAGCCATTTTCATAAATGGATCTTTATGGGAAAAAAAATTTATGTACAAGATCCATCATTTTGGCCAACACATCATCCTCAAAATGACTCACAAAAGATACATCATTTTGGGTCATAAAGAAATTGGGTTCAAAGATACTCCATCGAACCCAATGGACAAGTTGCACAAGTGAAAGCGCAGTTGGAAAGCAATACCTGTAATTTCTTAACAATGGTGAAGGGGATGCTTCAAGTCCAACATACTGGCATCTCCTATGACAACTTTCCAAACTACATTGTAAACGGCAAATTTAAGGTGCGTGGTTCATACATGCCTAGCCCTAACGATAGAGTTCAACCCCATCATTTCGTAATCATTTTTCACCTTTATGTCATCTTTTCCATTTTTTCATCACCTGATTTACTTCTCTTTTTTAGTTTTAATTTTTTTCTTGCTCTCTCTCTTGTGAGCTTTCCTCTAATTTTGGCTATGGCAGATTTGTGGCATGCTAGGGTATTGTTGCAGTTGTGTGCAGACCTTGAAGACAATGAAAAAGATGAACATTTTTTGTGGTTTTGTTGTAGCATGCAGTTGATCAAAACAGTTCATGAACCACATAGCAAAAGTAGGTTGGGTAGATAATCAAATTTTGTGCAAGATAGAACACTTGGCGATGAGTGAATAATGTGAGATTATTTTTTTCCAAACCTTGTGTATGATGGATATCATTTTAAATGTTGATTTTGCATGAAGCAATTTTTTTTATTCATCTTGTTGCAACAGTTAGTGTGTGCAACCCTTATTTTGTCCATAGGTGAGATTCTTGTGGTCACATGAACCTATATACAATCCAAAAATGTTTTGTAACAATTCAAATGTTAACCTACAGCATGGCAACTAATGCAATGGATGAATATGTTTGCATGGGAAAAAGCATGACCATGGAGAGTTTGAACATTTTTGTCAAGCCATCAAGGAAGTTTTTGAACTTTTGTACTTTCAACAACTTGTGTGAGGAATGATTTTGAGAAGTAGCTTGAGATTAATTTTGAGCATGGGTTTCCATGATTCTTTGCTTCTTTAGATTGTATGCATTATAAATGGAAGAACTACCCAACAATGTGGTCCTTTCGATTTTTTGACAAAGACAAGAAAACCATTGTAAATAAGAAACTTTGGTTCTAGCATGTTCTCTTTGAATTATTGGGTGGGAATAATGATCTAAATGTTTTGGATTGTCCTCCTTTGGTTACTAATCTTTTGAGTGGTCTTGGGTTTCAGGTGAATGGGAATCAATACTTAACGTACTACTTATTGGTGGATAGCATTTACCCTTGCTAGTAAATATTCAACGAATTATAAACAAACCTCAAGGTGAGAAATGTAAGCACTATGTACAACAACATGAAGTGGTTCGAAAGGATGTTGAGCAGCAAAGTCGATTTGCAAATGTGCAAAACCTTTTTAGCCAATGGGACAAGTTTGTATTTTCAAACATTTTTATTGTGTGTGTTGTCTTGCATAATATCATTGTAGAGGATGAAGAGACCAAGGGCTTGGAACCATAATGATGCAACCAATATTCACATTAGGTGAGGGCTTTCTTTTGTTGAGGATAGAAATGGCACTTAGGAAATAGAAAATTCATATATGCATTTTAGATTATGCAATGATCTCATTGACCATCGATGGACTTTGAAAGGAAACAATGAGTTTTGATTTCAATAAACAATGAGCTTGTTTTTAAAAATAATCTTCTTTCACATGTTCTTAACTACCTCAAATCCATATTAACATTCTTCAAAGTTCAAAGTTGTACAATTGTTTCTTTTACATGTGCATCATTTGTCAAATCAATGGGTTATCATGAAAGGGTTGTACCACTTGCAGATTGGACAAGCAAAGCTAATGGAAGCATTAAATTTGGGCAAGTTGCAACACTTGGGGCATCATGAATTTGAGTTTGCACCTTTTTCAACTCTTTAGTTCTTTGAAGCTAGAAGTATTCTTAAGCTTCTTCGAACACCAATGATGCATTTGGCATGGTGAAGAAAGCCATCATGCTTTGATCCTCCATAATTGCAACCTTGTTAAATGTGGCATTTGCCATGTTTATTATGGCTCGAGCTTGGACCCTAATAGTGCATTCAAACATGCATTGAATTTGTGGTTGTTTTGATGTAGACCCCAAATTTGATTCAACATCCATTATTTCGACTTCATGTTCATCAACATTGAAGGCAACATCAAACATAATTGTAGTTTTGCACTTCATTACTGGAATATTTTTCATGGTTTTGTCATGGACGTCACCCCAACATGGCATGTCTTTCAACACCAACCAATAATGTATAAATGTGATGCTCAAGTTTCGTGGGTGCTTTGTTTTATACAACTCCAACCCCTTTTACAAAATGTCTTTTGTGTTTGTTCTAGACTTGCACAAAGCTTACACACTACCAAAAGCCCCAACAAACTTGTTGACATCATGTTTAATAATCCCCCATTTTATTTCTAGGGAACTTGCAAGCTTCTTCACACAACTAGGTGGCCGATTTTTGTTGTAATGTGTGTAAACCTTCTCCTAGAATGTCAAGTTCTTCTAACCATTCCTTGTTATTGGATCTTGAGATATGTGCAAGAATGACCAAAAAAATTGTCATTCTTCTTCCTTTGATACATACTTGAATCCCACATAATGGTGGCAAAGTTTTAGGAAACATTTTTCCTACTTTGGAATTGTTAATTTACTTGAATATTTGGGATTCCAGAATATGTAATTGAATGAATTATGAAATAACATTATATTCTTGACAAGTAGCCCCAGAAAAAATCTATAATTGACTTTCATGTTGAAAAGAAAAAATAGCAAATGCCATTTGGATGTTGTCATCAAAGGTCAATCCAACTTAAGATTTTTGTGTATAATTAACATATCAAACATAATATGTCATATGGTGAAATCTAAAAATCACATGGGCATATGTTTGAAGGTGTTTTAATCAACTATGGTAGTGGAATGTTGCCATCAAACCAACAACAATTTAAAACAAAATTTTCTCAAATATTCAATAAATTATGTGGTTTAATAGTTGCAATGGAGTAAAATAATGAAACCTTGCCATTCATATCAATTATAGCTACACTATTGTCATTAGGCATAATGTTCAACTAACTTAGAGATCTTTATATTAACAATTAAACCAAATGTACAACCTTTAATATATATATGTTGTGTAAAACAAGCATTGAGACAACCAATTAATCTATTGAAATGAATCTTCGCATATTGTAAATGTATTTGCGAATACTTGTAATATTGACCATAAAGTTGAATTTTTTTTTCTTAAGTCTCAAGATTAATGAATCATTAATGTCCAAATTTAATTGGGTAAGCATACACAAGCCTCAAGGGCAATCAATTGTCTAAATATGAATATCTTCATACCTTATATGCATTCATCAATCTTGTAAGTTTAATATATATGGTTTGCTTTCTTTCAATCACAAAAGTTTAACACATGTGAAATAGGCATTGAAAGAATGGAAGAATTGAAATTTATATCAAAATGTCAAACTCAAAAATATGCATTAATATGTGGCTAACATCATGTCATATTAATATATGTATGCAAAACTATATTGACAAGGTCAATGGTTAAAAGCTTTGCAAAGTGTTTATAAGAGTAGATGTTCATTGCATTGGTGGAGTTGGTTGAATTACATAACCTTTGCAATTTTGTTCCCATGATCCAAATGAATGGGCCAAAAGAACACATGGGATAAAAATTGACATGCTTGTTGATAAATGATCATTATCAAATCTCTATATGTGATCTTGCAGGTCAAGAAGAGTATCAATGTTTTTCATTATACAATGATCCCAAATTTGAGCATTTAAAGAAATGTATGCTACTTTTTCAAGTGGTATGTACCGATTCCATAAGGAATTAAGGAAGAACTAGTTTTCAAAAGATATCAAGGAAAAGTTTTCGTATTGGTTGAAATTCATCTCATTAAACACAAGGTCACCAAATTCTCCACCACAAGTGGTGATTGTCTTTGCCAAAATGGCAACAAAATGTTTATGAATACGACTTTTGTGGAATATTGTGTTCAAAGTTTGAAAGGAAAGTTTGTTGCTTTTATCAATTTATCATCCAATTGTCATTTGATCAATGTGCATTCTTCCAAAGAAGCAAGGGAAATGGTCAAAGATGTGGCCAACAAATGTGGAAATATTTTGAAAAAGTTACTGTACATTTATGAAACATGCATGAATGTACAACATAGTGTGTGAAAGTGGAATAGGAAGCATCCTAGCCAACCCATTATTACCATGGAAACCTTTTAAAAGGAAATTATCGACAAGGAAGAGTTAAACTTGTGGCAATTCATAGTTGGGCCCCTACAATCACAACTAGAAAAACCACATGAAATGTAATAATAATGTTTTTACATGACGTTGGTGAAATCATATGTTTCAAGGATGAAAATTTTGTGGTTGTGAATCCAAATTGGTACTACCATGACATGTGATGGGTCACTTGATTAAGCTTTAGGGACATGTTAAAGAGGTTGATTTGAAGACAATTTTTCTAGATGGCTTTGGGGAAATTGGAAAAATCAAGCATCTCCTCAAATTATCTATGATAAATGTCATTCCTAACTAAGTGGGTGATGCCCTAGACATCATGAAGTATTTTGTATGCCTTATGTTAAAAATAAATTTGGCATACAAATTAAAGCCTCAAGGGGAAGTTGCACAAAATCAAAGGTTTAAATTCATCCCCACTACCTTAAAGTTTGATGACAATGTTGCAAAAGGTGAAAGACACTTATGGTGGGCATCAACATTTTTGTTTGATGCACATTTCATCTACATTGGACAATGACTACAATGTAGTGAAGAAGAACTCACCATTCTCACCTTGGGATTCTTTTGAAAACTTTAGGAAAATAATATATCCTACTTGAGAACTTTGTTCAAGTACTATCATTTTTAGAATATACATGTTTAGTTATCTTTATTGCACAAAGTTTTTAACACATTATGCAATCTTGACGCATTGAAAAGTTTGCATGCAAGCGGCATTACATAATCACTTTGTCAATTTGTCAATTTGGCTCCATGTGAAAATGAAAGAAACTTTATAAAGATCTTGATTGATGATTTGGAGATCTTTGTTGAGTTAAGTGGTGATCAAATGATGGGTCTTCTTTTCATTGACATCTAATGAAATCATCCAAAAGTAAGTTACAAACCCTACAACTTATAGGTGACCACATGTTGAGCCAAATTGAACATTTGTGTAATGTTGGTCAAAGTTGTCATGGGGTTGCACTTGTGCAAGGGGTCTTGAGGCCAAACATTGTAGAAAAGTTCTTCAAAAACAAAAAAGACCAAGCACTATTGTGGAAGGTTTGAAACAAAAATTATTGAAATTAAACCTTGATCCATCATATGTGCATCCATGGAAAGAAGTGCCAAATGTGATGAACATAATATTGACCACCTTGGCGTAGATGCAAGCTAGGTGGCTCAAAAGCAGCAAGAATCTTAGTCCCCAAAGTCCATATAAATGGAAAAATTAACATTAAAATTAAAAGAAAATTAAAAACCAATGTTGAGTAGGCCTTATATGGTGATTAATCAATTAATAAATTCCATATGAAAGGTTGCCCATTTAGAAAACTCATTATTATGTATGTTAAGGAAAAAATATCAATCTAATAAAAAATGACCAAGATTAGGACTTTTGAAAATAAGGCCCAAATTTGGTCATTCAAAAGTCCATAATTATTTGTTAACTAAAGTATTTTTTGTATTTTTTTCAATCCATATCTTTTTTTCCATCATGTATCATATGTTGAGTCTCTATAAAAAATATTGAAATGAAATCATAATAAAAAATGCATTTGAACATTAATGCAGAACCCATATAGTCCATATATTCACTTTTAAAATCCATTACTATATGATTGGTATATGTTTATAGAATTTCACCCCTTAATAAATATTTTATTCAAGTTGGTTATTGTAATCCATAAATATTTATTGATGATTTTACAATGCATTTGTAGCATTTGAATAAAGTACACTTTGCAAAAAGTCCATAAGGACGCAAAAAGTGAACCACTATAGCTTGCATCTACCCCTTGGTGCAAGTATGGGTTATTCAACAACATCCCTTTTGGGTGAAGTGGATACAAAAGAGGTTTTAAATAAACAACAAAAAGAGCTCATGGAGTTTGAAATTCATATTAGTAAACTAAAAAAAACGATTTTGAAGATCCACGATGTTTTGAAAGTGGAATGGTGATGGAACATACAAATCATATCCACAAGGACTTGGATTTATGACCAAAAGGATCTTTTTGTCAAATTTTGGTTGAATCCATTCAAGACACAATTGTTCTTGAGATAAAAGATCAACTCCAATCATTGGAAAGAGGTTGGATGAAAGTTTTGAGAATAGGTTGAAAATATTGGAAAGAACAAAACTAGAAATTAACTCCATGGAAAACAAGTTGCATGACATGTTAACATTACAATTGGGACATCATAAACTTATTTTTGCAATTGCAACAACTACAAGTTTCATGCAATGTTTATTCCATCACAACATGTGTTACTTGCCAAGATAAACTTATCATCAAGATGTTACCAAGAATAGAAACAATCCATCTTCATTTTTTGTGCAAACATTTTCAAATGATTCATGTTGTGGACAATCAAGAAGGTGTTTTGGTTATGTTGATGTTAGCAAGAGCACAAACGATTGTCCCTTACCTTGTTATTGGTCTCACAATATTTTCCATTTTGTTGAAAATTGATGCCCATGTTATGGTAGGAATTGACAACATGATACCTAATGTTGAAAAGGGTTTAACATTGACACTTGACATACAAAGTCTTGGTAATTACTTACCCACTCATGGAATTAGTGGAAGATTTGATTCATTTCAAAAATAAACAACATTGATGGAAAAGGAAGCTACATCAAAGTTGACAGAAAATAAAGATGTTGTTGAGCAATGGCTTGTTGACTCTTTGAAGGGGCAAAACAAATCCAAGTTATTTGGTTTGATTAAGATTCAATACCACAAGATGAAATCTATCAAACATGGTTCCTTTATTTAATGAGTTTGCCATCAACATAGGAAAGAACCTTTAGCAAAAGGCATATTGAAAGATTTCCATGCAATAGCTCAAACAATTATTGTGACTTAATTAGGTTGATTAATTTGAACATGTTAATAAGTTTTTAATGAGTGTCATTGGCAAATCATGGCATCTCTTATACTGCAAGGTGTTAAGGGTAGGAAATCTACCTAAATTAATTAGTCCTATGGGGCTCCTAATAATTAGGTAGTTACTAATAGTAGATTACTTATTGTATTCTAATTTGCCTTGAGGATGAAGCCATTGGGTTAGGTAGTCGATGGAAATGAATGATTGCTATTTGTTTACTAATCAACTAGGAGGGATTTGCATGAAGATTAGGATAAGGGGCAAGTATTTTTGTGGGTGGAATATGAACCTTGTGTGGTTTATGAAAGAAGTGGATTAGGAGATTGATATTAATCATTCTGGTCTGAAGAGTTCTTGGAGGAATGAAAGAGAGAGATCTTGTATGAAGAAAGAAAGAGTAATGGAAGAGAATGTGTGAAGGTTGTGGGACTTGTGGTAGTTTCCTTTTCTATTTTATTTTATTTCTTTCTTTTTGCCTTATTTTCGACCTTCTACAACGCTAGTAGTTTATTGTGGTTTGATGTAAAATATTGTAGTTCTCATACTTGTTTATTTTACCTTTGTGTTACATTTAAAACTTGTTCTCAGGACTATTGTAGTTTGTTGGAAGGTAGTTGCTACATGATAATAAAAATAGTTTATAGGTTGTTTCATGAAAAAAAACCCTTTAATTAGGTAGAACAACAAGCTTTGGAAGGTATTGACCTATTAGACTAGGCACAATCATGTATAACTACTTGGATTGGAAGGTAGTTATTTTCTTACCATCTCCATGGATATTTTAAAATTCCAATCTGTTTTTGTTTTTACTTTATTTTTTGGGTTTTGTGTTGGAAGGTAGGGTAGCCCTCCCAAGGGAAATCATTAAAGAATGCCCTCTCCCTTGTGATTTTGATAGTTTTACTTGGCAACCTTTATCCAAGTTCTATTTTTAAGGCACCATGTCTGCGGTCATACATAAGGAGTTGGCACCAAAGGTTGATGTGGTGAATGACCTTTGGGGTTTAAAGTAAAAAAAACAAGATTTTTGAAATTGGGCATGATGGTAAATGTTCCGTCTCCCACAAAGTTTAACGCCTTGACATGGATGATTTGATTGAAACCAAAGCCTTCAAAGTCTTGTTTTTAAAATTTATGTTGGTTGAATTGCTTGAAAGATTGAACATTTTTTAGAATTGGTTGTTAACACTTGGGACATTATTCAAGAGAGGTTTAACATCTAGGACATTTTCATTGTATCACAACGGTGAAAGAGGAGAATAAACCTAGGAAACGGATGTGATTGGAATTTCCAACATTGGAAAATGTACATTGCAAAGATAAAATATTACTATTTTAGGATTGTCAAAAGGTTGAATGATGTTGATTTGAATCCTAGATTAACAGATTTTTTCCCCATCATGTATTGATAAAAACTAACATAATGGAAATTTTTGATTTTGATTGTGAAAATTTGATGACTACCAATTTACATTATGCCTAAAAAAGGAGGTACTAGGCTTTTTTCCCTTTCCTAACAAATTTTACAAAATGTCTCAAGCCGCTAAGATTTATTTACCAACCCAAAATCCCTAGTCACCCAAAATACATCATATCACAATAGAACCACTAGATAAAACCCAAAGTCTCAAGTGCAAACTATTTGTTCTACAACACCCATGCAATGGAAGAAATTAGTGTTGCACATGACTTAGTAACTACTAATCCTTTCACAAGTCAAAATCTCCAAGCTTCTTCAAAATTTTCAACATTACTAGGATTTTTGCCCTTTCTTAAAAAAATTTACACAATGTCTCAAGCCACTAAAATTTATCTACCAACCCAAAATCCTTAGTCACCCAAAAACATCATATCACAATAGACCCACTAGACAAAGCCCAAAGTCTCAAGTGCAAACTATTTGTTCTACAACACCCATGCAATTGAAGAAATTAATGTCGCACATGACTTAGTAGCTACAAACCCTTTCACAAGTCAAAATCTCCAAGCTTCTTCAAAATTTTCAACATTAGATTAACCATGCAAGTCCAAAATGTCTAAATCCACATTGCAATCTACAAGTTATTCTCAACCAAAAATGTTGATCTACCTTGGAAATAATGCATTTATTTCTTAAAATTTCAATGTGTTCCACAAACATTACTTATTAGCCCTTGAGAATTTCAAAATTTTCTACCTAACACCACCTTTTTGTCTATTGCCAAAAATGTTTTTTTAACTATGCCTCCAACCAGTTGGTCCTTCACACCCCAAAAAAGGACAATTATGAACCCTCTCCTCAATCGACACCCCCCCTCCTCCCCCCTTTTTATTTTCATTCCTTCCTTGCCTCTTCCATAAAAACCTCACCACCTCCTTCCCACCAAAGGCCTTTTAAAACCTTCCTTGTTTAACACCTTTCATTACTCCCCAAACAATAGCACTTTCGATGTATTCATTCAACACTTCCAAAAACTTGTTCATTCAAAGTAGCCAACAAAAAATAACATCTACACCAATTACTTGTTGTAACCATCATTAGTTACAAGCAATTTTCAAACCCTAATGCAGTAATCAACAAGCAAATTTTGAAATTCAACCTTGTTACATGCTATAACAACTTCATCTAGAAAACAAAGGAAAATTTATGAAGTTTGATTAGCAAGTACACAACACAACTTTCGTGATTAACAATGGATTTTGAATTTATGATTTGTTAAAAAGTACATGTTGCCAGATAAGGTGAGGTAATGAAATAGGCATGAGTGTTAATTTTTACATGACATAAAAAAAACTAAATGAAAAGGGGGTAAATAGGCTTGAACAATAGGCTTGACAATTACTTTCCCAATTATGGCAATGTTGGGGGTGTTAATAAAATCAAGGGAAAAAAAAATTAAACCAATATAATTTTAATATCTTTATTTGGAAACACACAAAAAAACAAATTTTCAAAAAGATAATAGTAAAAGCTTGTAATGGCGGTAATTTTGCTTTACAATAGAACTACCCTATAAAATTAAAAGAATACAACCACCAATAGAAATCACTAGAAGAAAAATGGGGTTTTGCAATTGGTTTAAGCTATATTTAACTCAAATCCCATTAGTTGTGTTTGACAAGTTGTATGTGATCATAGTTGCAAATGACATGGTCTCTGGATGGAAATAAAAGTTAACAAAATATATTTTCATCCTTATACATATTGTTGTTTACAACTAACATGTGAATGATTTGGTCAACATTAACAACAAATATGTGTTGACATGTGATAACATTTTAAAATATTTCAAAATCATTTTTATTTAATCTTGGAAAATTTCACATTGTCCATTTTAAATAGTCTCAAATCATGACATGTGGTACAATAAAAAAATTCCATGTGGCATATTAATTATGTCAATTTTTTATGCCAATTATTTTGTGACATGTGTCACATTTAAAACTAATTTAATATTTAATATTTAATATTAATAAATTAATATTCAATTATTCAATTTAAACTTAATAAAATGTCAACACATGGCATCTATGTAGATATGTAAGGAGGGTAGGCCAAGGGAAGTAAATAGGTAGGCCTAGGCTAAATACGTAAGTTGAAAATATCTTTATTTTATTTTGGGTTTATGTTGAAAGCAAATTTTCTTGAAACCAGCATTTTATCGAAATTTTACCGAAACTAGATTTTCCCTATCGAATTGTTTCTACAGAATTTCCTCTACCAAAATTGATTTTTACTACAAGTTTCCACTATGTATATTTAGGATTAATTTTTTTGGAATTAGGTTAATTACTTGTTCCATCATTTTTCACTTCTTTTTTGGAGGTACTTAAGTTTTTGTCCCTTTGTGGATTGTACAAGAAAATATTTTCTAGAGTAAATTTATATTTTTCCTAGCATACTTTTGTATGTAGAGTTCTATGTGTAGTGTTTTCCTTGGTATGTTTGTAGTATTCTGGTTTTTTGTATGGAAATATTCTTCCTTACATGTTTGCTTCATGTTTGTTTCTGTAGAAAGTTTATGAGGTTGCCTTACTAAAATTGGATAGTCCCCTTTGTGTTGAAGCTTCATGCTTACTTAAGGAGAATAATAAGATTTTATCTTCTGATTCTTTATTTTGTTTCTTTCAAAATTTGGTAGTTCATCAGGTGGCCTTAGCATTTGGTGACCATATCATGGATATTGATTCTAGAATTTTTGGTTCATTATTGTTCCTACTTGGACAAATATCGGTTAAAGCTATTTGATTCTACCAAAACAACTGCCGATCAATTATTGTTATTGTTTGACAAATAAAAATAAAAAACCAAAATAACAACTAGATTACAACTTTTTTATAGTCATCTACAATATGCCAATAATGTTGACAAGAAGTATGAAGAAAATAATATAGTATGTTTTGCAAGAAAGTGTTGAAGTAGGCCACGTAAATAACCTAAAGTGAGTGGAGTAGCCAAAGATTGACCTAGAGGAGGCTGCAAACTTTCATAGTGGGGAGTAAAATAAATTGGAAGATGTTACTGAAAATATTGAACTGAAAACTATACAACCTACTAAAAATCATTCATCGGAATTACGATGCATCAACATCGAACTGGAAATTCCATGGGAACTAATTTGGGACCATATTGATTTTTATTTTTTTGTTATCATGAGACCATTGTGACAAGTCCACATGCAAGAGAAAGCAAAATTGATCCACCCTAAAGGCGAATTAATGAACTACATTTGTTTCAAGGGAAAGAAACTTTTAATGAGGTACGAAATGTGCAATGCTTAAAGATGAACATTTCAAATGAAGAAGAGATCCATCAAAAAATTGTAATAACCCTTATTTTTAATATTTGTGCTTCTTTTCATGTGTTTTTAGCTTGTACTTTTTGTCAAAGTTCAGGTCACCAAACAAACAATATCGATCAAGTAGTGTCTTGCTTACGCAAACAATACTAATGGATTATAAACCTTATTTGGTATGATTACCTATTCCAAGTTTAGTTCTTAATGTTCAAAATTTGATGTATACTTTAACACTACCAAATGTTGCTTGTAGAGAGCTAATTCTTCCACCTATCTCTATTCCATTTATAGGAAATGTCTGATAGGTTTTCCAAATTCAAAGCATCATCATGTTGGACGTTATACAACATATTTTGGTTCTAGTTACATGGGCATAGGGAGTGTTCTTACAATGTGGCCTCCTATGTTCAATCCCTTAGTTAACCCCATGGCATAACCAAAGTTAGTTTCGGGAATTGCACAAGCTGGGATTATAATAGATTGTGGGGAACCTTTAGATGAGGACAAGGACTATTCCAAAAGAAAGCACAACCCCAAGATGCCATGAATTGTTTTTACTAGAAAAGCATACCATGACCAAAAGGAAAGACCATCCCCAATTAGAGATGGTGGTAAATTGTGTAATGGTGGATGGACTATACCTATTAGCGATGATAGTGGTGGACCTTTTGGCGGAGGTGGTAAAAGGCCTCCAAGAGGTGGCAATAGTGGTCCTCCAAGAGGTGGAAATAACAATCTTCTAGAAGGAGGCGATAACGAACTTTCGGGAGACCAAAATCCAAGACCATACGTTGTAAGATCAGTCGGCCCATGGATAGGGCCTAATTTGGAATTTGTGGTACCCTTCATGGTATCCTATCCAACCCCCTATAGCACCAAATCCTCCACCAAGTAGGAAATCCTTACCATACCCATTTACATTGTGGGAATGGATCCGATGTTCATGTACCCGTTTTTTGCAAGGCCATTTAGGCCAATGGAAAAAAAAAATGATGCTGATATTATCAATATATTTTGTTTTACATTTTGTAATGTTGTATCTAAGTGGGGAGAGAATTTTATGAAAGCCCATCCAGTTTGTAGATTTGAAGAGTTGGAAACCACATTCTGTAAGCATTATCGAAAAATACAAATGGATGAACAAGTGCACAAAACATTATGAGTGATGAAGTAAGGTGGAGACAAGAAGGTGGAAGTATATTATATGAACATATACTAAAACTAGCAAATTGCCTTTAACATCAAACAAATGAAGTTTGTTGACCACTATCTTTTGAGCATGTTCATAACCATATCTCCGAATAGCCACAACGGGGATGAAGAGGGACACTTTGTTCAAATTCAAAGAAGTTGAAATCACTTGTGAAGAAAGTATGGGAGACACTAATGAATACTGGAAATTGTTGGAACAATCAACCAAGTAGGAGAAGGCTAGTGAAGGAAGGAAAACAGATGTGATCTGTAGTCAATGTAATAAACTAGGACATACAAGGAACATTGCCATTGGAATCCAAACAACTTGAACAACAAACTTAACGACAAAAAGGAGGTAGTATTGAATGGAGTTTCAGCACAACCTAGTAATATATGAAATAAATTTGATAACAAAGGAGGTTATGGAGAAGTGAATAAATCCAGTTTCATCATTTACCATTGCTTCATCTATAATTGAACATAAAATTTATGACTACCTTCATAAGGACACAAGTCAAGCCATGTTCAAGGAAAAAACAATGGCAATTGCACCCAAAAAGGACGATGTTGCTATCAACATGGTTTTGGCACCCGAAATCATATATAAAAAATGTGGTATTCCAGGAGAAAAAACCTTTCAAGAACAAGAGCTTGGCTGATTGGTAAGAAGAGGAAAAACTTCAATGTTTGTTTGAAGAAGCCATTAAGGGCATACAACAAAAAAAAGTTGCTTAGAATTAGTATCAAAACTCCAATTAAATCACCAAAAATTTTGGTTTAGATACCAAAAATCAATTTTTTGGACCTACCGGATCTACCAGATTGATTGGTTTTACCAATTCTATTAGTGCTACTAGTTTTACTAGCTTTATTAAAAATATCAATGCTACTGGATTTTTGAAAATACCAGTCTAACCAATTTTTTCCGTTTTGGAAGATATCACCCAACAACTATTGGAGAGTAAACATACCCTTACTTTGGCCAACTCTTCAAGATTATTCTAGATTTGAGACAATATGTTGTTGCCAAGCTTAACCTTGGAAGAATAATTATCATCAAATTAGGACCTAATCCGGTTATTACCTCATTAGTAATTGATCCTCACATGGCTGTGATATAGATTCAATTGGGCAAGAACATGGTTGAGGATGTTTTATTGGATGGAGGATCTAGCATGAACATCATGAGAGAGGAACTATGGAAATGATTAGGGCTTCCCAATCCTAAACCAACATCATACACACTTTGCATGGTGAATCAAACCATCACCAAACCGGTTGGATTCATCAAGGACCTTAAAATCCATATTCATAGAATTCCTTACATTATGACGTTCATGATAATGAAGAATATTGTTGTGGATTCCAATTATCCATGTTGCTATATCAACCATGGTTGTGTAATGCACATGTTACTCATGATTGGGGGAATAACCTAATCACAATTGAAGGCAATGGCAAGATTGTGAACCATCATTATAACCAAACATTTGGATAACAATACCAAATGTCCCAAGGTTTTGTTATGTTACAATCTATTGGAAGGAATCATAGACAAAGAAAAAGAACTAGATTTGTTTACACTTGGGACCATCAAATTACCAAAGTTGGAAAATTTCAATGTTGCATTTTTCAATGCGGAAGTTGGTGCATAGGACCTTACATTCAATTTTCCACATTCTAAAGGCATATTTTGGTAGATACTACACCTACATGCATTAGAGTCCAAAAGTTGGACATTACATGTAAAACATCACTTGAGGATCACTAGGTAAGACTTTTCAATTTGGGGACTATTGAAAAATCCTTAAATAGTTAAGTTAAATGTAGCATTGGATGAACGAGTTGCCATCAAAGCATTGTTCCAAGAGTATAAGGACATTTTTGCGTGGAATTATATTGACTTGAAAGGAATTCCACCATGAATTACTCAACATTGCATTGAGTTAAACACCACTATTTCACTTGCTCCTCAAGTTAAGTATTGAAAACACCCAAATTATGTTGCAGTAGTCAAGTAGGATTTGGACGAGCTTTTAAGTGTAGGTTTCATTATCCTAGTGGAAGAAGCTAATTGGTTATCACCAATTGTTTGTATCGAAAAAGAATGGCAAGTTTAAAGTCTGTGTGCATTTTCAATGATTCAATGTTGCCACCAAGAAGGATCCATATCCTTTATCCTTAAGAGGTGTTGGACGAAGTGGCATGGCATGTGGTCTATTTGTTTTGGATGGATTTTCTGATTATTACTAGATCATGATTAACCCTAAAAGTAGGTACAAGATTGCATTCAAGATTGATTAGGGAACTTTCATTTGGGAGGTCATGCCATTTGGGTTCAAGAATGTTCCACCAACTTATCAATGGGCAAGTGAGGACAACTTTCAAGGACTATCTTGGAGTGTTCATGAAACTATTTTTGGATGACTTCAACATGTTCAATGATTTGGACACCCATTTATTAAAGTTACAACTATGTTTTGATAAATGTAAAAAAATTGGTGTAAGTTTGAATCCTAATAAATGGATGTTCCTTGTGCATTTAGGTGTTATCTTTGGGATATCTAGTATTTAAGGAAGGCAAGCTACCAAAATTGAAGAAAATTTTGGCTATTGTTCACATGCCTACACTAAAAACACCTAAAGACATTTAGGTTTTCAATGGCATGGCACAATATTATAGGTGTTTCATCAAGGACTTTGCTTTCATTATGGCTCCCATTACCAAGCTACTATGAAAGATAAAAGCTTTCAAATGGATGGGAAAGTGCTAACAGATTTGGGAAAAATCAAGCAGCGTTATGTGGATGCATTGATCTTGATTTCAACTCATTGGGCCATCGAGTTTCATGTTCACACAAATGCTTTTAATTTGGTAGTTGGGGCTATGTTGGCATGGAACCTCAATGGAAAATGTAATCAATTGATTGCCTATGCATCGCATTTGTTCAACAATGTTGAATGAAATTAAACGATGACTAAAAGGGAGGCACTTGCAATGGTGTACACTTTCCATAAATTTAGTTACTACTTGTTGGGTAACAAATTCATCTTCTATGTGGACCATATGGCGGTGTTATACTTGGTCTAAAAACCCCAAATCTAGGAATAATAGCAAGGTAGCTACTTCTTTTCTTAGAGTACGATTTCTCGTTAATTTATAAACCAAGGAAATTTCACTTTGAAGCAGATGTTTTATTCCAAATGCCCAATCTCACAAAAGAAAATGGAATATTAGACCAAACAATGGACGTTAGTTTTTCCTCTTACAACTGGTGTGGCTACATGAAATTTTTGAGTACTTCATTATCGAAAAATCTTTGGTTCATTACAACTAGGAGCAAAAGAAAAAGCTAGCCTTGAGAGCTTTAGGTTTTTTTTTGTATAGGGCAAATTATATTGTCAAAGTCAAGACCAAGTTTTGAAGCATTACCTTGAGGACTCAAAAATCCCCATAATGTTATAAGAAATGCATGAGGGAGTTGGTGGTGGGCATTTTTCATCTGAAATCACAATTTGCAAGATCTTTGATGCAAAATATTGGTGGCCAACAATGTGCAAGGATGTTTTCCAATATTGCCAAGCTTATGACAACTATTAGTGAACAAAGAATCTAATACATAGCAACATAACAAAATTGGTAACTTCATTACCAATAGAACCTTTCATGAAGTGGGGATCGGATTTTGTTGGCCTAATCAAACCCATAAGCAAGCATACCAAAAATAAGTACATTCTAGTAGCAATTGACTACACAACCAAGCGGGTGGAAACAAAGGCATTACACACCAATACACCGGCTATGACAATTAAATTCATCTATGAACTCATTATCACATGGTTTGGCTATTCACTTATTTTGGTTAGTGATTAGTGCACTCACTTTATCAACGATGCCATTGAGATTCTTACAAACCATTTTTTGTTATGACATATGACCTCAACCACTTATTATCCGCAAGGTAATGGACATGCAGAATCCACCAACAAAGTCATTGGTTCATTGCTTACTAAATTGCTAAATGAAAACCACATTGATTGGGATGAACATCTACACACGATTTTATATGCTTACGGCACAACATTCAGGATAACCACCAAACACACACCATTTCAACTGGTTTATGGCCTTTACCTTTTGATGCCAACATAATACCTATTGTCCATGAGTAATTCACATCCCAATCGAGACTTATTTCCTATCCATCTTTTGATCGGTTGCATGGTAGAAAAGGAACATTTGGATGAAACCCGCTAGGAGGCAACAAATTAGATAGGTACAAGGCAATGGAACATGGTGTTATGGGCTCAACAAACCACAAAATTAAGACTTTCTTCATGGGGATCATAGTTATTTGGTTTCCAAAGGGTAGAAAGACCACACTAGAAAGTTCAAAAAACAATGGTTTGGTGTGTATAAAATATAGTTTTATCTCCCCAATAATACTATACTACTTGTCGACATTGAGAAGTTTGAACCAAATACCATTTTGGTGAACATCAACAAGTTCAAACCCTATAAATATTTGGGGAAACTCCTAGAGGATCAAAGGGGGAGGAGAGCATAAGGAGGACTTAGAAAACAAGGAGGACTAAAAGCACAAAAAAATTTCACAAAAAGATTTTCAATATGGTTCTATTGAAAATTAGATTACATTGAAAACTAAAGTCAACCGAAAAAATCCGGTTGCTGACATCGGAAAACCAATATATGGAACTACGAAACCAAAAAGAATTTTTAGTTTATTGATTTTGGTAGAAACCAACCTAAAAGTTGGAATTCCACTAAACGACACCTTGTCGATGAAACAGTTGGAAATTTTGGTTTAGTGACAAATTCCAACTTGGAATAAGCCAAGAATAATTTCAATTTGGCATACTTGATTGAAGAATCCACCCCAAAATCGGCTGAAGGAAATTTTTCACTCTTTGGTGTGCAATTGGCACGGACTAATTTTCATATAAAATTTGCACACGAAGATTCAATCCTAGAATTGCTAGTGGTAAATTATGTAGTTGGGGTAATCATGATTGGTTGTGTTTTCATCCAAACCAATGAAATGACACCAGAAGGAAAAAATGTTCATCTATACTTTCAAAATGATTTTTGCAACTAGTGCTAGGTTTAAACACCCAAACTTTGATATAAAAGGAGGAACTATTCATTCAATTCTTCCTTTCTTTTCCCAATATTGTTATGCTACAAAAATTTGTACCGATTTCTTATTAGTGAAGATGGTAGGAAACATTAATGACATAAAAGATGAAGAGGAGGGAGAGTTTTAAATCAAAATCGGGTGGTAGCCAACTTGCACTGGAAATAAATTGTGAGGACAAAAAGAAAGAGAAAATGGTAATGATTTTTTTTGATAAAAAAAAGATCATTTTTTTGGAGATGGACTAGTTCCAACAATGGATCGTTGGAAGAGATGTAAAGTGGGTTTGGCACGTCAGCATTTTTGGTTTGCTCAACTTGTAGTTGAATCTAATTCAATTGTTGGTGAAGGAGTTTCTACATGCCATCACACGTTTCAATCCAAAAATTATAAAATCAATTGTTTAGGGAATTCTGATTTTCATAATTAAAAAAATAGTGGCTGAGATGCTATTGGAAATAAGCATCACCAAATTACTAGCCAAGCCAACCAAGGAGAAGGAAAGAGAAAAAGAGGGGGCCATTTACTGGAAAATTGCTCCACTAAAAGCACTTGTTGATCGGGAAGGATGGAAGGTTTCCCTTTTCAAGGGAATTTATGTAGCCAGATTATCAACATTAATCCAAATGATTTGGTTGAAGGGTAACCAACTCACCTTTGTGGCAAAAAAATTAATGGACTTTGCAGTGTTGGTTGAGCAAGGGGTGAAGGTGAACTAATTTGTTATAGTCTTCAACAACTTCTACAACAAGTTGTGGGATTTGTCAACACCGATAGAATACGGCACAAGTAGGGATAACATTGAATTCAAAGTTGCCCAAGTTGTAAACATCCTATTCTAGAATTGGTTTTCAATAAATCCGACATTCATCCTACCAAAATTAGACAAAGAGGATGTAAGTGCTGCTATATTAGCATTAGAAATTTAGGCTACCAAAAACAGTGGAGTTCCAATAGCTCATTTTTGGCGTGCACCCATTGATTTTGACGAGGAGATGGAGAGTGTTGAGGAAATTGGTGGGACGAGTACCAAACTAAAAACCTCAAGGCAACTGGAAATTTTGCCCACACTTTTATTGTCATTGAGATCTTGGAACTTGGGCTAGCTTTTTCCTTGGAATCCCATATTGTTGCCATGGAAATGCACTTCAACTTATAGATCACTGAAAGCGCCAAGTTCACGCAAGAAAGGCATTACATGGAGTTTGAATCCGGTTTGGATTGATCAATTTTTCAGTGCAAGACCTCAATCAGAACCACATCTAATCCTTACAAGTATCTTTCTAGTTACTTGCACCAGTGCCTAGAGGGGGAGGTAATTTTGGTAGGAGATATACCAAAATTAGATATTCCACTTGAATATTTTTTTGGTGGAACCATTGCACAAAGTCTAAAAGAGGTAGCTAAAAATTGCCACCCCTTTGATACATCATTTTCGATATGGGATGGATTTTTCTTTCCCCTTACCGTAATCGAAAATGTTATCGTTCCTTTGGGTGCATCTTCATTGAAGTTGTTGGAGGACCACCTTCTTCATTCAAAGGACTTTGCTTAGATGGTGGGCAACATTTCTAATGTTTTTTAGTTAGCCATAACTAAAAAGGCTTCTGTAGAGAGATGTTGCAGAAAGTTTACATGAGGTAGTCGAGTTGAAAAGTTAACTCCAATGCATGTAGGCTACCAATCAACAAGACTCTCTCACCATCCAACATCTTCAAACTGAGCTATAGGATTTGGAAGGCACGAAGAAGAAGGTTCATGAATTGGAAATTGAAAATTCCAACTATTGTAATGAACTACCATATTTCCATAGACAATTTATCAAAATTGGTAAAACATTAGGCTCCATTGATTCACAATAGGTTAAGCTCAAGAAGACTTTGGAGCAAGAGCATGCCAACCAAAAGGTGGTGGAACAATCATTGACCCTTATTGAAAAATTGTTCATTTTGGTGAAAGGGAAGGTAGAGTGGTTGGAGGGCTAGAATGAGTCGCTTATTGAAACAACATAAAAGTAGCGACTCGAGCTATAGTAGTCAACCAAAAAAATCCAATTGCTGTAGCAAAATTTGGAGGAGGTATGGTAGAATCCAAACATTATTTAGGAAAAGTTGGATTCCTTAGAGGAGGAAATGAGGGCGTTGAGGTAGAAGGCGGAACTTGCAGACCTTCACCACCACTGGATGGAGGAATTTGACAACTTAAGAATGGAGTATGCCTTTATGAAGTCATAACTCCCAATTTATCATAACATGAATAAAAGAAGTCAAGCTAAGCAATGGGAACTTTACAAGGAACAAGTCAGTAAAATTATCTGGGAGGCATTTGAGTCCTATCGGAAAGACAAGGAGTTGTACTAGTTGCACCTAGAGACCATCGATGAATGATGCCACATCTGGTGATGTCACTTTTCAATTTCGATAAAGCACAAGTCCAATTTGGATTTGCATCCGAACCTAGTATGCATAGGAGTGAGGAGCATAATGAAGGTGAGAAGATGGAAGTGGATTCGGTGGTCACATTGGAATCACAACCTACCAAACTTGAAGTAACTTTTGACATTGGAATTATTTCCAGTGTTGCAAATGTTTTCAGTGAAACAAAAGATTTTGCACTTGTTCAAGCCTCTACCCTTGTAGAAGCTATAACACATTTCGGTGGTGTAGCTGATTTGACGTTTTTGGGCATGACTGTCAAGGATGATTATGCAAATTCGATTGTTGAAATCAATTTGGAGGGTGTGATTTCGATTTTGGTACAATTGGAAACAACTGTTGTCTATATTGCCACTGCACGAAGTCTTGTTGCTGTAACAAAAGGTTTAGGGGTAGATGTTAGGATAGAAGAAATAGAGGTTGTGATTATGGAATAATAATATAGACAATGTATTTATGATGATGTAATCCCAATTAGAAAGGGGGATAATGTTGAAGGTAGATTTTACTGAAACCATTTAATACCAAAATCAAATTTTACCCTATTGAATTTTCCTTATTGAATTTCCTATACCAAAATTGATTTTTACTACTGATTTACATTGTGTATGTTTAGGACCAATTTTTTAAGGATTAGGTTAACTGCTTGTTCCATTGTTTTTGATTTCTTTCTTGGAGGTACTTAAGGTTCTATTTTTTTGTGGACTGTATAAGAGAATATTTTTTGAAATAAATTTATTTTTTTCCTACCATACTTTTGTACATGGAGTTCTATGTGTAGTGTTTGGTATGTTTACAGTATTTTGGTTTTTTATATGAAAATATTTTTTTTTGCATGTTTACTTCATGTTTGTTTTTATAGAAAGTTTATGAGGTTGCCTTACTATGATTGGACAATCCTTTTTGTGTTGAAGCTTTTATCTTTTATTTCCTTATTTTATTTCTTTTAGAATCTGATAATTCATTGGGTGGCCTTGATAGTTTAATTTTTAAGGTTAAGCCTTTTTTATAATTATTTGATCCCTTGAATGCCATTTGTACTTTGAATGCAATTATTGTACCTCATTATATATTTCGCACAAAAAAATGAAAGATAAAAAAATAGGCTAAAAATTTTAATTGTAAATGTGACCAACTTAATCACAAGTTATTTGCAATTAGTTTTTAGCATTTATTTTACATTGGCCTATTTTGTTTCTAAACTATATTAACTGTCATAAGTAATGATAGTTAAAGGAAATAATAATATTTTAAAAAAATTCTTAATAATAATGTCAATAATAATATTACATATCTAGTTTTAGTATATTTAATTTTAAATAATAATATTATAAATATGATAAATATTATAAATATTATTGGTTAGTATCCTAGGCTAATTATTTTATTGTAGTAATAATTAATAAAAATCATTAAAAAAATCATCACTTATACTTTACTTAAGCTATTATTTTAATAATTTATTCATTTATAATTTCACTTATTATAACTATTTAAAACTAAAATAATGAATATTTAGTAATAATAATTATATTATAAAAATGTTTAATTTCATAAGCATAATAGTTTTATAATAATAACTTTTGTAATAATATATTTTTATTCCGATAATTAATTATTTTTACTAATTAATTATTTATTACTAAATCATTATTGTAGTTAGTAGCTACCATAACCCCCAAATTAATAATAATAATAATAATATGTTATTATTATAAATTTAAATATATAATAATAAAAAATTAGTAGGCATAATAATTAATGGAATAAAATATTAATTATTTATATTTATATTTTAATGATTACAATAATGATTATTTTAATGGTGGAATAAATATTGATGAATTTAGTTTTTACAATAATTATTAGATTAATTAATATTTTAAAATAATATTAGTAATTAATCAATCATATATTATTAAATTATTATATTAGTTGGTAATTAGCCTAGGCTAGCCATATTATGATTATTATTATTACATCTCACTAGTTATAGGTAATATTAACTATAATAATCAATATGTAATACTAATAATAATAAGGAAAAATAAAATTTAGACACATGTATAGTATGGTTCTAAGATGTTTTGTATATTTTTGAAATACAACTTGAATATGTTCAAAATATACATATATATCTTTTAATGTATGATTGATAATATTTAATATGTTCTAAATACAAGTTACATAAGATTTAATACACCCGTTATACATTCATACATCGTAGTATGCCTCCATTACTTCAAAAATATTTTTAATGGACCTCAAGACACCCCTAGTGGATTTAGGAACACCTTATGCTTTCATTGCAAAAAGAAATATCAAATGTTACCCTTCCTATGGTAATATGTTAGAAAAAGAAGATTGATGAGAAAAGTCAAAAAGGAGAAAGGAGAGATAGAATGAGATAGATTAAAAAGTAAAAAAAATAAATCTAACTAGAGAGAGCAAAGAAGGCCACATCCCCCTCCTTAAATCCCTCAAGTCCTCCCTTATTCCCTTCCCTCCAAATTTGCCCCTTAAACTAGCTCCTAGTAATGGGGCAACTAATTAGCCAACTACATTTTCTAAATGGGTAGGTTAGCCTTTTACCTACTCTTGCTAGGGACTAGCAAGACTAGTAAGTGTCATTTGCACCATTAATGGAGACAATGGTTAAATCCATTATCGTTAATTTTCAAAGTTATCAAGCTACCCCTCTAGCTAAAAGTAAAAAATTAACTACCCTTCACAAAAGGATTGATAATAATGGAAAGTGGTGCTCTTTAGATGTGATTGAGTTGAATCAAGGGGAGACATCTTGTGGAATCCATGTCCTGATGTTTTAGGAAAATTTGGTTGGCAATGAATTGGAAAGGGGGTGAACATGTGTAATCGTATAGTCCTTTTAGTGTTTCAACAACACTAAAAATCACGCAAGGTTATTGAAGGTCACAACTTGTCAGGTGAGTGTTTTAAAAACATCATTTCGAAAGTCTCTTGGACTCTAAAGGGGGGAGGAGAAGAAGTTGTTTGAAAATGAGATTGCAATGAAACTCAACATCGACTACCTTGAAGGTGGCACCAAAAGCTTCTATGCAAGATTTTGTAATTGAAGGTGAATGTGAACAAGTGTTGAATCATGAAATCAAGTTGTTAGAATAGAAGCATAGTCAATTTCAGACATTATCATTGTGTTTCTTTGGGGTTTGATTTTGAGGTGTGGCATTTGAGTAAAAAAAAAAAGGGTAAATGTGATTTAAACCCTAAACTTTGTTTGCTCTATTCATTAAATGGGGTGCATCCTAAGTTCTTTTTCTTTCCCTCTCTCTCTTGCAATTAGCCAATTCGATTGACCAAGAAAAAAAAAAAAAACTTTAGAAGCTCTCCAAAATATAAGTTTCTATGTGAAGATGTCTGAAACCTTCCCTTTGGCCTAAGTATATATAGGTGAGAGCTTTGGGCAAATCATGTGAGATAAAATTGAAGATTGTTAACATGTGGTAAAAGTGTTCACATGTTAGGAGTGGTAGGAAGATATATTTCAAATGAAAAATGTTGTCCCTATTTTAACCCCCATGCTACTTAATATAATTAAATGATTCAAAGGCCTACTAAATTGTCCAAAGATGAATTACAAATTACCTTTAGACTTCAACCAAATGTTGACCATGATATCATTATCTTTTGATATAGTTAAGTGTTCACTTGTACGCATGTTTATCCTAATCAAGGATGAATCAAACACTTTGATTCTTACATTATGATATTGGATTAGGCATTTGAAAATTATTTAAATCATCTCAAAGGGTGAACATTTTCCTCGTTTTTAATTAATTAAAAAACCCATATTTTACCCCAAAAATGGATATATGATAGGAGGGTACTTGAATGCTATCCATCTACTAAAAAAATTGTATACTCAGACATTAACCTGATGAAATTTTTTGACCATTAATGTACATTAATCAATGGGTAAATAAAATTAATATACCCTTATCCAAGGATATAGCAAAAACAATATACCCACAAAACACTGGTACAAACCACACACCAAAAGAAAATGAGCTAGGAACCTACTCTATTACAAATAGCACAAAAATATTGTATAAATTTCAAATATAAGCTGAAAATTTGGAGACCAATTAAGGCTTCATTATATACTCAAATTAAGTTATCCTCACCTTGCCCAGTCCAAAACACAATCAACCCACATTATTGAAGTTCAAATAAAAAAGGTGGATTCCTTGTAAAAGCATCTGAGAAGCTGAATTGAGCCTATGAAAAGGATGACACTATCTGAGTATTTCTCAGTGGTTGAGGAAGAGGTTTTCTGACTGTGGATTAGTTAAATCAACGAGAATTAATGACTCTTGGTCATTGCAAGTGCAACACACTTTATTTGTGACACATTATCAAAATCAGAAAGTTTAGAGAAGCAAAATTGTTTCAAGGTTTCAAAAACCAATGCTGTGTAAAAGAATGTACCTTTCCAAGTGTTTGCCAGTTACCAAGGGAGTTGGACAATCCAAGCTGACCATATGCTCCAAGCAAAACAAGAAAGTGACCTCCAAGTCAGGCTGCAGAGATCCTGCAAACAAAGGACTTTCCCAAGGATTTCTATTGAACCCTTCTTCTACCCTGGGCTATTCTTGATGAGCTCAGATCTCACCAAAATCTAGTCATGATGACAACTTCATAGCCAATGAAACAATTCACAACTTTCCCCATTGTGTATTTTCAAAAGCATACAAATCACCAGACAATTGGCAGGAACTTGTAATGGAAATCCTTGATCTTGCAATCCTTTGCCTCCAAAAATAGAATCTAGTTCAACCTTGACTTGTTCTGAGCATCAAATTTGGTTTAATTTCTGTTCGGTTTATCGGACCCTTTTATGTTCTCTATGGTTGCACCTGGAGTAAAAGCATAATCAGGTTTGTTACTTCCTTCCAGAGCTTAAGGATCAGCAGACTCCTTCCACTTCTGCACTGCAAAAATCACTTGTGCAGTGCAGAGGTAGAAAACATGTGAGTATAAGTGGTGCTCAGAATTGGCTCTGCAGTAAAGGATTTTCATTTAGGGATGAGCCTCAAAGAATCAAGCTGGTTATTGCACTGTTCAGGATTATCAGCAGTCCAGCTATGCAGGTGCTGGTCTGTAAATTCTGGCCAAACGACATAAAGAAGACATCATTGCTATACAAAACTTGATTGGATACATCAGATCAACACAAGTTTTGAAGCAATATACCACTTGGAATTTGAAAATATAGAACAAGAGTGATATATGTCTTGGTGATGGAGTGAATTCTAGTTCAGCTGTCAAATTACTCCTCTTGGACGAGCTTGAGAGCGTTTCTTGGGTGGAGAAAGCAGTAAATTGTGGAATGAGTTTGAAGGATGGCCTCCTGCAACTGGTGTGTACAAAGGTGATGGCTTGAAAGGATTTGGAGGAGATGATGACCTGGGGTGAATTCCTGCAGCTGGTCGTCGACTGAGCCGTGGACCCAACAAATCAAATGGATCTGACCAGCCTCTGGCCATGCAGGTGGCCAGAAGTCAACAAATGTAATAGGACTAATGTGGGGTCCACCTGGCATCTCCCCCTATTGAGGGAAGATCAATAGATTCTGAGCAAGGAGATTGTAGAACCAGAAATTAGAATAAGGATGTGCAGCTAGTAGGCCAGCGCAGAATTCTGACCTGAGGTTGGTTGGGTCTTGTGAGTCTCCTCAAAAGCACTTTGCATGGGCACATTGAAGGAGTATAGATTTGACTGCTTTATCATTGCCTGCTCCTTACCACCAGATTGCTTTAACTGCTCATATTCATTCCGCAAAGCATCATACATCTCTTCCAGCTTCCTCTTTTGCCTGCAGAACAGAAGTAATGCAAATTAATGAGTTGCTGCACAGTATTTGCTGGATTTTATATTGAGTTGAATGGTACAGTCATCATCATGGTTTTGTGTGTTGATTATGAAAGAGAAACCCTAAACTCCCCAACATTCTCTTTGGGAAGACCTTAATCACCATATGAATCAGCTTCTTGCAAATATCAAATTAGTAATAGTAGACATTGATGTGAGAAGGATAATCAGTGTGCCTTGATTTTTCTGTGTACTTCTCCTGCAGCTCATTTTTGTCATTGATGAAATTTTGCCTCTCTTCTTCCAGTGCTTGGATCTTCTGCATGCTGGCTCTTTGCACTTGTTGGAGTTTTCCAGTGTAGGCAGCCTCCACTTGTTTCATCTTCTCCAAGTACTTTGCTTGCATTTGTTCACATTTCTCTTGAAGTTGCACAGCCTTTCTAACTGTGACCTGGAATTCCACATCCTTTTGGCCTATCCAGAAGACAACACCCTTAAATGCACTCTTCATAACTGAAGAGTGGTTAAGCAAATCAAACTTTGCATATCCTGGTAATACATTGCTTTGAGAATGCCAGGCAGAGAAAGAAGGCATGAATCTCATACACATGTTGACCTGAATGATTGTAAGGAAAAGCATGAGATTATAGGAGGCTCTTTTCAGGATACTAGCCTGTGGAGGCACACCAACCATCACCATCTGCAACATTTGTGATCAGGTGTCAGAATTCATGCAACAACCAAGCTAGCAACTGGGGAGTAATTCCAAAGATTTAATGAGCTATTTTTTCTGCCACCTTTTCAACCATATTGAATGAGATGGTTACTGCCTACTTTTTTCTGCAAACTCCCATGTAGTTTGCAAGCTGTCAGGAAAGATCCAAAGTCCAATTGCTGAACAGCAACAGCTCATGAGGTTCCAATCCCAAAAGAGACCGAGCTTGAATACAAAATGAATAATGTTCTCTGACCATGGAGCAACTACTTGGTGATTCTAGGAAGAGTGATTCAACAGAGTGCAGACTGGGAAGACCTTACGTTGATCCATTCATCAGTAGGAGCCAAGTCCACGGACTTCATTTTACTGTTTCCACATCATCCAACACAGAGCCAATGACGTGACAAGAAAGCTTTCAAACTGCTCTTGTTTATCACAGCATGTAGAGCCTCAAACTTGGATACGGTATAGAATAAATTATCTTCTCCCTCATTGGAAACCTAATCTGCTGCAGCCTGCAAAAGTCTGCCGTACAAGCGAGCTCGTGACAACGGTACCTCTTGTTGAGGATCTCCTCGCACACTGGACATGTAGAATCATCAGAGCTAAGAACTTTACTTGCATCTTCCGTGCCTGTTTTACAAGAAGTTAAGGAGAAACATATATGGAAGGGAAGAACGGAAACAACCAGCAATGACACAATATATGCTCTGATTTTTCATAGAGCTCAACCCTTAGAAGATACAGAAAATGTGGCCACAGGTTGTTGCAACTGCGCGACCGTCCAATTTCTGCCAACAGGAATTGCACTTCATGATCGGACTCTGTTCTTCATGGATTCAAGAAGCGAACATTAATGACGTTACTCGCATTGAAGCAGGAAGACGGCACAACTTGCCTGAAGAAGATGTCATGCAACACACAAATCGAATCCCTCCGCTCTTCCCACAATAGGCATGGGAAAGGATGAAACGTTTCCTTAAACATATGCAAAAAAACACCGCAGAACGCTTATTTGAACTTTGTATTAGATTAGAAACTGCAAGGCTAGTCAAGAAACAGCCGGGAAGCACTTACAATGAACTTCAACCGATATTTCCATCTCCGTTGCGAAGACACATGCACCAAGCTCCAAGTGTGTCCACCAATTGTCTTCCAAAGCGCTTCTTCTGCTGACGAGCCTGGCGGTCGGTATCTTGGACTACGCAGTTTCCCCAAAACTTTGTCGTCGGGTTCTCGTTCTACGTGAATTTCGCACTTGAATGGGATCCAGTCATCAAAACATAAACGAGACAAAGGACATGGAAGTAATCAGAAAATTCCAACAACTCGTTGCTAGCTTAGAGATGGATGGGGTTACAGCAGACAGACCATAATACTCTGCCTGTTGTACTGCGTGCAATCACGCGTTTCCAAGTCAAGAAACAAGAAACTATGACAGGGACATTAAAAAAAAACCCACACAAATCCAAAAAGGAGATAAGTTTCACTTCACTTACGCTGCATTTGAAAGCATATCCGAGAGCTGCAGCGCACACAATCTCCACAAGGGAGCAGACCAAGCCTGCACACACACACCAACGCGTAGTCTCCTTCTCCAAGGCGCACGGACTATCTCAAGACCAGCGGTTACCGGGTTTACTTCAACAAGTATTTCCACTGTCCGACGATTCCAGCGTAGTACTCGTCGGTCACTGCATTAGGGTAGTGTGGCCGGTGACTGAACACTTAATGTATCGGTAAACTCACTCTCACTCAGTCCAGCCCTTTTCTTTATGGGGTCTGAAGATAAAGTGTAGAGGACTAGAAGGTGCACCCACAGTTCTTTAAATCTCTCAAACTGGGCAAAAAAAAAGAGAAACATATGCTCCTCTTCAGTTGGGGGTGGTCAAATTGAGGAAAAAAAAAACCTTCATACACAAGAGAGCCTATGGGCGTTTACTTTGCAATTTAAAACCAAACAATCATATATTGGTTAATGGACCCTATCTACTTTCATCATTAGCATGGATGAAAAAGGTAATGGCCAAAGTTTTCAAAATAATCATTCATTTTGAAAGATACATTCGAAATCTAGTTTAGTTTAGGAATGAAAAGATAGGGGGGGAGAGAGCTTGAGCTCTTGCAAACACCCATGCCCCTAGACGACAACAAGTCCTCCAAAAAAAAACAGTGGCGAAGATCCGTCGTGCGCGTGTCAGTCGATGTGAACGTAGAACGGTCACTAAACGCGCCGGTCGATGTAGAACGGTCATTGAGGCACATCATGAGTGTCAGTTCCAGTTGAGCTTGACATCTCAACACTCCCCCTCAAGCTCAACTCCAACTCCATCACTCCAAGCATGCTGCGGAATCGGCGATGCTTCTCAACTCCCAAGACCTTGGTGAAGATGTCAGCAACCTAATCCTCTGTGCTGACATAAATAAGATCAATCTCACCTGCCAAGACCTTCTCCCTAATGAAGTGATAATGAACCTCAATGTGTTTCGTCCGTGCATGAAACACTGGGTTCCTAACCAGTTGAATATCGCTAAGGTTATCACAATATATGACAACCTGTCTGTCCACATGTAGCCCCAAATCTCCAAGTAGCTTGTGGAGCCAAGCTACTGCAAATGCTGCCATTGCAGCACCCCTGTACTCTGCCTCTGTGTTCGACAAGGCAACTGTCGGCTGCTTCTTGCTACTCCAAGTAACAGCAGCACTCCCAAAAGAGAACATAAAATCACTAGTAGATTTCCTGTCTGAAATGCTACCAACCCAATCAGCATCTATGTATCCATGCACCTGCAACTCCGTGCTAGCTTCATAAAAGAGACCATAATCTGCTATGGCATTCACATAGCGTAGTGTGTGCCTCACACCATCCAAATGTGGCTTCCAAAGAACCTGCATGAACTAGCTCTCCAACCCAACTGTGTAGTTTAAATCCGGCCTGGTGATCGTCATGTAGATAAGACTGCCCACTATCTTCTTATACATAGTGGCATCCTCTAAAACCTCACCTGCATCTGCACTCAACTTGCCATTCTGATTCAGTGGTACAGAAATGGGCTTACAACCAACCATACCATATTTGGACAACATGTCCAATGCATATTGTCGCTATAACAACCATATACCCTCAGGCGTCCTGATGACCTCAATGCCTAGGAAGAATTTGAGCTCACCCAGATCCTTCATGTCAAACTTCTACTTAAAGAGACGTTTTACATGCTCAACTTCCTTCTCGTTGTCACCCCCAACAATCAAATCATCCACATAGATAGTGATGACCACAATGCCCTCATCACTTTCATGCACATAGAGTGAATGATCTGCATCTGACATACGAAAGCCAATGGTGACAAGATACTTTACAATTTTGTCATGCCATGCTCTCGGTGCCTGTTTCAGTCCATACAAGGCTTTACGCAGCCTGCACACATAATTTGGGTGACTCATATCTTCATATCCAGGTGGTTGGTCCAAATACACCTCTTCTTGCAACTCGCCATGAAAGAAGGCATTCTTTACATCCATTTGATGTAACAGCCAACCTCTTGATGCAACCACTACAATCACAGCTCTCACTGTTGCCATCTTTGTAAAAGGAGCAAATGTCTCCTCATAATCAATGCCATGTGTCTGGGCATATCCTTTGGCTACTAATCTAGCCTTATACCTGCTTATGCTTCCATCCGAGTTGTGCTTCACTTTGTACACCCACTTACATC
>Ga0116231_10001288_pt1 | contig 50818 bp, 37 predicted proteins | sample S1TSphgellanicum_2_FD_89695 | JGI IMG/M metagenome (GOLD analysis project Ga0116231, IMG submission 89695) | Host-associated microbial communities from peat moss isolated from Minnesota, USA - S1T2_Fd - Sphagnum magellanicum MG | ecosystem: Host-associated > Plants > Peat moss > Unclassified...
AAAGCCAAAAAGAAGCGTTGTTCCTGTTTGCGGGGATGGTGTTCGTCTTTTTTTTTTTTTTTTTTTCCCCCTTGGGCCCCCCCCCCCCCCCCCCCACCCCCTGCATGTTAGTTGGGATGGAGTTTAACCTTGGGGCGCATCGAGGAGTTTGCACATGCTGCTAAGGTTTTTGCTCCTCTTGCCCTAACTTTAACATCTTTAAAGATGATTAGCACGTTGCTAATTTTGCATCCATTGAACATAGACTCCCCTTGCTTGGATTCCTTGCTAAACTTTTAGCCTAATTGAGACCTTGAGTTTTTTATGGATTCTTTTAGGTCAGTTTTTTTGCCCATGTTTCATTTGTTAGCTAGTGGTCCTTTTGGCATGGTCTTCTTTTCAAGATTATTTTGACCCTAAGGATTTAGCGAATGGCTTCATTCAATTCCATTAGTTGTGTTCCCATGTGGCCATTGGTTACATCCCTAGGTTTATGGTTCACGTTTTTGGGGCTAATAAGCTTTTGGCTTTGGGTAAACCTTTTGGTGGCATCCATCCAATTGCATTGGGAGAGGTGTTCTACCCATTAATGAACAAGGTTTATGCATGTAGTTTCGTGATGCATTTGCTTTTCATTTGTCACCATATCAATTTGGGGTTGTAATTAAAGGAGGTTGTGAAGTCACGGTCCATGGTATTTCGGCCACTTTAATTGCCTATCTTGATTGGGTGGTGTTCCAACTAGACATTGCGAACACTTTCAACACCATCCCCTACAAGGCCAACTTCCAAGAGCTTCAAACAGTGGGGGGCCAATTGTTATAACTTTTTCCCTTTGTTCATTCTTTTTATGGCCTTCGGGTTCTTTTGTACTTTAGTCATCATTCTTCCTTAGGGGCTTTGTTTGTCATTATTTGTTTTGTGGGCACCCGTTAAGGCAACTTGCTTGCAAGGCCTTTTTTTTTGCCCTAATTCATTTTTGCACTTTGCATTGTTCTTTGAAAGTTTTCCCTTCTTGTTTTTTCCGTTCCTTAGTTGATGAAACCCATATCTTCAACCCTACCCATGTTGTTTCCCTTGCCTTTGATCATTTTATTTCCTAGTTGGCTTCTATGGGGTTGTCTATTCAACCCCACAAATGTTCAACATGGGCTCCGTCTAACTTACCTCCTTAATTTGTCCCCCTTGTTGAATTTGTTACCCCCTTGGTGGCATCAAGATTCTTGGTGTCCTTTTTGGCTTTACCTCCTTCACCTCATTTTTTTTTGCAAGAGGTTTTAATTGAAGATGTTCAACATGCAATTGTGCTCCCAAAGTTAAAGGATGTCCAAGTGGCTTTTGGTATCTTTTCTTGATGTCTCACCTAGAGGCCTTCCTTTTTGCTTTGTTGTTTCCCCCTTCTAGGTTTTTGAAGCTAGTTCGTTGTTTTTTATTCCACCTTTATGGGAGTTTTTTAGAGGCTTTTAGGTCTGGGTTCATTGGAATGCTTTGAAGCCCCTATAGTATGTCAACAGTTGGTTCTCCCCATTTTATAGTGGGGGCATAGGGTTGATTTCCTGAGAGGTCATTGCTCCAACTACTTATATAAAGAGTTGGGCCTTAATAACCCCTATCATAGCTTCCAATTTTTTGTTGGATTCACGTTTGTTTTTGTTAAAAGCAATTAATGTGAGTTGTTAAGGCCACTCCTTTTTTAGGCACATTTGGCATCAACACGAGATATTTTCACCCCTAGGGCTATAACATGTGTCCCCCTTTTTGAGTAATTGGTTGAAAGAAGCACAGATTGCCTTAAGGAAAATATTTTTAAAAGATTACATGACCATTTTTTTATTAACATCCTTTTTTATTTACCATCTAATTCACATCGAAGATGCTTGAAATCATGTGAGCGGCCAAATGCTAACGTTTGGTTGTTAGCCCACCTAATCATTCTTTTCAAATGTTTTCTCCACCGCATTATGCACTAAGTTGGGTCTTTCCCATCCTTTAATCCTTGGGGTGTCACATTGCATTTATAATCAGCCTTTGGATCCTATGGGGATCCACCTTCTTCATTGTGTGCATGGTGGGGAAAGGATGACCCCACATAATGTTGTGCGAGACTTTTTTGTAACCATTGTTTCACAATAATATACCCATGTCCTCTTGACCCCCACCTTATAGTTTTCACACTTGCAAATTGACATTGTGTTATTAATCGACGGTGTCTGCATGTTGGCAATTATTGTCATCACCGACCCCACTCAAATTGATTTGGTGTCGCAAGCTATTCTTTTTTGTGGGGTTGCGGTGATAGTCATGGCTCGGGTGAAGGATGGTTTTTATTATGATCGGTTCTCGACGGACATACTTTTCCCTCTACATATAAAGGTTTTTGGATGTTTACACTAGTAAGTAAACATGTTTTTTCATTGATGTGCCAACATGGTGTGGGGAGTGAAGGGCACTAGAAGCCCTCCTCTTTCAATTTTGCACACATTTTGTAGGCAAAGGGTGTCAGGGGCATTACAATGGACCCAAGTGGTCTTTATTTTGAAACTTGACATTGCGGTAGGTGAGGGTTCTTCTAGGTTAGGCGTCCTTTCAAAAGGTCCTCCCGTTTCATTATTTGATATGCTTCTCGTGACAAGAGGGGGTTTGGGAATTTGATGTTCCCTAGCAGTGCCTTTTAGTGGTTGTTTTGTTTTCTTGAACATGGGTCCTTCCTTTTTTGTTCCTTGTATTCCCCCCTTTTTTGGGTGTTTTGATTTATTTATGATTGGTAGGGTTTCATCACTATAGGCTTGATTTGATGAACTCCCCAAGCCACAATTTTTGACTTACAAACAAACCAACCCCTTTCTACCCCAAAGCAAAAAAAAACCTTACAAAATAGGAATGACATGAACTTTTGTTGAACAATGCATGTCTTTATTCATCACATGAATTTTTTTTAATGAATAAAGGCAAAAAAAAATCTTACTTGTCACATGAAACATAAAAATGAAAATATGGATGTCATATGAAACTATAATTTACAAAAAAAATTGACAAGGAGGTGACAATATATGCACAATAGGAAGGGAGAAATTCTAAGGCCCAAGTTGAAGATCTTGACCTAAGTGGAAGTCTTAATCTAACCTACACATGCTACCACCCAAGGGTCAAGGTCTTTGTCACCCTTTCTCTCCCTTTGTCATGTGACTCCCAATTAGTTTAACATAATTGAATCTTTGAAACCTTTGGGTGACATATGCCTCCAAGCTTTTTTCATGTTATGGAAGTTGACTAACTCATCTCACACTTGCATGTGGTTTGGGACTCACCTTTTTACACCTGCATGTGGCTTAAAAATCATTCTTTTGCACTTGAATGCCTTTGTTCTAGGTACAACTCTTCACCTAGGAGGGGCACTTTTCTTTGAATTTACAAAATACATGAGGAAAAATATAAACTCCCATAAATAAATTATTGGGTTGAAATTATAATATAATTAGTTTTATAATAGGATTATGTTTTTTAAATTGATATATATAATATATATAAAATACTCATTAATCCCTAATATTAAAATTTATAAAAATAAAACATATGTATTTTTTAAAAATTAATTGTTAATATCCTCAATTAATAAGTTAATAAGTGAAGTAATATAGTAAAAAAACATGGAGGAACATGGAGTGAAGGACCTCTTTACACCATTGACATTTGAATCACTTTGAAAAAACTTGCATTTAAAATGTGTATTCTACCACCTCCCAATTACCTAGTTGGAGGATATGATATGTTAAATACATATGATATATTAAAAAATAGTTTTATCACATGATCATTCAATGCTTAGTTACATTCTCATCACTATTCATAACTTCAAATACTAAAACCAAACTTTAAAAATATAAGGTATCAAAATTTGATGCAAAAAAAAGGTGGTTTAAATATTTGCATATTAAAAAACTAGGTAATAATAGGGTGATTAAAAAAAAGTTCCTTTACATAATACCCTTAACCAATATATTGTATGACACAAGTATTGTAAAATTTAAATGCTTAATATTCCCCAAAGCTCTTCACCCACTTGCTTTAATCATTTTTATTGTTTTAGTTTTTGAAATTTGCAACCTTTATTGCCAATTATTGATATGGAATAGCCACATGGAGATAACATACACACATTATAAATAAAGCAAAATTTTGAATGCACATGGCATTATATTCTTCCTTAAATTATACAATACTTATACCATTAGCATGGTGTCTAACTCTTTTAATGTCAACAATCATAATTACATTCACATAATTTTTTCATTCCAAGTCACATGGAAATTGGTTGGAGGTGCCTTATTATAAGGATGAATCTAGACTTGCTACCTTAAGCTTACTCAACCTTTAATGGTTATGAAGGTTCATATGGTGTATTCATTATTCCTTTCTTGAAATCTTGGTCATCTCCCTTTATGATGGACAAAGTGCATAAGAATTGGACAATTAGGCCACACTATGTTTTCATATTTGGATCATTTGATTCCACTACTTGCATTTTTGTACACATTATGTTGTGCAATTTGTTCATGTTTTTCAGATTGAAATTTTAGTTCATAAAATATAGTGATACTTATATTTTGAGTTTAATTGTAATTGTACATGTTTGAATTCAATTCTTGTGGTTTCTTCTTGCAAATCATAGTTTGTTCACTTCATTCATGGATGACATAAGTTCATTTGTATATTTTTCATGTGAGAAACATTCTTTTAAGTTGCTTAACAAATTACAAAAACTACTAAAAATTGCTTGACAATGTGAAATTGCCATGGAAAGCAAGACTTTCATCAAGTTCCTACACTAATTTTACAAAATTCTTTTAAACTAACTAGAATCAAATTATTGATGAAAATGTGCCAAACGAAAAGGTACTAACTCCATTCATGGAAAAGTGAGTACAACAACTAAAGGAAAATGGAGGACATCGGCATGAGTTTCAATCCAAATTGCTAACAATCATTGAACCAATGTTGCAACCAATATCAAAAATCATAACCCAATTAGTAACAACAACTAAAAGAAAAATAAATGATGAGGAAGTGGATCAAATGATTGGAATAAATCCAAAGCTTATCGGGTACAAATTGCAAATCAATGTTGTGCCACTATTTGATTTTGTTAATAACCCTCAATTCTAAGTTCTAGAAATTTCAATATCAAATAACCTTTAGTTCCAAACAAATCAAAACAAAAAAAACCACCACATGTTATAATCTAAAAAGTTCAAAGAAATGGTGGTTTTCATGAAAGAGCTACATAAAAATATGTACTTTTCTCATTTTATTTATTTTTGATAATATTTTTTATATATGAAAATCGGTTCTTTGATTTTTTAAGGACAAGCTAATGAAATTTAAAAAAATTCCTAACAATTGGTGGGAGTCTAATGCTATTTCTCATAACCCAACAATAATGTTGGGTGGGTATTAACTATTTTCAGTAATATATTATTTTGGTTATTTCATATTTTTTGCCAAAAGTTTGGGACAATAGTATAAAAATACATCCCACTTTTAAATACCTTTATGGGTTTATTTCTTTTATTTTCAAAACCAATTTTTATTTCATTCATATTAATTGATTATGACTTAAATAATTCCTACAAAAAAAATCCAAATATTTTAGGTAGCTTTTCAAACACAAGAACTAAAGGTTTCATTACAAGTTCTAAAATATAATTTTTAAAACATTAATATAAAGTTATGAAACTTTTTAATGGCCAAGGCATGAATTACTTCACGCAATGTGAAAAAATATTTACATTTCCTTCAATTCATGTCATTCGAATGAGTCTTCCAACTCCTTTAATTCCTTTTTTGATCATACATCATACCAATTCTACCAAATTAGAAGGGGTCTTATAATTAACCTTAACGTCAATTGGTCAATTCTTACTCACAAAGATTAACTTTTCAAAGCTATTTTATTACAACCAATATCTCCTTAATTTAATTAATATGCTAACAAGAGAAAAGACTCTTTCAATTTCAATTTGAAAACCAATAATCCCCAATATTTGTTGAGCCAAAAAGTCAATAGTTGGAACCATGGCTTCATGTTTCCTCCACCATTCCAAAGGGCACTTGATGTTTTTTGCATCCATTTGATATTTTGGAAATATCAACAATTCTTGATTGACAAGCTCTTTCATAGGTTCATGATGCTCATCACCATTTCAAAAGTATCCAAAATGCAATCTTCTTTTTTCTTAGGAAAAGAAATTTCACCCTTTGATAATGGATGCAAATGGTGGTATGACTTCAAAAACATAGTGAACAAGAATCTCCTATCATATTCCTTTAGTTATGGCCACCCCTTATTCACAAACAATAAAACAAGATATTAATCTCATGCTTTTGTATATGTAGTATAACATTAGTGATAACATATTGTGAAGTTTCTTCTCATCATATTTTGTCAATAAGGAAAGGAAAAAATCAATGACCTCACATACTTCCTTTTTATGTTCATTACAATGTTTTTCAACGCAATATCTAATCCTACATTTTCTATCAAGTTATCCAAAATAGGAGGAGAAGGAAGATTACTAATTTATTCCTTCAGTTTAAGGCTCATGGTTATGATTAGATGCAAGGCATCACTCAACAACTAATGACCTTTGATTAGTTTAAAACTCAAGCAATGACGATAGGAGACAAAAAAATCAATCATAATTTGTGATATATGCCATGTGAAGGGCAAAGGGTATATGTGATTAATAATCGTAACATTAATTTGCTTGTTGTAATAAAAAGATCAATGGCTTTTTGAAATTGCAAAGCCTCTTAAAACATGACTACGTTCTTTACAAACTTGTAAAACTAAAAATTTTAATTAAAAGCTTGAATCATACAATAAATGATTATGAAACAAACCAAGAAAAAAAAATATAATTGAAAAATTTACACTATTTTCAATTGTGCATTCAATTTTTGAGGGTGGAGGTTTGCAACAATGCAAGCTTTCATGTCACTCTTGTCACATTTTCCTTAACTTTTAAAGCCATGTTATACATTTATGCAAGTCTAATTGGGAATATTTGATGGAAATTTATTTAAAACCTATATAGACTTTCTATTTTGTAGTTGCATATTGGCAAGCCTAAGAAAATGCATGTTTAAAACATGTTTCTTAAAAACTTTCTTTCACATTGAAAGTGTCACAATTGACTATAGACTTCAATGTAGTTATCATTATATTCATATTATATTTTTCATCCTTCACATAAGCATTGTCTTTTTTTTGTCACACCATATTACTCTAAAAGAACTTGCAAATTTATTGTCAAACCTTGGCCTAAAGTTTCAGATGCTTCAAACCAATTAATTATTATATGTTTTGGCACCCAATTTTTTCCCAAAAGAATTACAACCAATGTAAAACATCATGTGCCGCTTTGGACATTCAAATATCAAAGCTTGCAATGGTAGACACATAATCAACGAAAACTACCAAGACATTAATTTGTTTGGTTTTCTCAAACAAGTTCAATAATACTTATTGACAAGAGTTTTTTTAGAAAGGAACAAGACATGAGGAAATAACCTTAATATTAAACTCTTTAACCAAATGTTTTCAACAAATTATATAACAAATGATTTTTGACAACAAAAAGACCCAAGTTTTCTAGAAACTTTTTATGCTACACATTGTCTTCTTTGAAAGGATCTATGAATCTAAAAAAATTAAAGATGGCATTTGGGCTTATTGCATGACTTTTCTTTGCATGTTGCCTTTGATTGGACTTTTCATGTTGTTGTTCATTTCTTCAATTTTTCTTGCAATTTATCCATGGTTTACATCCACATGTCTTTTCAATGCAATTATACAATTACTCTTGAAATATGAAACCAAACATTTTTTTTCAACCCTATTCCTTGGTTTAAAATTGTAGAATTGACTAAAACATTATAATACACAACATAGTGCATAAAATTTGGAACCTTGACATGAGCTTTTGAACCATCATTTACACAATAAAATGGTAGAAGTCAAAGAATATTTATTATGAGGCCTTCACTTAATTCACAAAGTGCCCATCAACAACACAAATGGCATGTGATCCATGAGTTTGACACCATGAAAAGCACACAAGCAACAAATGAGAGGGACAAATACTTGCAAAACCATGAACAAAGGCTAGAACAAACAAGAGCAAACAACAAACCAAAAAAACCATTGGCCCTTTTATTCGGCAAGCCCTTTTTATGGAGCTCAAGTCTACATCCCCATGAGATAGTTGTGGTGCCTTAAACCTAAACCTCAGTCGCCTTAAACTTTAACCATCAACCCTTACCTACTATCTAAACCCTACGGAAGAACCTGACCCAAGGGTTAGCAATACAACCTACCTGAGTCTCAACATTTAAATGACATCAGTTCTTTGTGAGTCAAGTCTCTATTGTTTGGTACCCGATGGGTAGGGTATCAACCTGGTTATCACTTGAATTATACCCACTGGGTGTTTCCTAAACAACCAGGTTGAACCCTGGCCCAGTTCTGAATAGTGGGTTAGTACCCCACCCAACACTGGTACAAAGTAGGAACTCAAAGGGAGTGACAAGATTGTTTCCAAACCCACCAGCGCACCATGAAGGATAGATGGTAAGCAATCAGGATATAGTTTTCTGTTCGGTTCCAGTACGCTAGTGAACCACGGTGCTTAGAGCATCTCCAGGGGTGCTCGGTATGTGATCCTGCACATTAAAATTGGATGAAGAAAATGAAACATACGCCAGTTTGGGCCACGAAAATGGTTGTGGCTCAGCATAAGTACGCTCGTTGCCGTGGCTGGTAAAAGGCGCAGCAAAGATATGCACCTGCAGAAAAGACAAAAGAGTGTAATAAATATGATCTAACTCGTGCTCAGTGTTTCTGATTGGCCCATCATAATAATTGGTCCAAGTGGTTTGCTATTAATAGTCCCCAGGTGCGGAAAAGAGAAAAGAGTGTAATAAATATGATCTAACTGGTGCTCAGTGTTTCTGATTGGCCCATCAAAATAATTGGTCCAGGTGGTTTGCTATTACTAGTCCCCCACATAATTGCTGTCCCAGTTTCAGTTTTATTTGTGAGGTTGCGAAAGAGTAGATAACTAAACTTGGATGTGAAAAATATTTTCTTAGGGTCACATACTGAGCACAACTGGAGATGCTCTTAGCATGGTTGCATTTTTTCACTGCCTACCTTCTAGCAATCTGCAAGTAGGTTGTTAGTAGGTAGGTAATAAAAACAACCCTTACCTATGTAAAAGCTAAAAACCATCTAGTTACATGATAGAACCTATTTTCTTACCAATGTCAACACCTAAATGGGAGGTACTCTAGAGGTAGTAGTATCTTGAGAGTATAGACTTCTATTTTGGGGAGCTTCCAAAGTTTTAGTATTTTTTTTTATTACAATGGGCCAATCAAAATGGCTCATTGCACCTCAAATTATTATTTTTGAACTTGCTAGGAATCCCTAAATGAGTAATTGAAAGATGAATAAGATGAAATAGTCCCTGCCTTTACATGTCCCTGCCATTAGCCATGTTGAAAATGGTGACAAACCAAAATGTACAAATGGAAATTATGCTCAACCAATGAGGCAATGCAACACATGCACCCAAGACTCCCAGGGTTTTTTCTTTTTGAGGGGGTGGGGGGTGGGGGTGGTTTGGTTTTTTTAACTGTTCACAATGTGTTCTCATTAAATTCTCAAAGGGTTCCCCAAGTTTTTTTGATGTGTTCCCAATAGCTCCACTCTTTTAATGCATATGCTTTGCTCAAAGTATATAGGTGGTCCAAAGGGCAGGCGCTCTATCTTTGAATAAAAACTTCTACTTTGGGGAGCCTCCGAAGTTTCAGTTAAATTTATTTTTTTGGTGAGATGGGTCAGTAAAAAATGACTACACATGCACACACACAAAATTGAACTTGGGAGGCACTTTGCACACATACACATGTAAAAAATTGAACCTGGAAGGTGGGAGGCACTTCCCATCTAATCAATTAATAGAAAGATGAATATGTACTCATGCCTAATGGTACATAACATAATGTGATTCATACTAATCAGTTGTGAGGACTCCCAAAGTTCTATTTTTCTCTTTAGTGATGAGCATCTTTGATTTTCCCATCACACACATCCTAGAAAAATGTAATCAAGCTTTGGACATGGTCATATAGGTTATCAAAGTAGAACCAAAGGCAAAGGATATGAGATAAACTGAGGAACACATTCGGAATAAAAATTGGCCCCTTGGGTGCATGTTGGCTCCTTTCAGTGCTAACTAAAGAAACTCTATGTCTACTTCCACTTACCATATATGTACACACATAAGGCCTAGGCACATGAGGGCAAACAATGCGCTTCAGCCAGTGAATCCACCTCCCATCAGCTCGATCAGCATTGTCAACACAGCATTGTCAACACAGCAATCATGTGGAAGTGAATCGCAGATTTGCTTTGTTTTGTTCTTTCACTTCACGAAGTAAATCAGCGAGTTACGACCATGCACACTCATGAAAAATACCTTTCCTCACAATAAAAATCCATCATCACAATGCAAGAAGGAAATGTTCCAAAGTTCTTTGGTTCTCTGGCTCTATGTCTAGATTTGTTCTTTCTCATTCTACTCATGGTAGGGTTCTCAGCATTGTAGGTGCATTCTTGGCACTATAAATGCAGGTGGTTTGCATTATAGAGGTGAACTTCCATGAACTCCCCAACATTCTCACCAAATTTGTTTTTGACTTTGTTGATGGACATGCAAGGAAGTTTTTCCTTTTCCATACCAATTAGTATTGTTCCAGGACATCCAAATTTTCAAGAGAATGTAGGCAGGTCGTGGACAAATGCACAATTCCAATTTTTTCTAGATATTTGCAAAAAGAAATTTTGAGAGTGTAATCAAAAGCCTTTCAAGGTAGCAAATTGGAAGGATTTTATAAAGTAGTTGAATGCACATTTTTCGTGTGTGCATTGGAGTTGGAAGCAAGTGTGTGACATGTGGAGCAAGATAAAGGATAAGTGTGAAATTGAAAAGAAGAAAACGTAGGTGATTGGTGCATCCCCTTTTGATTGGCCATGGTTTGAAGGATTTGATTAAATGTTTGGAGGCACAACCAAGATTAATGGCATTTGCAATGCAATTGATTAGGGAGTGCATAATTTACATTCACAATATGATATTCAAAATTTCAAGGTGAGTGATAATGATGTGACACATGACATTTAGGAAAGTCCACCACATCAAACTCATGTTTTTGGTCATGGAAATGAAAAGGAAGTTCATCCTCCATTTGTAGGTTCAAACATTCCAAGAACTAAAGCTTGTAAATTGCATGGTGTGCAAGGCAAAACCAACAAAAGAATTGAATTTTTTTTTAATAAATGGATGTAGATTCCTCTGCAATTGCTAATGCCATTGAAGACTTTTCAAAAGGTGTCAAAAAGATAGAAAACATGAAGATGGAAATGACTAAAATGATTTCAACACAAATGTTTCAAAATGAACAAATGAATAGAGAATTTATAATGCAAGGTCAATTGCAAATGGCAACATTGTTTGCTTAGGTTCGAAAGGCTAAAGATTTTTGAAGATGATAACTTTCAACACTTTGAGCTTGACCAGGGGAAATAGGATAGTTGTGGTGTTTGTTTCATGTAGTTTATATAAAGGTTTGAACCTTCGTTGTGGCTTGGAATTATATTCACAAAATTGATTTGCATCACAAATTGCTTGCATCACAATGTTATTATTATTTTCCTTATTAAAAAAATCACTTGTCGCAATTGTCACTCTTTTGTTAGGGAGTGATGCTAATGGTATATGAATACCATGTATGGCCCTACAAATATTAGACAAGCTTATAAGATCATGGAAATGATTTGTAATTTTTTGTAAATGATCATTAGATGGAATACTAATATACTTGTTAAACAATTTGTTTTTATCACATACTTTGTATCATGTATTTCATTATGGTTGATGCTCCCACATTGAATTGATTGGCCATGTGTGTGGCACTAGTTTTGTGAACCAACCTATAAATTACAATGGCTACAATTTTTCTTATCTCTACTTGTCAAACAAGGTTTGCATAATGGGATGGAGAAAACAATGTCAATTCTTAGACTAAATTATTAAAAGTTTCAAAACTCATTCTATAATAACCCATGAACTTCATGTGTTGCATTTCAAGGGTTGTATGCCATACAATACTCTCCACAAAATCCCATTGAAAATATTGCATGGGCTATTTCCATCACACATGAGATGAATATTATTTCCTACTCAAAATTGCACATAAAAATGGTAGGAAAGGTGACCCTATCAAAGGATCATTGTTAAGAAGAAAATTACACAACCATGATTTGAAGAATGCACAATTGCCCAATGCCATAGAGAACAACATCCAAATTAGTAAAACCCTTTTCAAAGTAATGGGATCCATTGCGAATATGAACTTTGAAGAAAAGAAATTAAAAACTTTAAAATTGAAACTAGGGTTGAAAATTGAAAATTAAAAAAAAAAAACTATGAAAATTAGGAGGATTTTTATATTAAAAAAAACTGAAAAAAGCTTATGAAATTTAAGAGAAAATATGATTTTAAAAAAATTGAAAACATGCTATTGTGACCCAACACCCACCAATGCACTAGTTGTGGATGAGGTTGTTTTGGCCATTTTGCAATGAACTGAAAGCATTTAACCTAAATCAAACCAAACATTGAAGTGTGTTTTTTTTTTTTTTATTAGCCCACACTTCCCTTAGATTTCAAAACAATTCCCCACTTTTTTCCCCTTTTCTTCCTTTTTTTTCTCCCTTTTTGTTCTTTCTTTCTTCTTTTCTTCCACCATCATCATCATCTCTTCCATTGTTGTTGTAGCTTTCTTTTCATCATTTATTTTTCTTGTTATTGTTATAATTTATTTTTTTCTCTTTTGTTTGTGCTATAAATTTTTCTTTATATGATTCCTTTCATTTTTGTTGTTATTTTAGTTTTTTTTTCATCTTTTGTTTCTTTCTTTTCCTTTATAGTTACATTTATTTCACAATTTATTTATTTTCCTTCTCCTTCTTTAAGCATCTTTTTTTTTTAATCACCTCGTTGCACTTGTTACCATTGCTTGTTGTATTGTCATTAGTTATGCACATCATGTTAAGTATGCCTTTGCCTTTTTCCTTGTCTTTTTTTTGTTTTGGTTTGAGAGCAAAAACAAAAAGGAAAAGTAAGAAAAAGAAAGAGAAGAAGACAAAAGAATTTTAAAAAGGAAATGAAAATAAAAAAGAAAAAAGATTGAAAGGAAAAAAATAGAAAACAAAGATCATTTTTGTTTTTTGTTTTTTTTCTTTCTATTTTTTAAATTCTAGAAAAAAAACTTTTCATTATATATATACATATATATCCTTAATTCAAGAAGAAGAATTCTATTTTTTTTCCCCCCTTTTCATTTTTTGGGGGTTATTTTGCCCTGTTTTTCCTTCTTTTTTTTAAATGCTAGAATTATTATTATTATTATTTGTTTTATTATGTTTGTCCTAAATATTTATTTTATTTTCCCTTTTTTTTGGTCTTTAAAATTCCAAAAGATGAAATTTTTTTTTCTATTTATTTTATTTTTCATTTCCAATTTCATTTTCCAATTTTTCTTTTTTTAAAAAAAACTAGTAGACTATATATGTTCATACCCATGGAATTTTTTGGGGTTTGGTTTACATTTTTCAAACTTGCATATTAATGTGTATGATGTGTTTGATGTAAATCTTGAGTAATTATGAAATACCAATTCGTAACCAATGCCATTCAACTCCAATTGTATCATTATCAACTTTACACTCATTGACATGCTACTAAGGTGTTTACAACAACAAGAACTTATCGATGAATGCATGACATGGTGGCTAATGAAAATAGGTTTAGAAAAGGGTCTCTTGAGGTTAGAAAGTAGCATGCATATCTTACTTAGGTTTCTTTGGCATAAACAATGGCATGGAGTTCATGTTTTCCATGTTTTTGACATTTTAAAAAGTTTTGATAGATGTGATATTTGTATCAATACATACAAGTTTTGTCTTGTTGCAATTGTACCCTTGTGTTTGTGTTATATTTGCATGCCTTGAATGTCAGCATTGCATTAATATTTTGTTGAAATTTTCCCTAAAAATACAAGTTTGAAACATATTGCAATGTTGCATTAAAATAACTTCAAAAACATAAAATTCAATGTGAAATATTTAGATGAGGGTCACAAAATAAACATTAGTTTTATTAGAATGATTTTGCAATACCCACATTTGAAGCATAAAATGCTAGCTGGTTTTTTGGGATGGTTTGTGCAATACCCAAATGTTGGGCATAAAATATGCATGTTCAATGGAAAAAAATGATGACGATAAAAAATAGAAAAATAGAAAAAAAGGATCAATAATAGAAGAAAATAATTTAAAACAAGATAAATTTTAAAAAGGAGAAAAAGTAAACGAAATTAGAAAAATAAAAATTCAGAAGAAAAGAAGAGTCTACAAAAAAAAATTAAAAAGAAAATCCCAAAAGAAAAGAAAATAATAATAAAATGCTTGCATTTTGGTCACAAATATGTAATAATTATTGAGGTGTATTATATTTGAAATGACATTGTTTTCATATGTGGGTATTATATTTTGCGATTGGATCTTCAACTATTTTAGTTTCTAACAATAACTATTAAAATATATAATACTTATGTGTGGGTCATAAAAGTTGATTAAATGAACAATAACCGCATTCAGGGGTACCATTTATTGACATCAATGGGTCAAATATGATTAAAATGGTTGTTAGTTCATTTAGAATAATACTTTCATATTTTGTATATCATACATGGGCAAACAATAACATCTTGTAAATGATAGGTAGGTAGGTGAGTGGGGGTGGGTAGGTAAATAAATAAGTATGTAATTAGGTTGGTGGCTAAGCAGGCATACATAAATAAATAAAAGTTAGGTCAATAATGTAATTATGTCAATAAGATGGTTAGGTCAATAAAGTAGCCAAAAGTTTTGTTAAAAAAATTTGTCGAAAAAATAGTCTTTAGGTTAATCCAAAGAAATATATATTTTTTGTCAAAAGGTAGAGGTTTTGCCAATATGTATAAGTTTAACCATGACAAAAATTTTAAAATTCCAAAAGATAAAAATTTAACCAAAATAAATAAAGGTTTTGCCAACAAGTAAAGGTTTAGCCATGAAAAAATGGAAGTTTTGTTAAGAGGTATAGGTTTAACCATGAAAAATTAAAAGTTTTCCAATTTGTAGAGGCTCAATCAAAAAAAGATAAAGGTTTTACTAAGAAATGAAAATATAGCCCCCAAAAAAAAGGTTTTGCCAAGAGGTAAAGATTTAATCAAGAAAATATAAAGGTTTTATTGAAAGGTAAAATTTAACTAGGAAGAGGTTAAGGTTTTACCAAAAGGTAAAAGTTTAATCAAGAATAGATATGATTTTTGCCAACATTTAATGGTTTAGCCATGAAGAAATATAGGTTTAGTTAAGAAAAGTTAGAATTTTTGCCAAGAGGTAGAGGTTTAATTAAGAAAATATATAGGTTTTGTTGAAAAGTAAAGGTTTTGCCAAGAATGGACGTTTAGTTAAGAAGATATAGAGATTTTATTCACACATAAATATTCAACCATGAAGAGATGGACGTTTAGTCAAAAATAGTTAAAAGTTGTGCCAAAAGAAAAAGGTTTAATCAATAGATATAAGTGTAGTCAAGAAGAAATAAAAGTTGTGCCAAAAGGAAAAGGTTTAGCCAAGAGATATAGGTTTAATAAAGAAGAGTTAAAAGTTGTGCCAAAAGGAAAAGGTTTAACAAGGAGACATAGATTTAGCCAAGAAGAGTTAAAAGTTGTGTAAAAAAAAAAGATTCAATTGAAAGATATAGGTTTAACCAAGACAAGTCAAAAATTATGCCAAAAGGCAAATGTTTAATCAAAAAAAAATGTTTAACCAAGAAGAGTTAGAAGTTGTGCCAAAAGACAAAGGTTTAGTCAAGAGAGAGGTTTAGCCATGAAAAAATAGAAGATAAGCAGATAAGGGGTTGATAGGTAAAGAGAAGATGTAAGTCAATAATGAAACTAGGTCAGAAGGACTAGGTTGAGGTGAATAGGTTGGAGGTGACTAGGTTGGAGGGTAGTATGGTCAGAGTTGGAAAAAGAACACCTGGAAAATAAGAAGGGTCAAAAATCAGCAGCTCAAAAAGATTGACTGTGGTACAATGTTGGGTTAACACAGGGTGAGGAACCAAATGAAGAAACATAACCCATCCTATGGACAGAACGGCCAACTGGTGCACTGGTGGGTGCTGGTTCACTTTGGCCCAGAAAACAAAGAGCTAACAAAGAGCTAAAGGATGGAAATTTGGAGAAAAACTATGAAAAATGTGAGAAAAAGGTGTGGAAAAAGAGTTTGGAGTCTTTGGAAACTGAGAACTGTGTTCTTTGAAAAGTAACCGGCCTACCATAAGCCAGGGTCGTTTGCTGCCATTCGCATGTTTGCTGGTAGATGGTTTGCCCTGTTGTTTGCCTCCCCTTTTTTAGTGTTTATTGGGCCCTGCCCCCCACAAGGACTATTGCATTGGATCCAACTTTTGGAAGTTTTACCTTATTAGAACCGGTTTCACATTAGGTGAATCAGTTAGTTTTGATGAAAGTGCTTAGACTATTTAGATTGGAGTGGATTTTTTTGGGTGTTCAGAGTGTGGACACAATAGATAGATGTACAACATCTTATTCTATTGGCAGGGCCAGCGTGTCTTGTTGGGCCCTGTCCCTGTGGACTATCTCGCATTGGATCAAACTTTTGGAAGTTTTTTTACCTTATTAAAACTGGTTTCACAATACGTGAACCCGTTTCTTTGGTGAAAGTGTTTAGACTGTTTAGATTGGAATGGATTCTTTTGGTGTTCAGACTGTGGACACAGGAGGTAGATAATTGGCAGCAAATGGCTCATCATTTTTTCTCATGTGCCCAGCTCGATAGTTAGTTAGGCAAGGCTATTAGTCCTAGCCCGAAGTAGTGAAACCAAATAAACACTATAAAAGGGGGGCCAAAAAGAAACACCAGTGTTGTTGCTTCTATTTTTTTGGACTGTGCCAACTGCGTTTCGATTTTTTTGTGTGTTGGGCCAATCAAAGTGGATCCTTCAAAGAAACACAAAAAAAAACTTTGTGTGCACACCCCCAATTAATTAATAGAAACGAACAAAGTTCTCCCAATTGTGAATGTCACCTAAATAACATCACCAATAGAACGATTGTTCCTTGATACACACATTGTAGGAAGAACTTTAACTCTCTGAACATGCATACAAGGGGTTATAGTACCTATTAGTGCATATAACATACACACTAACATACAAGGTCAATGGAATAAGGTTGTGCTAGGGGTGAAACAAAAAGCTTACACCGGCAATGAGATATTGTCATAATGGAAGCCTTGAATTTTTTCGAGTTAACTTCAGAGACCTGGCACTTAAATGTTGTAATAGCGGATTTTTATTTTTTTCCCCGTTTGTGCCAAAATAATAGTAATAATAAAAAATAATTAAATAAATGTTGTAATAGCCTCATAGGTTTGTGCCTAGGTGCAATGAAAGAAATTGTGTCCAATGAGAGTGTTCAAATCAATCCCTTGAAGTCTTTTTTAAGAGCTGGCTTAGTGAACATTAGTACATACATTTTGTATGCAAAAAGACATGCAAATTGCATGAATTTGGAGCTTTTATGATATCATTCTTTGATTTTACTCAGGATGCAGAAGCCCCAATAATTCTGCATGCTATTTCAACCTTGCAAACTTGCAACTTAGTTCTCTTACTAAGAGACTAGGGCATTGCTGGCACATTACTTGTTCAGGTTCCCAACATGTTACCCAAGATGTTCCCGATAGCACCTCATTTTCTAATCCCAAATTGTTTAGCCATGCTTCAACTTCCATGTATATAACTTATGAAAGGGGCAGAGATTGGCTGGGTGGCCCAAAGGGACACATATTTAGGCTTCTATGTACATTGGGGGAGTGCCCCATGTTCCAAAAAAATATTGGTGATGGGCCAATCAAATGGCTCCTTTTGAAAAGAAAAAAAAAAGAAAAGAACCTTTGGAAGCATTGATGAATTAATAATAGAAGGATGAATAAGTACCCCTAGCTTATATACATTCTCTCTCCACTCTCATTTCTTCTGTGTCAACCTATTGTAGGGTCGGTGGGTCTATTTGCATGGCAAATAGGCTAAGCGGAAAATGAAGTCCACGGTCATCCAATTTTGTTTTGAAAAGAGAAGACAACATTCATTTATATTCAAGTGATTATGAGAGTTTAGGTTTAGGTTTAGTTTGATGGTTTTCATGAAAGAACCAATGGTTCTTTGTCCGGTTCTTTGACTTTTAAATTTTTTTAAATATCATGGTTAATATGCCAAGACCAGTTGTTGGAATTATTTTTGTGAGAATCAACAAGTAGGTGGATATATATATACCCAGGTTGATAACCGATGAATATCTATCCGTCCCTCATTCTAAGAACCGCCCAACACTGATATGTACTATATTATTGAATTTGTTTCTAAAAGTTTGGTCAGAAGTGGGCCATTCACACCATGACTAGGTATATGATGCTAGTGTGGCCTCTGCCGTTGGCCCATGTGTTACCACTTCCTCTACTGATTTTTCCTTCCAAAACCTGTTTATTTGGAATCTATTTGAATTTTCAGTGGCAGAAATCACTTTAAAATCAATATCCCCCACATTGTGAATACAAATCTTACCAAATAAATTCCATTAAATCCTCCTCATCAATATCTTTCCAACAACACCAAAGGCACGTTCCAATTCCTTCAAAATTTTCGGCTACAATTTAATTTAATTTTCAGTGAAAAAATCATTAAATATTCAAAAACTTTTGCACCACAAGTCCAAACATTATGGAAACCAAGCCCATGCACCCCTCCTTGTCGAGAGCTTTCCAAAGACATCAAGAACATGATCTGAAACATCCCAGTTAGGTGGATCTCATGACCACAAAACAAAACAAACTACCTTCCTTCATAGATGGATTTCCCCAAACACAATACTTGTAATCAACAAAATGTGAAGTCAATACATCATTGCTCATGTACTTTTGATGTAACCCGGGTAGACTTCATTAAACAAAGCATCCACTTAAATGTGAAATGAAATACAAAACTCTAAACCTTAAACCTTAAACCTTAAACCCTACTCATTATTAAAAAGCTCTCAATATGTTTACACATGTTTGTTGGCGTACAAAATTTGACATGCATAATTAGTCCCCAAGATCTTAAAATATGCTCCTCTTCAGGTACCACCAAAATATCCAAATATCTTCTCCTTTGATGTGTTCATATTTGCACTATTCATTGTGTAGGCGGATGGGCTCTATGGTTACTTGGGTTCTTCTACCATTGAAAATTTTAACTTGCACAAATCAATAATGGATCCATTTCATAGGACTTAGATTGAAGACTCCTCATGGGAATAGGCCCACCCACCCTAATGTTTACATCCCAATTCTTTTTAACTCCTGCAAACCATGACACCCTAGAGACTGCAAAGCATCATACTCCCTGATTAGATTCACCAACAAACTGCTGAATAATTAATTAAATTTTAAATCTTAACTTTTGCACTTGATTTTTTTATTCCTAAATTTTCAACAGTTAATGGATATTAAAAAAAAACAATAAACACATTCTTGTTATGTTTATGGGATAGTTTAGTGTGTCTAGACTATCTCAATTTTAAGTTCTTGAACTTTAAAGTCTGCAGTTCAAACCCCAACATTCGGCAGAAGTAATAAAAGAATTTCTAAAAATTTGACAAAACAAATAATAATTTAATTACTATGATAGCAGGTAGACTTTGTAGAAGTGATCAGTGAAGAAGAATGCTGGCTGCCATGGAGTGTTGCAGGCGGGGTCAGCTGAGATGAAGAAAACCTGTGTCTTCAAGATTTTCAGATAACACCCTTTTGCAAATTCACACAGATATGCTTTCCCTTCCCTTCCCTCACTCTAATGTTGTGCTGAGCTCAGCCAAACCTTTTGGCTCCAGGCGTTCTCACGAAGTCTCTTGTTTAATAGAGTTATCTGTAAAGTCACCCTCTCTTTGGGCCTGGTTTCACCCCTTATCCCGTCTTTCAGTGGTCTCCACAAAGTAAGGAAATTTTATTAATTCTCCCTATGAAATGCTAAAATTCAGCGTTTCATGCACAAGGTTCAAGAGTAATTACACTAGTTGTACAGGTAGGAGCAGCCAAAATATATGGGATTGTAGCAGCAGTGGAGGCGCTCAGGAAAGAGGAAAGACAGGATGAAACTCAGTTTACCACCAAAATTGGTGTAAAAACCAGTGTGGATCCCCTAGTTCTTTTGCTTTGTAAAATTTTCATTCCCAGTTACGCGTTTGATGCCATTGCTGGCCATTCTCGGCCTCTAATTGCGAGACTTTATGGATAACTCTAATGCACAGCAAAATTATCACATGACTGCACCGCTTTGCTTCCTACAACTGGCTCCTGGTTGTGTGATGGTCAAGAATGTTGTTGATACCTCAGGGACCTAAGAAGGTTTCTACTTTCATGTCACTCTCTGCTATTGCTGGTGGTGTGGCATGGCCCTTAAGCTGTGATGTCATTTGATTACTGACTTGGTTATGGCAATTGTCCTGTATTTGACAAAAAGCCCCGAAATCAACCAGATGGTTGCAGTTGGTTACATAGAGAATATTTTTCTCTAGATGTGGCTATCCTAATTTTGTTGTGTTCACAACTTGCTAGTGACAACTTGAAAGGTGTTGTATGTTCAAGTGGTTATATATATTTTCAAATTTTAAGTTTAATCTGTCATTCAATTTTGAACAATGTAACATGACGGCGATAAATGCTTCAACATGGGAGGTGGAAGGTGTTGTGACTATTGAATAGGAAAAATCAATGATTTAAGCTTTGTCTCATAACCATGCACAACAAAATACACTTGACAAACCTTATGTATGTCAAATTGTGTTCAAGAAATTATCAAAGCTCCAAGTTTGCATATTGCTATCATAATAGGATCAATAGGGAAAAAAAATGTGGCACACAAATTTTTAATTGGTAGACACAAACACAAAAGTCATGGGGAATGGTGACTTGAGGGGGATTTAAACCTCGATCTAGCAAAGAGTTCATGCCCTTCCTGCAACAAACCCATGTTAACAAATATGCAAAAATAAGAATTGAAATGAGGTTGCAAACTTTTAATGATTTAATGATAGTTGAGAACCAAAGGTAGTAAATACAATCTTGTGAATCAAAGTCCAAACTAAAAAGAGGGCATTTGAGGCTCATCAAGTTCCTTTTGCAACTCAAACAAAAATTGGTGTCAAACCAAAATGAAAAAAGTCATAGAATTGCTTATAAATAGCCATTAAAAAACCATATAAACTCTATGTTGTCAACCCATAACACTTATGTTCATCATGAATTATTGTATAAAAAAGAAGCTCTCCCAAGAATAAGAATCTTGAACATACATGTAGACCATAAGGTCCAAAGAAATAATCAATCAATTTTAAAATTTTGATCTCACAAAGGACAAATTGAAGAAAGTGTGTTCATCCTCCATAGTATAAAACATCATAATCATGCAAAGCTTCACAAATTTGAACCATTCTGAAAGGTAGTGGGTTGAAATTCCATCGGACCGAAGCTTCTCCCACAATTTGGTTGTTGGGTTGCAATCAAGAGGAGCATATATACATGGCAAATTGACTTTGGACTTGCATGATCAATAAATGTAACAATACAATGCATGTGAGTTTGTTTCACAAAGCTTGAAAGCATTCTCAAAATCACAAATCGAGGTTTTCCACCCTTGTGCAGACTTGGACAACCCCTACACTAATTCTAACATAGGTAGGACACAAGCAAGACCTTGCAATGTTTCCGCATTACATAAAAACTCTCAATTGATTTTTGTGGTCTCAACACTTCCACTATCCACCTTTAAAATCAAGGTTTTGTACTCATGTAAAAGCTTTTTAGAAGGTGATAACATAAAGATCCAAAATAGTCTTTATGTTTTTCAAAAGTTTGTTACCTTTTGTGTGCAAAATTTCAACTAGTTTGATGGCATCAAGGGCACATTTAAGGCTATGGGTAAAGTCATTGAACATAAAGGCCAAGAAAGTTTCAATCTTTAATGCCAAACTCAATGCATTCAATGTTTTGGACAACAAGGTTTGTCCAATGCACTGTGTACTGTACCCCATTCACAAACCGGCCATGTTTTTACATAAGTTGGGTGGTGACCAAGTTTTCCAAGGTGTGAAAAGTTGGGCGGTCTTGTCTGCATTGTGTCGCACAAGCTCTTTCCGGGGCTCTCCGCTGAGCGTTAAGCCCCTTATGAATAGTTTGGCCAGCAACGCCTCCGATTGAGCTTTGGGGTCCTTGACGCCGAGACCTCCTTGGGAGGTTGGGAGCGTTAGGGTATCCCACCTAACCTTGGCACGCGCGGGCGCCTCCTTGCCCCCCCATATAAAGTTCATGATAAGTCCTCTAATTTGGTCGCACATTTTGGGGTCTGGGTTCCAACATGCGGCTAAGTACCAGATGGATGCGAGTAGAACCTGGTTTGACACCAGGATCCTTCCCGCGAGAGATAACTTGTTCGTGCTCCAGTTGATGAGTTTCCCTTTGAGGGTGAGCATCATCGCGGCGAAGTTTGCCTCGGGTGGTAAGTGGAATCCAACTTGGATCCCCAAGTACCTTGTGCCTCTTCCTTTCGGAATCCACTTCAACCCTTCGGCTTCCCCCCACTCCTAGTTTTTGTCTCTCCGGCTGGCCCAGATGGCCGCTGATTTGCTCCAATTAACTTTGGCTCCGAATGCGTGGCAAAAGGTTTTGAGGACCTCCTGCGCCCTATCCATGTTGGCCGGGGTGCCCTTCAGGTAGAGGGCTGTGTCATTGGCAAAAGTTTGGTCTCTGATCAGGCCACCTTTGGGAAGTGAGAGACCTTCGACCCCATACTTGGGGTCAGCCAGCATGTAACCAAGAACATCGGTGGCAAGGATGAATAGGTAGGGTGCTAAGGGGCACCCTTGCCTGACTGATCTGGCGAGTTGGAAATCAGGGCCGGCTACCCCATTTACTTTGATGGTGGAGGTGGCCTCCCGATATAGGGAGGCAACCCAGCTAACCCAAGTGGGGCTAAAGCCCAATTTGTCCAAGGCTTTGAAAAGAAGCCCCATTCGATTCTATCGAATGTTTTCTCAAAATCCAGGAGGAGGAAGACCAAGTCCTGGTTACTTTCTTCTGCCCATCCTAAGCTTTCCTGCGCGATGAACACATTGTCAAGTATGCTCCGGCCCTCCACGAAGCCCATTTGATTGGGTCTGATAACATCCGTGAGATCCACTTGAATCCTTCGCGCGAGAGTCTTTGCCAAGATCTTATAAATGTTGCCCAGCAAGGTGATGGGCCTCCAATTGTTCAGTCTAGCTCGGTCCCCTGACTTGGGGATGAGCGTAATCATCCCTTTGTTGACATGAGCCGAAGTCGAGCCGGCGCTGAGCATCGCCGCGAAGGCATGGAACAACGTCGGCGCTACCTCACTTACGAATTTTTAGAAGAATTCCATGAACACCCCGTCGTGCCCTGGAGCCTTCCCTTTAGGGAGGGCTCTGATGGCTTCCGAGACCTCCTTGATGGTGAGGTCTCTTGTTAGCCTCTCATTCATGACTTGGGTGATTTTGGCCGGGACGTTCGTCCAACTGGCTAATTGCGCCTCTGCCGTGCCGGGGGCCCGCGCGTCCGAGGTATAGAGATTGGCATAGAAGCTCCTGATATAGAGGGCGAGGTTGCTTTGGCCTGTGATTAAGCCCTCCTCGGTTTCAAGCTCACAAAGAAAAGCCCTCTTTGTTCCTATGCGATGGAAATCGAAGAAGGCCTTGGAGCAAGTGTCTCCATATCTAAGCCAGCTGGATGCGGAAGAGTGCTAGATGCACTCTACTGAGTTCTGAAAAACATCCGCGAGTTGGCCTTGTGCGTCTGAAAGAATGTTTCACACCTCAATGTTCGTTGGATCCCCTTGGAGTTGGACTTCGGCCAACTGAATCTTTTTGGTGTTTGCTCTAACGCAGGCGCCCTGAGTGCGCCTTCTCGCTTTTGAGAGGCGTGCGTTGCATGCCATTACCTTGCCGGTGGCTGCTTCCAGCCAGGCTGGCCAATCAAAGTCCTGAGAGGGGGCGGTGGGGGGGGGGGGGGGGGGGCCCCCCCCCCCCGCCCCCCCATATTCCCTCCCCCCCCTTCACTCCCCCCGCAAAAAAGAGGCAAAGGCACAACGGGGCCGCCCGGGCCGCCAACAAGCACCCTGAGGGGGGGGGGGGGGGGGGGGGGGGTGGTTCCCTACCCATGCTTCCCATAGTTCTTTCCTCCGATCTACTTCACTCAGGAAAGAAGAGTCGAAGTAGCATGGGCGGTTCCGGGGCGCGTCCAAATGCTTTCCCCATACCGAAATGACAAGCAGAGAGTGGTTAGAGAGCTTCCTTACTGAGGCTGCTGCCTCGATTCGCCCTCCTCTCTCCTCCACGAATTGGGAGACCAAGAACTTGTCAATCCGTGACAATGTTGAGGACGCCCCTGGGCGTCCATTATCAAAGGTGAACTCCTTCTTGGAGAGCTTTCTGAAGCTGTCGAGGCACCAGGCATCGGACAGCCCATACTTGAGTGTCATTGAGTGCCAAGCGGGGGCTTCCCTCCTATTCATTTGCCTTAGGCCAGCGGTGCCTCGGTTGGCCATCATCTCCTGGTGGTTGAAGTCCCCTCCCAGTATAACGTGATTCGCGTTGAAGTTGGCCTGGCTCACCATTTTCCATAGGTGAGCTCGATCGGTTGAGTGAAAGGCTACATAGATGTTAATTATGGTTAGCGCTCCTTCTCCGGGAGGTTGAAGGGTGACAAACTGGGCTCGACCTTCGACCAGAGTACCATGGTCTGTGATGAGCAGAAAGATCGTTTTGTCCACCAGAATTGTCGTTCCAGCACTTATTCTCTGAGAGGGCCCCACTGGGACGCCCTCATTCCAAAGTGATTCACCTTGCCAGAATTTGACCCCTCTAGCTGGGTCCCGGGCATCCACCTTTCCAAGGTGGTGTTCCTGAAGTAAGATGACTTGAGGTGGGGTCGGAAGTGAAGCAAGCCAGGCGTTCACCTGTTTTGGTTTGGTTTTTTTGACCTTCATGCCCCTCACATTGAGGGAGACCACTGTGAGGGTCTTCTCAAACATAAGTTAGTTTGTTGCGGGCAACCGGTGGGTTGAACGATCCCGAGGGTTTGGTGGTGGCTCTGGCCACAAATTCGCCTACTTGCCAATCTTCCAAGAGTTCTCCTTGGGCTGGGTCCGGGCTGCTTGTCTCTAGGTTCATCAGGATTCTCATATCCAATCTCGTGAACCTTTTCTTTTTCCTAGAGGCCTGAGGGGAGGCCCTTAAGTTGGCCCATCTATTTTTGAGGGCCTGGCGGGTTGAGTCCTCGTCACCCGACCTCATTAGGAGGTTGTGTGTTGGTGCGGCAAAAGCAACTTCATTGTCCAGATTGAAAGTTTGCTCCAGCGCCTTCTAATGAAGGTGCTTCCTTTTCTGAACGCTCACCCCTTTTGCTCCCGTGTGAATGTGAACGAGGATGGTGCATTCCATCCCCCCCCCTACTTAGCTCTTCTTTCCAGGACCATTCTAACTGAGGCCTTTCGCTGATGGTGAACTTGAACCTCAGGATCTGTTCTTCCAGTTCTAACTCCACTTGGTGGATGAGGTCCGCCCACGCTGCGTTGGGAGTCCACTCCACCTCAGGCTCAATGGCTGGCCCTACATACCTAATGCTCAAAGGTAGGCTCGGTAAGGTATTCGGTTTGGAGTGCATCAGCACTTCCTTTTGGTCGTCCTTATCTTTGATTAGGACCGGCCAGATCCTGACCTTGAAAGGCTCTTTGTTTGTCGGTGCTGAAATACCCAAGGATGTAAAGTAGGATTGGTGCACTTCTGAGTGCAAGAGTCCTTTCTTCCTACCGGGGGTGGCTTCCCTTTGGGGGGTGTGGAGGAGAGCCTAAGGAGATTCCTGTCTTATGGGCGCCCGGGTTGAGGTGTTCCTCTTCCTCCCCTGGAAGATCCAGCCTCCCGTCGGTTCCATTGGGGGCTCACTTAGATCCGGGTCCTCTTTGCTCTTTTTCCTTGGGGTGGTGAAGGGGTTGGAGGTTGCCTCCCATGTTGCCCTTTGGGATCCTTCCATGCTAGGAGGTCTAAGGGTGCCTTAATGTTTAATGTGGGAGTGCAAGTTGATCCTTGCTCCTTCTCCAAGTGTAACTCGGACTTGGGGCAAGTAGCGGGTTCTGGGAGATCGGGCATCTCATGATCCCTCATCCCTTTGCTATCCGGGTTCCTTGAACTTGCGACTTGAGTCGATCCCCCAGAGTCGGGGTTGCCCCCCTCTGATGGCTGAGCTGGGAGCTGGGGGGACACCATTGCCGCCAGGGAGTCCTTCCTTGGAGCAACTCCTTTCTTTTTCTAAAGCTCGGTTGGGACGTTTGGCGGCGGCCCCGGCCTGATGGAGCTGATACCATTTCGAGCTAAGTCCTTTGGAGCTGAGGCCCCCCCTGAGCTCTCTCTCCATGGGGAGTTGCGATGCGTCGGGCCTTCCTGGGGCCTAGCTAAGTTCGTGTTGCAAGTTCTAGCATGATGCCCGAACTTGCGGCATTTCCTACATTGGTTTGGCAGGCCGGAATAGAGGATTCTTTGTCTGCTGGAGTTTTCGGTGCCGACTCCCTCAGACATGGATGGGATTCTAATGAAGCCCGCAAGTTTAGAGATGTCCAGGACCTCCACAATGACCATGGGGCTGGCCGGCCTCTTAATGTATGAATCTTCCGCTTCTATGTCCAGCACTGCTCCTAGTTTGCTGGCCATTATGGTGAGGGCCTTAGCATTCCTGAAATGTTCATGCAAGTTCGGGAATTACACTTTGATTGTGTGCGTTAAGAGCATTTCAGCTCCTTGGGCACTAGCATCAAAGTCGGGGGAGAATCTGGAGAAGGAGAAGCTAAGCCCGCTCCAGTCCACCATGGTGAGTTTCCTTGTTACTATTGCCCTTTCCTCACTATCGAAGAGGATCAGAAAGTACCCTCTTGTCAAGAGGGTGGTGGAAGCAAAGGAGGTGGGCAAGTGTAGTTTCAGGCACTCGTGAAGGGCTTTGAAAGAAACTCTGCCCCCCAATGTCCGCCCAATGACGGTTCTACAGGCCTTCTTTGCAGTTGTGCCCTCCATCTCTAACACCATTTCGGCGGGGAACTCCGCTTCTATTTCTATACTTGGGTCCACTGGCGATGGGCCTTGGTGATCCACCCCCGTGGGGGCGGTCTGTCCTGGTCCGTAGGTTGGATGCGTGGTCCGAAAAGTGTTAAGTGGAGTGGCTGAGGTGGTGCTCTGCTTTCCTCTTGCCGCAAGCCCCTTGCTTGAGACTAGTTCTTTGGCTGGGAGCCCTTCTGTTGCTCCCCACCACTCGGCGGTAGCACCCCGGAGTTCCGAGCCCTCTCCTTTGCCCATTACTGCAAAACCCGGATCTATAATGCGGGAAAAAGAGACGAAGGTTTTGGGAAGAACCTGAGAACGGGAGAGTTACCGGGAGCCCCGGCTGCTTCCTTTGCGCTTTGCATTGTGACCTCACGATGGGCACTCGACGAAGCTAACCGTTGAGGGCGCTCCCCACTTGCTTCTCCATCGCTGCCTCGAGCTTGACGTCTCTGCAAAGCGCTCGTTGGAGCCGGGTCGTCCGGGGCGGCGGCTACGAACTTTCCTTTGTTGAATAACCTCTCCGAGACTAGAATGTCCATCTCCTTCGATCCTTCGTTAGCACCGTGCACCGAGAGGACAGAGGTCCTTGTTTCTGAACGAGAGAGCTTTGGCACCGCCGCCGGGGCTCGGATTAGGGTTTCCGAGCTAACTTGGTCACCACCAAACTTATGTAAAAACATGACCACCCAACCTATATCGGGAAGCCACATCCGCCATCAAAGTAAATGGGGTAGCCGGCCCCGATTTCCAACTCGCCAAATCAGTCAAGCAAGGGTGCCCCTTAGCACCCTACCTATTCATCCTTGCCACCGATGTTCTTGGATACATGTTGGCTGACCCCAAGTATGGGGTCGAAGGTCTCTCACTTCCCAAAGGTGGCCTGATCAGAGACCAAACTTTTGCCGACGACACAGCCCTACTTGAAGGGCACCACGGCCAACATGGATAGGGCGCAGGAGGTCCTCAAAACCTTTTGCCACGCATCCGGAGCCAAAGTTAATTGGAGCAAATCAGCGACCATCTGGGCCAGCCGGAGAGACAAGAACTGGGAGTGGGGGGAAGCCGAAGGGTTGAAGTGGATTCCGAAAGGAAGAGGCACAAGGTACTTGGGGATCCAAGTTGGATTCCACTTACCACCCGAGGCGAACTTCGCCACGATGATGCTCACCCTCAAAGGGAAACTCATCAACTGGAGCACGAACAAGTTATCTCTTGCAAGAAGGATCCTGGTGTCAAACCAGGTTCTACTTGCATCCATCTGGTACTTAGCCGCATGCTGGAACCCGGACCCCAAAATGTGCGACCAAATTAGAGGACTTATCAGGAACTTTATATGGGGGGGCAAGGAGGCGCCCGTGCGCGCCAAGGTCAGGTGGGATACCCTAACGCTCCCAACTTCCCAAGGAGGTCTCGGCGTCAAGGACCCCAAAGCTCAATCGGAGGCATTGCTGGCCAAACTATTCATAAGGGGCTTAGCGCCCGGCAGAGAGCCCTGGAAAGAGCTTGTGCGACACAATGCGGACAAGACCGCCCAACTTTTCACACCTTGGAAAACTATAACTCCATCAACTCCAAAAGGAAACTAACTTATTAACAACATCTTGCTCATTCAAACCCCCGTATTCCACAAGGCTATGCACAATCATGGCAGTGAAGTTGTTTAAAGTGGCTCCATCAATCACCCCTTGCAAATTCAATAAATGGGGAACCTCTTCCAAAATTTTGTCACATGAACATGCATAGACAACCAAGATTGGTTGTCAATGGTTGTAGCCTCATCACATCTCATGACATAAGTGAATTCATATTTTTACACAAGAATCTTGATGGCTCATAAAACCACATTTGAATGGCTTCTACCATGTTCTAGCTAGGGTTTTTTTTCCTTAAGCTCACTAGGCCCAACTTCCATGGAGCTTATTAGAATTGGGTTGTAGATACAAGGATTTTTTCCCTTTGTCAAATCCAATTAGAGGTGTAAATAAATTTTTTGGAGGTTATTCAAACAAGGGCAATGGATTGCTAAATAACAAAGGCTTTGGAGGTTTTGTGCTTATAGGAAGTGATGGCAACATTATAGAAATTGAAAACAAATAGACAAAATATGAAGTTGGGTTGGGGTTTGTGGGGTGTTGTTGTAATGAAGAGGTGGAGGAAAAGGAAGAAATAGACTTACAACTTATGAACAACAACATCAATTAGGGATTCTGCTAACCAAGATACACACCTGATACACATGCCAAAGACAAGAATGTTAACCCAAGATGTTCAAATTGATGTGAAAAAAATGGATCTAGAATATTGGTCACAAATATGGCCTCTAATGAAATAACAATGTTTGGTTTTTGCGATTTCCACATAATAAGGCTGTTCACAAATATAACCCCCATATCATTAACTAAATCCATAGGATTTCAATCATAAATTTGGCCAATCACACGTGTTTAATTTATTCCAAACTTTTCTTACATGGGTGTGTTATCTATTATTAAATGGAATGTAAGATACTCATAGTTATTTGGAATGATATCACGATATCTTTAAGATTCTTCAATGTCTTTTCCATTGGTTTGGTGTCAAAGTTCAAACTATCAAATGTTGGATTTTTTTAATAATTGCACTAAACACCACCTTTCTTGACTTTCTAATCTTGAATATCCCATACTTTGATTAAATCACGGTCTCTCTTAAGTTCAAATTGCCTTTTTTTGGGTTTAATATGGCTAAGGACATGAACATGCTATTTGTTGAACCAAAGTTCAACCTAAGTTTTGGTAGTTGCCTAATTAGATCCTTGTTTTCATAACTAGTATGAAAATATTTTACACACGCTATGTGTTGGTTTTATGTTATATAACTTTGTCATGAAATAAATGTTTTAAAAATATTATTGTGTTACAAATTTGTTATGTGCACATAAAGGTGATGCACATTATTACATTTGAAGGTTAGGGTTTCCAAATTTATCAAAGTTTTTTTTTGTGTTGTTGAATTTCTTACATGCACAATCAATTAGAAGGAAGGTTAGGTTTTAGGTTTGAAGTCGCCAATTCTACCAAATAGTGTTTTTGTTGTGGATTTCTTATGTGCACACTTAAACAATTGCACAATTTTGTTTGAAGTCCAAAGTTTCCCAAGTGTTTTTGTTTTGTTATAGATTTTTTATGCACACGTGACAAAAAAGAACTTACTTGGAAGTTGTGGTATGATCCACAACTTACTTAAAAATCTACTTACTTAAGTCATGTAATTCTATGAAAGGTTTGAAGTTTTCAATTCATTTCTTATTCATTCATTAAAATAATTATGTGATTTTTGTTTGAAGTCCAAAGTTTCCAATTTTGTTTTATTGTTTTTGTTGCATATTTCTTACATGCATGATAAATAAGTGGCACCTCTTTTTTTGGTGGTATTCCATATTTTCTACACATACACAAAATCAATTGCATGATTTTGTTTGAGGTCCTCAATTTTTGACTCTATCAAAGTTTTGTTTTATTTTTTGTTGTAGATTTCTTATGTGCACACTAAGTTAGTCATGCATTTTTGTCTAAGGTTCAAAATGAATGATTTTGTTGAGGGTTTGAAAGCTTATTTTCAATTTCCCAAGTTCTATTACAAACTTGTTTGTGTTAGTTATTGGGCTATGGAACCCTTGTAATCACCACTTCCAAAATTGAAATTTCACATTGTTTTCTAATTTGATCTCTATTTTTCTCGATGTAAAATTTCCTCTATATGATGTTATATTTAAGCCACCTTCATCATCTAACATGTCTAGTCCCTTTGTGATTATTATTGAAACCCCATTTGAACCTAAAGTTGTAGATTCAAAACCCATTCAATCCAAAAATAAATAAATAAATGTGGATGAAATTTAACATAATTTACCAATAATATCATTGGGCCACTAGGTTTAGTTGGTTTGAACTAGTAAGTGGGACTAATGGGAAGATGAAAATGATGAGATGCACGATTCACACTAACATTGAGGGGAGGGACAAATTGTTGATGCCAAAACTAAACTCAATCAAGCATTCAAGGCTTAAGAAATGTGTAATAACTAGACTAGGAGTTGTTGTCAAAAAATATTATGTTAGTCCTATTAATGCACATGTAGAAAATGAAAAGGTGTATGGTTCCACAAAACATGAATGTGTTGCAATTATGCTTGTAAATGGAAGTGAGGCTTAGAAGAAAAACAATTTTTTTCACTTTGGCTTTTGTTGAAACTAAGTCCCTATGATTAATTTTGAATCATTCAAAAAACATTTATGGTTTTTGAAGGTTAAAAATTGCCCCCAAAAGCACTAGTTGAACTTTATACACTAGTCCGTGTTCAAGGCCATGCACAACATTGTTTTAAAGGCCATCAAAAATTTTGTGCATAAAACACAATTCATATTGGTGAGTTGTGATGACATGACCACTCTTGACAATTTGAGGTCATTATTTGTGTATGTTTATGTGGTAAATGGGTAAAAGAAAATCCCAATCTTGTTGAGCATATAGAAGGTGGAAGTAGACACTAATGATAAACTAACAATCATAATTACGAAGAACCTTGTTAAATTTGGAGATTTAAATGAGATTGAGCTTGCCCAAAGGCTTGTGTTTTTCAAAGATGATGGAGTCATAATTTTTCAAGGTGTGAAAACAAGGGTCACCACACAATTGATGTAGAAACATCCTTCATATTTGAGTTGCGTGCATTACTTGCCACACCGCATAAACTTTGTTGAACTCAAACCTTGAGTTCTTTGAAGTTGGTATCGACAATTTTAAAGTTTCTTTGCCAATATGTACAATTATTTTGCTCATAACCTTAAACAACATATTGAGTTATGTAAGTTAGTTGGATTGCCATAAACCAAAGGTAATATGATCTTGAATAACATGAAAACACATTGGATATTTATACTATCACTCGCAAAGAGGGTCTTGATTGAGTATAGGATTTTGGTTATTAAAATGGCTACCAAAAAGTACCACCATTGACAATACAAAAATAAACTATGAGCTTTTATGTGATGTGAAGACACTACTAGGTTTGGCTTGTGTGCCACCACTTCTAAAAGTAATGTAAAGGTTGTTCAAGTTTGCACAAAGGTGTGATACATTCATTTGTGATTTTGTTTCTACCATCAAGCTTTGTGAGGTAGAATTATTTACTATGCGTTATGACATTAAAAAAAGATATTCATGCCTAAATAATTTCTCTTTGTTCCTTGAACTTGTTGACCATTACAATGATGCATGTGTTTGATTTGGTGGAAAAAACTTGTTTCCCAAATTGAATATGTAGCCTTCTTTATGGGAGGTCAATTTTATATGCTCCATGGAACAAATCCCACCATTGGAATTGTGGGCCCAATAACAAATGGGCTTGGGTTGCAATTATAGATATGTTAAGAAACAATGTACTTTAACTATTACAAGTTTGATTTAGTTGAATTTGTTTTAGGTGCATCTTGGCACAATTGAGATTATCTATCCTCAATATTGACTTTTTTAGGACGTTGAAACTACATTTCCAAGACATCTAGCCATTATTCAAACACATTTTGGGCACCAAAAGGCCTTGGGTGCTTTTGGAGCTTTTGTGGGGCCATTATAACTAAACCTTATTATTCTTGATGAATAGTCATCCTTCTTGAAAATTGATAACGAAAAATTAATGTTAGGTTGTCATCCTACCTCCCCTATATTATAACCCAACCACAAATTTGTGGGAAAAGTTCAAATCAAGTGCCATTTGTGACCACCGTGTTTTTGAGTGGTTTAAATTGGTGAATCTAAGCATGGTTATGATTTTAAACATTGTGGAGGATGAATGGACATTCTCCAACCATGTTTTCATTAAAAAAAGAATCACTTAACTACTCACCTAGACCTTGTTGTAACGATGTATTTGCAAACCTTTTACACATTGGAGACCGTTCCTTTCTACATAGCCATATGTGCATGGAATGCCAATCAAACAAAATATGGGGTGGACTCTTAGTTACAATGTGGGTTTGTGACCTAATCCTACCAAGGTTGCTAGTTGGATGCATGTACAATGGGTTACTAATGGGGGTTTAGCTTGTTGGTTTCACACCATAAGTGTATCATGGTGGTTATAAGCCCACAATGAACAAAAAATGGTTTTGATGACACATGTGTGTTTTTTATTTTGTGATTGTTTTGAAAGCATCTTTGTGCCTTCAATTGTCAAGTGTCATAATCTCATATTCACTCATGGATTCAAACTAATTTGATTTTATGATTTTCTTGTACATGTTGTCTAATGTGGGTGTGGGTGTAGGTAGTGATTGAGTTGAAATGGGTTAAATCCTTAATTTGGGATCGAGGTTCAACTCCCCTTCAAGTAGATATGTGCAAGCATGTCAATTTTTTTTGGAAAAATGAACATGCATACATCCATAAACATAGATTCAAAGTCTAGAGGCAAGTGTTTTTTATTTTTAGCTTGGGTTAGGTTTTGATGGGTTTTAGGATAGTGTTATTTTCAAGTTGATGTCCATGAAGATGTGGGATTTGTAGTTAGAACACAATAGTGGTTAGCCTATGGAACATGACAATGAACAAAGGGTCTACTTTATATGTTATTGTGGAAGAATCTCAACGCTCAAGTTTTCAAATTAGCTATTTTCTAAGGTATTTACATTGTTTATTTCTACTATGTCAAATTAGAAAGTTATTAAATACATTCATATGGAAAACCTTAAATTTTCACCTATACATAATTGAATTAGATTTTGAGGATTATGGTATGTGTGAGTTTATAGGTTGTCATAAATTAAATGGCAATTATCCTAATGTTTCCAATTTGACATCATGGCATATTTTGAAGTTTTCTTCATATTATTCAAGAGTCACAAACGCAACTATGTTCAAGGTTTTGTTGCCACATAAGTTTTATGTTTGAGGTTTTGTCACCACCATTTTACCTTTGCATATAATAGCCCCTTGTAACCATTTGCATTTAAAACATAGAAAAAATCTCACCATTTAATTATGAACAATGAACACTTCACCTTGCCAATTTTAGAGTTAAATCATTTTTGCATAGCCACTTCAAAACATCATCCCAAAAAAAATGTCACCTCGGCATAACACCAAAAGCACAAGGTAGTTGTATACTTTACTTAGAAAAAATGAAAAAAAAAGCTTGGTATGTAACATTAAAATGGATTATTAAGAATAGAAATTGGGTAAATACAACCTATGGGTAGAAAAATGGGTAAAAATGGGAGATAAATAATATGCCTTACGAGCCTACAATTAAGATTATTTTGATTAAGGACTTAAGCTTGAACTCATGATTCAATTAATTATCTATTTTCAATTGAACACCATGACAAATCAATTATGTGAACTTGATTAGATCATAGGAAAATAAATTCCACATAATTTTACAACTTGTCCATAAAAGAATGATAATTCTAGAAAGTTGGTATGTGGCATAATACCATTGGCTTGGAGTTGAAGAAATGGTCATGTTTAATAGATGTAAATGAATGGGGTTGACAACCCATTGAATCCTCTCTTCAAATATTGAAGGCTTTGTTAGTGGAACTTTAGGTCATTCTACCTTTTCATGATTCCGTGTTGCTAATTTGTTATTAAGCATTAGAATAGGACTTTGTGTGTATTGAACCTAAGATGTAATAAATAAACATGTTTTATTATGATTGTGAAAACATGCACAAAAGGAAAATTATATGAGTCTAGTGTGTGGTCCCCAAGTAAAAGGGTACATTATCTCCATTAGAAACCATCCCATGCATAAAAAAAAATAGTATTTTTTTTGTTCAAATCATAAATTAAATTGATGTTGAAAAATTTGGATGAACTTTCAAATGAATGATCTTTTTAATGTATTCTAACAACATTTATAAAAAAATTAAATGAATTTAGTATCGAGTTTCCAAAAACACGGTTAATGTAATAAGTTTTTTTAATACTTAATGAACCTTTAAAAAAAATTCAATAACATATTTGTGATTTTTTTATATATACACCTGTACATAATAGTAATGCAACATCTTTTTGAAATATAATTATTTTTTAAAAAATTATGTTTTTGTGTAAATTTTGATTATTAAAATAGTGGTTTTGAATGACCAATCATATTTGACCATGTCACTTTTCTTAGACTACCCACTCCTTATAAAGATTTGGTCAAGTGGGTGTGTGTGGCTCTTTTTAGCACGAACACACCCAAGGTGAGGTCTTTAGGTGCTTGTGATGAGCTCCCCTAAGAATGTATTCCACATAAAGACCAAGTTTTATGCACATGGGTGATCCTCACTCAAAAAAATGTAAGTTGTTATACTTGTGGTATGTGTGGTGTGAATGGTGCATGGTTGTCAAAAGGTATGTCCTTAACATCCCTTTTGGCATCCCTACAAACAATAATTTTTGTTATACATTTAAAACAACTTATTTTATTTGGTTTGGAGTTACCTTTTCATATTGTCCCCTAAAGTTTTTTTTGACACTACTTGATGTCTTCTTGATATCACCTCAACACCCTTAACATTTTTTCAATGGTTTTTGGAGCCTTCATTGCTTCCCAACATCCTTCATCACCCCATGATTCAACACCCTTTATAGTGTTTTTTGATATTAGCATACATCCCTTAAAGTTTTTTCAACATTATTAAATGTATGTCAATGTTTCATTGGTGTTGCTTGGTGTCCCCTTGACATTTCCTTAATGTCCCCATTGGCCCCCAATGTCTCCCCAATGCTACCCAATCTCCCCCCAACACTTTTTTGACGTTGACACCATCTTCATTGTCCTTCTACATCTTTTTGTCATTCCTTGTCACTTGACCAACAAAAAATCTCAATGTCCTTTGGTATTTCCTAACATTTACCATCATCCCCCCTCGTCTCTTCAACATTACCTAATGTTGTCCACAACATCCCCATCATCCCTTGGCATCTTTCCAACATCCCCCCATCACTCGAATTTTTTTCTTAGCGTTCCTTATTATTTTTTGGCATTTTCCTAAAGTTCACATGTTACTTAAAAATAAATTAAAATAAATAAAATTATATCAATGTCCTTCAACATTTTAAAATATATATTTAACATCTTCACTACTACAAAATGTGGGTGCATTTCATTAGTCCCCATTCACTAGACCAGTGAATTCATTACTTTCCAACTAGTCCCCATTTATTAAAACTAGTGAATTCATTCAAAATTTAGTGAAATCACTTGGCATACATGGACACCTTTTGTTGTAGTCTCGATCCCCCTAATGTTCCTTGATATGTTGTATAAAGTCCTTATTGCTTGAAAAAATCTTGTCGACTCCTATCATCCCCATTGGCCCCCAAATTTGTCCTCACTGGTCCTTTGAGTTTGGATATGATGTCTCCAAATCTTTAAAAAATATGCCAAACCTAAAAATTACCATGGACACCCTACTCAAAACATCCCTAAAAAAAGGACGTTGCCAACTTAAAATGGTGCATGTGTTGTGTGTGGGACTTGAATTTGAGTAACTTACCTATGTGTTATTAGGAATTTAATTTAAAATTAACCATCATAGGACCTTTCCTAAGCATGTGTAACACATTGTGAAAAAAAATAGAAATGAAAGCTTTGTCATTGCATGATTTGCAAGGGCTTACATTAAGGAGAAACACAAATATCATTGTTCACCATATGGTATTCCATGGACTAATGACCCAAATTGTTTAAAAAAACAAGTAAGCACATGTTTATTTGAGATAATTAAAATGACTTCAATTGTTGTATATGAAATATGTGTAATGTAATTAATATTACAACAAAAAATATGGTTGAATTTGTGTTTTTGTTTTGTTAATAGGTTTTTGAGATAACTTTGCAAGGAGGTACTCGTATAACTATTTCATGTTCAAGCTCTACATTGGCTTGGAACAACCCATCAAGTACTTATGATGACATTGCCATAAAGGTGGAACATGTTATCAATGATAGCATTGAAGAGGATCTCTTGGCACAAGAAAACTTGTCACAATTATATGGATATTGTGTTGGCTCTCCAATAAGCAATGACATTGATCATGAAGATGATCCAATTAGGAGGTTTGCAAAAACACAACTATATGGAGTGACAATAGCCAATTATCTACAATGCTCCTATTGCTAACGTGCAAACAATTTATGAATGGAATGACATAGATTTCATTGCATTATTGCATGAATATACCAAACTTACAAATCTATTTGTTCTCATTTATGTAACTCTCTTACCTTAAATATGATTGCATTGCCCTTTGATGAAATAACACTTTTGATTTTCAATATGTAACTTATTTTGATTGTGGGGAACTTTTTCTTGTATGTAGACTTATGAAGGAGAAGTTATTCCCCACACCAAACACATTACCAAACTTTCACCAGGAGGCCAAGAAGGTGTTTGTAGGGGTTAAATTGGAAACAAAGATGATCTATGCATTAAAAAATGATTATGTAATTTTTCACAATGATTATGAAGCAATGCAAGAATGTCCTATTTGTCAAGAGCCTCACTTTTGGAAACCTTAAATTTGTATAATGAAAATGACTATTCAATCAATATTTCTTTCATTGTTTCAATTTTAAAATTTTAAAATGTTAATAACACCGAAGATCGCAAGACTTTTCAAGAATAAAAATATTGTAGTCTTGATGGTTTGGCACCAAAAGAATCAAATAGTGGAATTGAATCAAACCCAATTGACTCATAAGTTATTTGCCACGTAGAGGATAAATGGATTGCATTTAGGGAATAGCCTTCACATTTAAAGATAGGCCTTACTAGTGTAAATCCATTTTCAAATTATGTTTCAAACTATTTGGTGTGGATGGTGATGATTGTCAACTACAATTTTTCACCCTTTGTCACTACAAGGAAAACATTCATGTTCTTGTCCCTAATAATGCCTAGAGAACGTGAAATAAATAACATGGATGTTTAAATGCAACCTTTATCCGACAAATTGAAAATTTTATGGTTAGAAGGAATGAAAGTTGTGTCCATGCTTGTAAATCAAGTCATGATATTTTTTAAATCCATGAATGGTTATTAATGTTCACATTGTGTTAATTGCATCAAATTTGACACCAATGTAATCCAACATCATGTTAGTTTAGGGTCAATGTAGGTCAAAACAATAAATTTTTTGTAAGGCTAGTTTTTAAAAATTTCAATGATCATTGAATTTAACCACACATAATTTTGTGTGATAAGGATTATTAATTAGACTTCAGTCCCAATCCTTATGATGATTGAAATTCAGTTGCAAAAGGAAAACAAAACCAAATGATCAAGATGGGACAATTGAATTTTGATCACCATCTTAATAGAATGTTAAGATTTCATTTTTAAAAAATTTATTAAAAAATGTGTGTGCTTAAAAGTTGATCATTCATTTAAATTAAGGTGTCCATAAGGACCAAGGCCACCTTGGTCATAGTTTAGTGGTCATTAGAATCCGATGTCAAAAATTAATTAATAAGAAAAAAAACACAAATTAAAAAAAATAATCTTGATCAACTAGATGTGATGACACTAAATTTTGGTCATCATTTTGATAATTAAAATTTTATTTTTGTTAATATTAAAAAAATCAATTTACTACATTTTGGTTATTCACATGGACCAACATGAACTTGGGAGGGACCATGGTGTCCATAGGGATTGGGACCACATTGACTAGGTCCACCTTAGTTGCAATCCAAGTCCACCCTAATCCATTTGAAACATTTAATTTCAATCGCAAAACCTTTTTTTTGGGGTAATTGGACTTTGGTTGTTGTTGGATTACAATTAAGGTGGGCTTAGTCCTAATCCTTGTGAACACTATAATGTTTTTTCACATAGATATTTTGGAATTCCCCATAAAATTTCATTCAATAGTTGATGAATAATTCAATTGGAACACCAAACCTATAAGCACTATATCCAAAAATGCATAGGTAATCCTTTCATTGTTATAATTTGGTAATGGCGCCAACTTGAGTCATTTTGAAAAATGTTCAATCATAATCAAAATATAAATTATGTCACATTGTCAAATTCAATGGGTTGGCAAAATCCAAACTCCATTGACAACCAAGTCCCATGATGGGCAATGTTGGTTGCAGATGAGGTGTAGGTGCATTAATGACACTCACACTTGGTCACACACCACACATTAAAGTTTTTTTGCTAAAATTGTAGTTGCATCTTTTGTCATTAGTATTATGACTAGAGCAAATTGTAGGTCCATTGGACCCCAAAATGGTTTAATGTTTTGTGAGCATGTTGTATGAAACCCTCACGTTGTTTTAGGTAAAGCACCACCCACATTTTTCCATCACTTCACACATGTAGGAGCGAATTATCTTCCCATAATTTGAACCTTTTGGCCCAATGCACAACTCAATCACGTTCCTTGTTTGATAATCCAATTGGAATTTCATTTGCTTGCAAATATGCAACAATAGATGTATCTTGATGTATGTTCAAGACACCATCACCTTCCATATCAACATCCATATCATGAAAATCCTTATCATTTGGATGTCATTTTGAAGCGTAATTCCATAATACCTTAACAAAATACAAAGGTATACATAGGCATGCCATCTTAAAACTATGTCCAAATCCACATCTCCATGCTAGTGAGCATTAATGGTATCCTCCTTGTTGGAACATAGGTTCCAATTTAATCCATTAGCATCCTAGTTAGCCCTATTAACCTTAAGGACAATATCAAAATTATATTATTGTAGGATAATGGTCCATTTAGCTAATTACTCTCTTACAAAATGAATTTATTCCATAAAAAACTTGAGTGGTTGGTGGTTTGTAATTAATGTAAATGGGCTACCATAAATATAACACTAAAATCAAGGTGACATTCTAAGGGATTGATCTTTGTAGGAAAGATTGTTTGTACTAATGGCAATTCCTACTACCATTTGGTTTGAATAATGCCCTTGCAAAATTCCAAAAGGTTGTGGGTGATCAAATTTTGGTAACAGTTACATAAATGATACCATAATGTTTATTTGAACTCTTGATCCCACAACTACCAAACATGTACAACTTGAATTGCTATAATATCACCCCCCTTATTCTAGCATAGTTATCCAAATTATGGGTGCAACAACAAGAATATTGGGGATGAGTGGATGTAATTATGCAACTTTTTTTTTACTTTACCAATTTTTAATTGAATATTCATGTGAGGTAGTTTAAATCCATGACTTGCCCCAAATCCTATCTATAGGTTTTTTTTTGGAATCCCTAATTTGGCAATGGTGTTAATTCAAAAAGTTAGTTTCATTCCCTTTCGTATTTGCATTGGGCTCCTTCATACTAAATGAATTGGAGTCTTAAATCATCCTAAGGCCTCTATTTTGAAATGCATGAACATGTGAAAAAGTTATAAACACTAGTAAGATTTTCATGAAAGTCCAACCCTATTGACCATTGCCAAAGGTGGTCAATCGTCATGACAAATTACACATGAATGTCTACCCAAATCTAGTATATCATCCACCAAACATGTGGGTGACATCATAATGAAATGGTATGTTTGTTGGATAACATTTGGTGATGCCAATTTAGTCCACATCCAACAAATGATGTCACATGAACCAACCATTGCAACATCCACCTACACTAAGTCATCAATCCAAGCTAAATATGTTGCCATCTTATTAACATAGCTGGTAGAACATGCTTTGACAAATATGCACATGGATGCATATATGTTGTTTGCAAAAAATTATAAAATGTAAATCAACTATAGAAAAAGTCTTAATATGGGGTTTAAAATACTTGACTTGCACCAACCTATAAAAGGCCCTGGCATAACCATTTTGAAATGACCAAATTTATTAGTTGATCTTATCCAAATTTGATGCCGCCAACGATGTGATATTTCTTGGTAAAGAATAGAAGTAACCTTGGATCATTAATGTTGGTAACAAATGAAAATATCTTCGTTGCAACATCATCACATGGTGCATGGAAGGTTGCCAAGCTTGTGGGTCCTTTTTCACAAAGTGGTACCATTGTGCTAAAATATCAAATTGTAACACAATGGCTAACCTTGAATTAATGCTTCCAATTAAAACCATTGAATAGTCTTGGTATCTAATGGGCATAATTTTGATGGCTTATTATTAACATCCAAAAACAATTGTGGGTTTGGTGATAATAAAGTGTGTTAAGCTTGATGGATGTAATGGTTGGCTGATGCTTGTAATTATAACAAAGCGCCCCATGGTGGTGTAGGATTTAATGTAGAATCATGTACCCTTCTTGCCTTTGACATTGCCATCTCACTATGAAGAGGTTCATCTTGATCATGGATGTTGTCCTCCATCAATTCAAAACCATGGGAAATTTTTAAAAATCCAACGAACATAGTGGATTTATTGGATTTTCTTGTTTTCCCATTGATGAACTTGACTAGTAATGAAGCCTTGCAACTTTCTTCTATTTTCCATTTGGGTTAGTAGTATGCAATTTCCACATAAAAGTCCAAGGTGACACCTAATGGATATAAGACCAACATGTAAAATGTAGCATGCATAACCAACACTTGGGTTCACATTATAGTGTAAATAACCAAAACCACCATATTTTATTTGGTTAACCTTTGAGCCTTTTTTACCCCACCCATTTGTTAGAATTTGGTATGGGCAAGGCTCAAGATCAACATTGGGCAATCTAAAATAATTTAATGTTATTTTGCCCAACATCACAGGTTGAACATTCAAGTTGAAAATACTTCTTTGGGGTTAATATTGTTGTGTTGGCAACCCCTTCAACTAAAAGACTTCCTTTTCATTTTGTGCCACCATCACATTGGGAACCACATTTGCTTAATTAATGGCTAAACATATTGGGAATTCTTAAAGTTTGGTTATAATGGCATGACAAGATGGAACTTGGGGAACTTGTGTATAGTTGATTAAAAAACACTTCAAAAAACCATAGTCAATATTGAATCTTCAAGTGATGTAACCCTAATCCCTAGTGTTTTGAAATCTTCACATAATGTGTTTGCCAATTGAAACACTATCATTAATTAAATATTGGAAGTAATGAATGTTATGATGGAAAAAAATGTTGTATGATACACCGTTGTAACTACCCCCAACAAATTATTTGGTACTTTTGTTCTTGAAATGGAGATGGTGTAACTAGTGTCCTATTAGAAGTTGATGCCCCTAGTGGGGAACTATGCATGTCAACATGAATGATTATAGTAGATGAACCTATTTTTGAATCTCACCATGCTAAGGATTTAATCTTTTGTCAACACCTTGTTGGTTCCAACACTTGAACATACATTCTTGTCATTGGTGTAATTATTGAAAAAAATATCAATTGGAGTGGTAGACCTAATATGATTTCCACTACTTCTTGCATTTGACTCTTGATCCCCTTAAACCTTGTTACATTGTTTAATTACTAAAGCTTAACCTTGCCCCTTGTCTTTTTGTGGACATTTTTTTTTGGGTGGTCCCTTCCACAAATCCAACAAGTCACACTTGACTATTGTTGTTTTAAAAATGATGCCAATGGGGTAAGATCTACTTGTAATCCTTTCTATGTCCCTTTGGCCTTTTGTGATGTTGTCTTATTTGGTTGGCCACATTGTTGTTGAGTCAATAATGGTGTATGTGATGATGAATTCATTGGGTTATCCTTATTGAACCTTATAATCACAACATGTTCCTCCACCATGTTCGACTTGATGCATTCTAATAAGTAGAACACATTCATCAATGTTGGTTTTGTGCGTTGAAGTAATGTAGTATTCCACATTTATTGCCTAAGTTCCTTGTCTAAAATCCCATACCAAAATTTGATAGTTTAAGCTTTTGTGATACCTTATGTCACATTGATCAACCTCTTCATTTGTGCATATGCCTTTCATAAAACTCATTGTGTTTACATTGGAATTGTTCCAAATTTTGGAAATTTTCTATTTGGACCTTTTGGTAGTTTCTTTACAACACTCAAAAAAATTCCACAACAAGGTTGAATGTTGGCATAGGACCCTGTCCATTAATGGAAGGATTCACACCATTACTTCCAATGGCTACATTGCTAACATTTCCACTTCCAATAGCCAAATTGTTGTTGAAAGTTGTTAATAATTGCACTTGTAGTCATAGTATCGCTTGGCACCATAATGCCTTTAGTGATGAAAATGTAAATATTTTGTGATTAATACAGTTGCCATTACTCAATCTAAGCTTCATGGGCACACCTAAACTTGTGATAGTGGCCTATTAGTGGCCTTTCCAAATGCTAGAATTGGAAGGCCATGAAAGGTGTGAACAAATGTGAATTATGCATCTATTGCATATCACATCAATTGTTAAATTCTTAGATGAAGTCATCCAACCCAATGGTGCCAATTGTCCCCAAATACTAATGAGACTCCTTGGTAACTTCATATATCTCATTCATGTTCCACAACAATGGCGTAATTGGTAGACCATAAAATGTTTTTATTTATGAATTCAAAGAATCCCTTTAGATGATGATGATGATGATGGTGCTACTGATGATTTGAATTGCACCTCCTGCCTAATAAACTCATTGGTGTTGTTCAAAATAACCCTTTAGCACCCCATGGCACCTTTGTAGTAACCCCTAACCCAAAATCCTATTGTTGAAACCTTAATTGCTAAGGGACATTGAACATGCAGGTTTAACCTAATCCTAATTCAAGGTGCTTGGATTCACCAAAAACATTTCATAAGGTTAAAAAATGTGGGATTTACTATGAACATAACAATTGTGATGTATTGGCCATCAATTTGATTTCACCACCACAACAATCAATGGAACACTTTGGTGATCCAATCCAAACATGTCCACAACAATGCCAAGATAGATTACAACCTAAGGTCCTTCATGTGAATTCCCAACGTTGTTTTTGCATTCATAGGGTTTTGTGATTTAATGAAGAAAATGCACAAGTTGGGCTTGTTTAGTTAATCCCAATGCTTGTCACTTGTGTCCCATAAATTTGTTATGGGATCCATCAACATATAAATGTGGTATCTAAAACCCATGTCCCATAAAATTGTTTTAGTGTGACAAGTCCAACCAAGCTTTCCATATCCCACACCTATACCCTCACAAACATGCCAACAAACAAGGTGAGAAACAAGCATCCCCTAATGCAACACAAAGTGAGAATGAATTTTTCATACAACATGAATTCTCACTTTTGTAAGTTCTATTTGGAAACCATTATAGACACAAATGCAAAAAATCAAAAGTTGATGATGTAGCATTCCACAATGTTGATGGCACAACATTCCACCACCTATGGGTTATGGGTGTTGATGTTTACTAGCATAGGTGATGAATTGTCAAAAATCCAATGAAAATTGATCCCATGCACATGCCGTTCCATGTCCCATAGAAACGGTTCAAAATGTCTTGTATCCAAATGGGTTGGAAATTTGCACATGCTAGGCCTTCTCTCTAGGAACTCAAAAATGAAGACAACACCCCAATCCAACAACACATGTAAAAGATATGAATTTTTGAAGAAATTCCCAATGAATTTCAAAACGAAAATTGAAATTAATTAATTAATTATTTCACCATCCAATCACAAGGTTGAAAATATCAGATTTTAAAATTATTGTTAAAATAAAATTTCCATGTTTGATCACTAGCCCTGTTTGCCAACCAGTTTGGGTGAAAATTAGATGGATGAAAAACCTACTTCCAAATTATGGATGAAAAGTGGCCCACTTGAATGAAAAAAAATGGAAAATTTGAGAAAGAAAAAAGAAAATCCGGAAACATCCAAAATAAAAATAAAAATAAAAAGCTCAACATATGTCAAGTTTGGATTGATCCAAAAAAGCAGGTACTCCAGACCATTGGTTTTGGGAAATTACAAAAAAGAAAGGAAAAAAAGGGAGATTCGGATTGAATTCCCCCTCCCCTTATCCCCATCTTTTTTTTTTCTTTTTGATTTTCCTTTGGTTCCTGTGGTCCAAAAATTAGCCACAAAAAAACATTGGTGTCAAGCAGGTGCAAGATGATACTATATATGAATTGATACTCAATAGTTCATACCTCGTGATCTTGTTCATCAGAAATACTCAAATCAATGCCCACTTTGAAGAAGAAGAAATGTTTGTTGATTCATATGCATACAAGACTAGTACCAGACTTCGTAAAATATTTAATAACAATACCCCAATAATATGCAAGTTTTATAAAAGAATTAGTACCATGTGCAACTAGTTGTATGCTCAAGTCAATACCAGGCAGACAATATGATGCAATTGAGATGGAATTACAGTTGTGTTGGAAACTGCCCTTGATCTTAAGTCCACTTTCATGTTATATCATTCACACAACCAACCTTGTGTTCTGCTGCTGTCTTTCACCCAAAAACTAATTTTAATCCTTCATTTGGTTTTGAGTTCGTAGAGAGGTCTTTGTTAGACCCCAAGTTATTTTATCTCCTTGAAAAAAAATCAGAGAATCCACTTCTGCACTTTCAAGTGACTAGATTGAGAGCATGCATTAGGAAGAAATGTGAGTGTAGTTCACTAACTCAACTACTAATGATGGTTCCATCCAGCTTGAGCTCTTGAGATCTGCGACTGCAATTAGCTGCTGGAAATGATGAAGGATGTGAGCCATAGTTCCCATTTTTAATAAATCAAAGATGTAATTTAGTAATTACTGAGTGTGCCATGAAATTAGTTCAGCTGAAAGATGAAATAGGTTACATGAATTACAGTGTACTGGACTTTTAATATATTAGCCTCCCAAAAAAACTTGAAAATATTTGTAAAATATACAAGTCATTTGAAAATATAGTTCTTGATATGTTCATTTCATTTATATAAGTTTAAAAATCTATCAATTTCCAAAACTACCATATTTACAAATAAACAAGGATATATATATATATGATGATCCCAGTTATAATTAGGTAGCAAAATAATGTCAAGCCTAACCCAGAGGTTACCCAGAAAATATAAAGAGCAATATTCCCTGCAAGATGCTGCACTGAACTATGCACAGTTTAAAGCTTATGACACCACTTGACCTCTCCATATGTCAAGGATATTCAACATACAGGAGTACGAGAGAAAATTGCAACTAGAAACTGATTTTTCACACCAACCATCCAATCGTTCAAGACTTTTGTGCTTAGGAAGAGTGTTAAATCTTTCAAGAATTTTGATGCTTAGAAAGAGCACCTTATTTGAAGGCATATGCCAATCAGATATGTGGCCTTTATCATCTTTGAAAAAGTATCTTAACATTGCCTTTCCTTGTTAGCAACTTAACACTTTATTCAATCCATGCTACATGTTCACCATCATATTTAACCACATTTCTAAAAGACGAATTGCAGATGATTTTCGTGGTAGATCTAAACTTATATTCAGCAAATTTCAATGGTCGACTCAAACTTTAAATTGTGTATAGTTTATGGCCTGCTTCTAATAACAAGAAAGTACCTATTTTTCAAAGTCTTGGTGGTGAATTTTAATCACTTGTATTCCTCTTTGTTAGCAGTTGCATAGTTTCTATAACCACCCTTTGACACATGACATTTTCAGAGGTTGTAGACTGCTTTGTGGATATACAGTGTGGTGGTTCTGCTTTTCATAGCAGACCTGCTTGTGAGCTACAGAAGTTGGGTGGAGGCCACAGTTAACTGTTTTCTGTTAGCTTGTCATGAACTACCTTTAGTGTGCTGTTTCAAGGTCAGTTTCAACAATATTTTTTCACATTATCTCCAACTTTCATACCTGTACACAAAAAAAATCATGCACCTCTAACATCAATCAACCAATAATTCACGAGTTATGAATGTTGGCACTGGAGTCAACATTTTTTCGTGAGCAAATCTCTCAACCCAATAATGTGAAACTCTCAACTCAGAACCGGATATAGAATAGAAATACATTTTTGTGAAACTCTCAAGTCCCCAATAACCAATGCAAGAGACAAGACATGAGAGTATTCTATAATGTACTAGGTCCTGGAGAAACCATGAGAAACATCTGGCAATGTCTACATCCTTTCTGTACTGATCATTGAACATGGCTGTTTTCAGTACACAAGTGCCAGCGTCACTGTAAGCAATTGGGTTGTAGTTTTGGCAACTCTTATCTGCGCAACATTTGGGCACAGTAATCTTGGTGAGTTAAACAGCATTACCAGTACCTGTCACATGTATTTGTCTTGTCAAAATTCTGTTTCTGCAAACTCAATCCTTTCTGCTTCTGCTCAAATACCCAGATTGAAGCAACATTGGCAAGTCCAACATTGACTTGATCAATCAAATGAAGAATGCAAACAGATGGAGAAGCATCATGTCAGAATAACTCTCAACTCACCTAGAAGGTGCCTTCCTTGATAGCATCCTCATTGGCATCACCCAAAGCTGCAGAATTCAAATACGTCTCAGCAAGTTGCACACGCTTGACATTCTCTTGCTCCTTGACCAACATGAAGCCATACCCCATCAGTGTGTCAAGTGTCATTCTGGGTTTCTCAAATGTTACAGGGCCTTCCTTGGAGTTCACTAACCTCTTGCCCAAGTTCTCCACACCAGTGGAACCTACCCATTTCCTCACCTCATCATCATACACTCGGGCCCTCAATGCTCCAAAGAAATCTGCAAAAATCTCCCACATCTCACATGGTCATGTGCTGCATTAGCTAGATGCTCAAAAAATCCCAGAAAACTTGCTTCACACCATCAGTTAAAGGAAAATCCACACTCACCAATAGATTGACCAGGGAATTGGTCGACTAATTTGGCAACATCCACATCGGCTACATTATCAGCCCGGAAAATACCCTTGCACACACCAATTCGGTCTTCACGAGTAGGAGCCCAGTAGAACTTCTCCATGCGTCCATCACGGATGAGAGGTGCATAGAGGGTGGAAAAATCATTTCCGGTAACAATGATAGGCACACGAGGAATCTCATCCTTGTTGTAAATGCCTGGAAGTTGCACATTTGTAGGATTATCTGCAATGTTCATGAGAGTGGCATTCACCATCTGGTTGTTCACTGTGTACTGTGTTGTGCCACCCATGCGCCCAGCACCTGCATCCAGATCATTGATGAAGAGTGCACACATTTTGCCCTTCTTGATAACATCAGCTGCCTCCCGGTACCTTTGCCTGATGAGCTTGGCTGGCTCTCCTGCATTTCCACTCTCCAACTCTCCTGCACTCATCATAATGGGGCTGCACATGTACAATCCGATGGACATCTTCATCACAAGCAGTTTAAGAGCCCACTTGTACATCTTCCTGGAGTTTTAGACTGCAAGTATGGTGCTCAAGGCCTGAAGCACTTATTCAGAATTTCAGGTACAGACCAGTCACTCTCAACATAACATCCACACTCACAAATGCACAAGGTAGGCAAAAGCAACAAATTCTTTTAAATTACAGATTACAAAGCACCTTTTATTGGGAAATCAGATGACATCAATGCAACCCAACTTACTTGATTCCAAGCTTGGACATTACAAGCTCACATTGGAAGGACTTTCCTTGTCCCTTACCTCCCCATATACCCAAGATAAGGGGAACCTGCAAAACAAGCTCAGTTATAAGCTAAATGAAAATCTTCTGCTGCTTTTCTTCCAGACCCATCGAGAGTGAAAAAATTTTGACAATAAGAAATCAAACCAACATGAGGCAGAAGTTTTAAGCAAACAATGCACAAAATCTCAGTTTGAATAAAGCAAATGGTGATCATCCAATACCTTGATGTTGGGCAGGCTCATGAAATTCTTAGCAATGTGAACCACAAGCTTGTCCATGAAGGCAGGGGCAATGTAGAGCCCATCCTGCATATTGTCGAAGTTATACCTGTGCCAAATTCAAATAAAATCAACAAGATGGCAACTAAAATATGTATGTAGATATCTTCAGAAGTAGGAGAACTTCTCCATACTTAGGATTCTATTGCACAGAGATGACCCAACAATGATATTATACAGACCTCAGATCTGACAACATACTAGCAAACAGGGAAAAGAGGAACTTAGCCAAAACCTAGAAGAAACAAAGAAAACAAAACAAAGCAAGAACATCAGAACTGGGGGTGTTGTGGTTTGAACAAGAGTGACACTCAAAAGCATGTTCAGAGGAAGCATGTTCAGAGGGCTTCAATAGCAACCTGCAAGATGGTGGCACTTGAAGAATGCAAGAATGTTGAGAAATGGAGACTCTCTCCCACCATTTGGAAAGAAGTGAGGAAGGAAAAGAGAGAGATTCTTCATTTTGCCATTTTTCTTGTAGTTGTGGTTTTGCTTGGGGGTGGTGGAAGAACAACACTGTAAAAACTGTTGCTACCTACATGCCTGCACATCATCAACAACCTAAAACTAAGATCACGAACACCCAAAAAATTATAGGAAGAGATCTCACGTGCGTTGAGCAGTGCTGATGTAGTCATAGCTACTCATGATAGCAGTCTGGGTACCCACCCCGGTTGCCCCTTGAAACAAGGAATCCACCATACCCTTACCACGCTGGATGTCTTGCTGGTCATCAGAGATATCGTAACCCAATCCTTTCCATCTGTCCTCACCGGAACCAGATTTGGCAGCTTCGCAGACGACACGACTCTTATTGTTTCCATTTACTGCAACCGTAGTGCCCAGCAAACTACCGGACGACGACGACGACGCCTTTTGTTTGCAACCAAGGAATGCTGAGGAGCTTGCTACAGAGCTCCTACTGACGACTCCTTGACCTCCATTTAAGCTGTTGTTAATCTGCTCCAATTCAGCGACAATCTCCACTCTATCAACTCTTCCCTTTCTCACGTACTTACACGATTCCCCAAAAAAATTCACTCACAGGAACACGCAGAACTTCCAAATACGAATTCTGGATTCTATATATATATACATATATATACCTCTCTCTCCCTCTGTCTCCTCCACTGCATCCATCATTGAAAATGAAAAAAAAGAAAGAAAGGCGAGTCGGGCTCCTGATAAACAAAACAAAAAACCAAGAAGAAACCAAAACGATACCAAAACACACAAAAAAAAACATCAAACCAGTCCTACAATAATTCAGCTACTGGAGGGAGATAGACAGACGGATATATTTTCCGCGTAGTACCTGAGGTGTTGCAGAGACGGTACTCTGCATGGTTGCAACACGCATCGTCATTACCGCTGCAACGAATGGAGCGCCCCGTCTTCAAAGGAACTTGGCCAAAAACAATCAACCAAACAAAAAAAATAAAACGGAAAAAAAAAAAAAAAAAAAAAAAAAGAAGGGAAAAAAGGGAAGGGGAAGACAAAAGGGAAAAAAAAGGAGGGAGGGAGGGGGGAGAAGGGGGGGAAGGAAAGAGAGAGAGAGAGAGAGAGAGAGAGAGAGAGAGAGAGAGAGAGAGGACAC
>Ga0116231_10001289_pt1 | contig 50809 bp, 34 predicted proteins | sample S1TSphgellanicum_2_FD_89695 | JGI IMG/M metagenome (GOLD analysis project Ga0116231, IMG submission 89695) | Host-associated microbial communities from peat moss isolated from Minnesota, USA - S1T2_Fd - Sphagnum magellanicum MG | ecosystem: Host-associated > Plants > Peat moss > Unclassified...
TAAAAGTTGATATCTTTTAAAATTATAAATATTTTAAAAAAAAAAACCAAGGCTTTGTTGTTTACTTTTAAGATAAAACTATAATGTTCAATTTTTTCCAAATTGATAATTTAAATCCCTTCTTTCTTCCCCCCCCCCCCCCCCCTCCCAAACCCCAAGTTGAAATTTAAGGATGAAACTAAGCAAACACTTTGGCCACTTTGCACCTATGTGGCACCCAAATACCAACTACTTTAGAGCACGTTTCATTCATTCATTTGCAAGGGTCTCAAGTCTCCACCATTCCTATAAACCCAATCCTTCAATCACAAGCTTTAGACCATGTATTAGTTTTTTTTCAAAAATCTAAATATGCAACGAAGGATATACAAAAAATTCAGTGGATAATTTCCCCTCCCGCTTCCCTCCATATCCACATTCAACCCAACACTGAAGAAAAAAGAAAAGAAAAAGAAAAAAAAAGGAAAACTTGGGCGGTGGCAAGGCTCATTACAAAGTGGGCACTATGTGAATGTCCTTCAGGCAAGCAAATTGCCTCTTCCCCTTTAGGATACCTTATGGTAAATAATGTAATATCTTAAGACCAATAATCTATTTAATATAAAAAAATTGCCTATTTGTTGCAGCATACATATCTATCTATTTTGAGCCCAACTAACTAATATTTAGCCACAAATATGGACATGCAAAGGCACATATTATGTGTTTTTTTCATGTCCATGATATTTATGTTATGAAATGTTTGAATTATATATTTTTTAATGAGAGAATTGAACCAAAAATTTAATATAATCATTAAAAATTAAATCAAGTCAATATGATGCTCAATGAAAAAAAATGAAACAAAAGACACACACACACACACACACACACACACATATACATATATATGATAGTTTTTAAAAATAATCATGCATGCATATGATGATGTTTTTCTTCCTTTCTTAATTGTAAGATCCATAGCTAGTCCTAAAAAATAAAAATTCAGCAACTCCAAATCAGCTGCATTTTCTTTTCAATTTTGTGATAAGAAATTAAGGCTGGAAAATCTCCCACCAAAAAATAGAAAATTACTCAAATTTACACTAGAACAAAAAAATCTTCCAAAAATTTTGGGTCATAAAATGACAAAAAAAACCTTCGAAAAAAGAAAAAGAAAAAAGAGAGAGAAAGCCCTGCAAAAAGTCCAACTGAGTTTTTCCCACCCGAAATAATGGTACCTCAGACCTCTAGCTTAGGTTATTTGGACCCCGCTTCACTAAACAGCCCCCCCTTGGACCTAGCCTTGGAAAATGTTTTTCTGAAATTCAAATGAAAGGAAAGGGGTTCCGGGGTTCATTCATAGACTGACACGGAATTATTTTTTCACGGGTGCAATATGGATGTGTGCGCCTTACGTGGCGGATCAAAAGTGGACACCAGGGGTCAATCAATAATACAGCTAGGGCGTGGGAGGCAAACCCAGTCACAGGTTTCGCCACTATTTACCCAAATATGGCTATAAACCGATCTATTAATCATCCTTCTTCTTTTATAACTGTGTTATTTTTGCCTTGGGTGAACTAGTACCTACACTGGAACCATGGTTAAGAAAACCCCATATTTGTTTAGGTTGCTTCTAACCATGGTAAATAGCTTGTTCTAAGATGAAATCAGAGTCTCTGAGTCCAAATTTAAGATTTCCTTGGTGAAATATGGCTCCTAAAATGCCTCACTTAAGATTCACAGTGTTTTTTTGGGTTGGGGGGGTGGATTTTGGCAGTGTGGCGACCAAAAAAAAAAGCTGGCAATGTAAAAGGGATTTTTTTGAAAAAAGAACTGCAAAAGTCGCCATATTTTGAGGAAAAACAAAGTCAGAAGTCACCATATTTAGACTATGAGTTTCTACTAGTCGCCATAACTAGGCAGGAATTTTTTTAAAAACCACTTTACTGTCTGAAGAGGCCTTTGTTGTTTTGGCTACAGACTATGAACCAAAAATATAAATCTTTTGATTTTTTAAAAAACTTTTTCAGCTCACTTCTGGCGATTATAAAAACCTCCAAAATCACTTCCTTTTCTAATTTTGAATGTTGAATTTCGCTTTTTGGCGAAAATTCGCCAATAATTTTTTAAAAAAAGGCTACAACTCCCGCCCGGGATCGAACCCGGGACCGGTTGTGCGGTGGGCCTTTGAGCACTGGTCCAGCAGGCTAGGAAGCTTGGAGGGAAAGCAGAACAGAGTGATAAAGGAAGGGACGGGAGCAAGGGGCAGGCACAAAGTTTCTTCAGTGTATCTTTCGCAACCCTAGCACTCTCTCTCCGAGAAAATCTTGTATCGTTTCTTGCTGTTCGCGCATACTTATCGCTTGCTATTGCGGCCGCTGCTCACCGATCGTTTCTCTCTGCCTACTCCTGGAACAGCAGATTGTTTCCGCGCAGATTTCGACCAAGTTTTGGTGAAGTTGTGATTGTTTTTGTGCTTGCTTGCGGCCGAGCGTTTTCTCTGATTGTGTCTTTTTTCCCCTTTTGCGGCGTCCGGAGAGGCGTATCTGTGTATCTGTCTGTCTGTGAATCGGAATCGGAGTTGGATTGTTTTGTGCGTTTTGTTGTGAAGCACGCACAAACGAGAGTTTGAGAGGTTGCGTTTTGAGCGTCTGTTTAGATTTGAGTGAGATTTTGTGGTGAGTGGAGGAGGAAAGGAAGAAGGAGAGGCAGAAGCAGAATCAGAAGAAGAAGAGGGCAAGGTGGCGGCAACTTCTTTTATGTCTGAAGCCGGCGGCTTCTACCTGGGGTCGGTCGGGTTGTTAGGAGAGTATTGTCCAACAACGAGAAAAAGACAGAAGCCTTTGCTGGATTGCAGATCGAGTCCAGGAGGAGGGAGGTTGCATGTTGTTGCCAAGCTCCACTGGTGTCAGCGGAAACGATCGACAACCTCAGTAACGACATCTATAGCGGCAGTTTCTTAGTGCTTGTGAAAACATGGCTCTCCAGAACATTGGAGCCGGCAACCGCGATGACGCCTTCTATCGGTACAAGATGCCGAGGCTGGTGACGAAGATCGAGGGACGCGGGAACGGCATCAAGACGAACGTGGTGAACATGGTGGAGGTAGCCAAAGCGCTGGCTAGACATCCGTCTTACACCACTAAGTACTTCGGCTGTGAGCTTGGTGCACAGTCCAAGTTCGATGAGAAGACGGGGACTTCCATCGTGAACGGTGCTCATGAAACCGCCAAGCTTGCCGCCTTGCTCGAGAATTTCATCAAAAAGTACGTGCAGTGCTACGGCTGCGGTAATCCTGAGACTGAGATCGTGATCACTAAGACGCAGATGATCACTCTCAAATGTGCTGCTTGTGGCTTTGTTTCTGATGTGGATATGCGGGATAAGCTCATGACTTTCATTCTGAAGAATCCTCCGGAGCAGAAGAAGATCGGGAAGAAGGACAAGCAGCACATGCGACGGGCTGAGAAAGAGAGGCTCAAGGAAGGCGAAGCTGTCGACGAGGAAATGAAGAAACTGAAGAAGGATTCCAGGAAAAAGAAGGCAGGAGAGGACGACAACAAGAAGCAGCTTCTTGTCAAAAAGAAAGGCGGATCTGATGATGAGGAGTCGTTGTTGTCCCCGCCTGCAAGTCAAGTGGATGAGGAGGAAGAAAACGGCGGGGAGAAGGAGGAGGATGACGACGACGGTGTGGAGTGGCAAACTGATACTTCAGCAGAAGCTGCAAAGCGTCGCATCACTGAACAGCTTACTGCTGCCACAAGTGAGATGGTGCTGCTCGAGGAAGACGACGGGGGAAAAGCAGCAGAAGAGTCTTCCAAACCAAAGATCCCAACAAAAGAAAGCACCAAATCCAAGCTGTTGTTGAAGAAAACGTCCTCAAAGAAGACCGATGCAGCAGTTGAGAACGATGTCAAGGTCGTTGAGGAACTTCCTCTTCACGAGAAGCTTTTGAAGGATATCAAGGGATGTTTGGAGAAGGGATTTACTTCTGCTCAGCTTGCTGCTTATCTCCAGAGCAAGGAGGAGCCCAGAACAGAAGTGATGAATGCCTACTTTGAGGCGCTGTTTGGGGGCCTTACCAAAGGTCTTTCCAAGGAAGTAGGCAAGAAGAAGCAGTACTTGAAAGTTGTGGTGCAAGATGAGGACTCCCAGGCCAAGCTGCTGGGTGCCATTGAAGCCTTCTGCTCTTCCCTTCCAGCCAATGCTGGGAAAGAGATTGCAATGCTTCTTAAGGTCCTGTATGATTCCGATATCCTTGAAGAGGAACAGATTTTGCTTTGGTTTGATGCTGTGCAGCAGGTCGCCAGCAATGGTGTTACTCCCCCCAAATCCAAGGCATTACAAGTGCGGAAGTTTGCACAGCCATTTGTGGACTGGCTGCGCAGTGCAGAGGCAGAATCAGAGGAGGAAGATGATGAGTGAAGCAACCAGCTTGTTGACTCAGTTTGGAAGCAGCTGCATCTGCTTCTGCTGCTGCTTTCTTGTTGGTGTTTGGGTGCTTTGATGGGAGAGAATAAAATGGTGTTTTTAGGTTATGCAATACTTTTAGTATGAGAATTACCCATGTGCATTTGTCTGGTTGTTGCAACAGCTAATTGCAACAACTGCTGCATCTGTCTGTTTTGTACTTTGTCGCTGGTGTTTCTACGGTTTAAGTCTCTATATCAGTTGTGCATTTCAAGCAAAGATTTCAAACCTTGTGTTTTTGTATCTAATGCTGAACTCTCATTCTCTCTGTCTGTCTGTCTGTCTGTCTCTCATACCTCTTGTCTCTGTGTTTTGTCTGTGTTTTGTATTTGCATGCTGAACTCTCTCTCATATCTGTCTCTGTGTTTATATTTTGTATGGCATGCTGAAATCTCTCTCTGTATCTTGTATGGCTTGCTAAACTCTGTCTCTCTCTGTGTCTCTCTCTCTCTCTGTTTTGTATTAAATGCAGATTTCTCTCTCTTGCCATATCCTTTGTCTTTATAGAACTTTCATTGCAAATGATGTTGTTTGGAGCCTGTGACAAGCAGGCTGTGCAAAGTTTTTGTCTGAATGATGTCTCATCCATTGGGAGTAATTTTGGAAGTTTAGGGGAATAGCATTAGTAATGAGAAGCACTCACAAAATGCATGTGTCAAGAGAACTTATATTTTGGTTTGTTAACCAAAAAATACCTGCATTAGAGAAGAAGAGAAAAAGATAATGATAAAAATTATGATACAATGACCAATTTACACCTGCAAAATGTGTTACAAGTGCATTACATTCCCATCTTTCTATTCTTGAATCGGCGAAAATTTACCACATTGCTGTAGCAAAACTGACTGACAGAAGTATACAACCAAGGCATCAGACTGTTTTCGGTCACTAACATAGCGCAGAAGTTTAGTGCCATAACAATAAGCTGATTGCTTCAGAGGACTCTCAATAGAGATAGGGTAATGAATCTGAATGAATAGTTCTAGCTCACAATCTATGAGATCAAATGGAGTAGGCATCTTATAATCACAAAATCATGCTCTACACAAGTCTTTTTTGGTCTGCAAATGCAGTCACCTAGTATGGCAATCCATGTACATGTGTATCATCATGAGTCAGAAAGACCCAAATTCACCGTTCAATCTACCTTAAAAAAGGCTTTGTGATACAAGGATGACAATTGCCAGGTGACTTGAAGTTTTATATGGTAACAGATACAATGCACCAAAATCAGTGACTTTTGTGAACGGGTTGTGGGACAAGGGAGGGAGGATAGAGAGGAAATGCATTATTTGCAAGATGATATGAAGATGCAGGCTTCTTTTTCTCTTTTTTTACTTGGATGGGCTTAGAAGACCATTCACAACTGTGGAGGCAACTAGAACTGCCACTAATTCTGCACCTGCCACAACACCTGCCTGGTATGCAGGTGGTAGCCCACCTTCTGGAGAGAATCCCTTTGATGAGGTGACAGAGAAATCTGCAACTGCAGTCTTTACCACACCAGAAACAGCTCCTGACACTGCTTGAGCTTCGGCTTCTCCCTCCTTCACCAGCTCCTTCACCTCATCCACAACCTGACAAATAGATTGTAAAAATTGGTTTACTCAAGAGTTGTTTTTGCAAAGATCTGCAAAGTTCATCATTTTGTTCCAATCACAAAATTCAGAAGCAAATGGGTAGTCTTCTCTGGTGGATTAATGGACCAGATCATACAGGAAATAACCATCAGCTCCACAGTTCATCAGTTTGCCCCAAAAATGAATGCCATGCAAAGGAGGTCAATTGCTACAGAGCATCCTCACACTAGTCACAAACCACATAGCTCACAATGACCCAATCTCAAGCAGTGCATTGCAAATTCATGTAGGAAAAAAAAAAAAAATTATCAATGAAACCATACAAACAAAGAAGCTGAAAAAATTTAACCAAAACAGAACAACACTTGACAGCACTAGGGAAGCAGAACTACTCTCTTCTGCAAATACTGGCTATATTTTAGACTTCTACCAGAGATGCACCATACTCCACCTGCATTCATAATTGTCTCTCCTGCATGGATTGCAATCTGTAGGCACAGGTTGCACAGGCACAGTTGCACATCCTACTACAGATTGCTTCTGGAGGAAAAGACAAGGAAGTAACAAAACTCCCACCACAAAACAGATAGCATTTTTGAATCTTGACTCAATGCCTGGGATAGATGGATTGTACACACCTACGTACACTGCTGCAAAGAAAAGAAAACTAATCTAGTTTCATTCACGCTAGGTCTTTGCATTTCATTATTGCTCCGTCTGTTGTCGTCTGTAGGAAACAAACAATCCGGGGCCTGATTGCTTTGAGTTCGGCAAGAAAACCTCGCACTAAACACATCGCAACACGAGATCTTCACACTGTCTGTCAACGATACAGCAGCAACTCTTTGTCTCTCACAACAACACGTAGGAAATCATCCTACCTGAATTAGCTTCTCGTGTGCATAGTTCCAAAAAAAAGCATCTCTCGGTGGCGACGACACCAAAAGAAAGAGATGAGAAACTGGATGGCGAATAACACACACACACACACAGAAGCAGAGAGAGGTTCTGTGTATATGTGTGTTTGTGTGTCTCTCCGGCCGTCCGTCACCTACAGCAGCATAGGTACAAAGCGACCAGAAAGGGACAAGAATTCAAACCTGTTTTTGCACCTTCCGGAATCCAAACACTGGAATATCACGAGCCTGAGCAGCCTGTTGCGAGGAGGAAAAAAGAACAGCAGAAAGAGTCGTCAATGCTAACGCCTGCCGCCTGGAGACGGAACTCCTCACTACGGGTGCTACTTCTTCCCCCGCACCACCCTCGCGCCCAGCCTGCGCACACACAAGAGACGAGCCCGTCCTCTCCCGCAACCTCCTCCTCCTACTCCTCCTTCCTGCTACGGCGGCGTCACTACTGACGCCATAGCCAAAGGCGGCAAGCTTGAGCGCGGGCGACGCGCAGGCGGCAACCTTGATGGCCATGGCAGACGCCATTGCTCCACAATTTCGCAATACAAGAAATTCTCTCTCCAAACGTCCGCTGTTCTCAAACGCAATTGCTATGCACTCGTGCAAACAGAGCACTGAAGAGTCCCGACTACTCCCCCACACCCCCAAAAAAACCAAAAAAAGGAAAAGGAAAACCAAACCAAACCCCACAAAATCCCCAAAATTTCACAAATTCCAGAGCCAATTGTGAATTAAAAAGGATAAGGGTGGTGGGCTGTTGAGAGGTTGGTAGGCGATCGCGCACTAAGGTCCTAACCCTTTGAAAAGTTATTAGCTTGTTGTGAGTGGGGTCCATAAAGCACTTGAGTGAATACTATTTCTTTTCTTTTTCAATAGTTGTCCAGAAAGACACTTAAAGTACCTACTATGGAACGGTCCCTACCAGAATGCCAGAATGGGAGGGCCCATTCCACCTTGGAAGGGGGCAAGCTCCATATAATGGGTTGTCGTTTTGTTATGTGATATTGGGTTTGACTAGGGCCTATTCCAAAGTGTAATTGGTTGTTCCAACCGTGGGTTCACTTGGCACACATGTCTTTCACCTTTGATGCTTTCAAATTGACAACTATTGTTCTTGACTCTATAAAATAAAATAAAAAGGTCGAGTGAATGGCTACCTATCCCACCTAAGAAAATAGCTGAAATACTGCCCCAATAAGATAGCACCATGAGTTACACATAGGGGAAGGGCATCCCCTGATTTGAGGGTCATAGGCTCGAATGCATAGGCACTCAAACTAGGGGAGGCCTGTGGGAGTAGGTCTTCCCCAATGTAAGGAGTGGAATTTCTTTTATTCAAATGGTGAAAGGTTTGCATATTATCAGCAGAATGGTCCTTCTTCAATCAATGAACAAATCTTGTATGAAATAAAGTGCTATCAAATACAAAGAAAAAAACCTTGGATTGCTTTACCCATCATAAAACATGACCCTAAGGTTATTGTGAACCTAAAACATGCATAGATCACAAGTCATAGAAGGAGAGGGTTCTTATGCCTACTTATAGGTGTAAGATCCTTCTCACTCTTAAGGAGTGGGCATAGTATCTCTCCTCTTTTCTAAGAGAGAGATCAAGGGATATAGTGCACACTCCAACTACACTTAGAAAAATTCTTGGATTTCTTTTTGTGATGGAATATGGACCTTTGTCACATTAGATGATACCTTACAAGGCCAGCATAGTAAGGTGCCTTTCACATAGGTGCTTTTATGTAGAGTCCTGCTTTGATGTCCACTTCTTGCCTTTCAGCCATGGAACCTTTAAATCCAGATTGCCCTCTTCCAAGTGTCTTACCTTACACTTATTTTGTGCAGTGCCCTTCAACCACATTCTCATAATATTCATCAGGCCATCAGGCTGGGTCAAACTCCATCAACACATTGGGTGTATGGTAAAGCCCAATGGCAAGGGAATTACCGAAATAAGGGCCTGATGGTAAGGGCATTACCGAAATAAGGGCCCAATGGTGAGGGCATTACCCGAATTAGGGCCCTTTGAGGCAGCAGATGAGTGCGCTAGTGTTTTTTTTTTTGGCAAATTTTCGCAACCTGGCGACCAAAAACAAGGGCTGGCTAATCCAACAAAGGGATTTTTGAGATTTAAAAAAAAAATCGCCATATCTTGACCCAAAAAACTTAGAAGTCGCCAGATTTAGACAGTGTGTTCCTGTAGGTCGCCAGAAGTAGGAAGGATTCAAAAGAAGATCTACTAGTCCACCAGGACAGTCGCCATTTATTGCTATTTAATGCTGAGAATCCTACCCAGGACAGTAGCCCTAATTTTGCTAATGCCATCACCCACAAGCTTTACTCGATCTAAAGAGCAAAGAAGGGCTTATTCATTCATCCCAGTTTCTTTTCTGGGCGGTTCATTTTGGAGCAGATTACAACAGTGTAGCATCAAGAGAGAAAGTACAGAGTGCAACCAATGTACCATCAAGGGATAAAGTACAGAGAGTCGTAGTAGCAACGTGCCATCAAGTGCTGAGTGTACACATTGAGGCAGCATTCAATGAGCAACAGAAATGGAATTGGCAATGAAACCTGACTCGGGCGCGTCAACAGAAAGACAGCGGTGGAAAGATCCAGGCATTATGTTTTTGTAAAGCCCTCGGCCAATGTTTTAACACTAAGACGAGGAGTGGGACTTAAAAAGCGCAATTTCCCTCCCACCATGCACATCTATCAACCCGATCGCTGCAAGGTTCAAATTACCACCAATGGTACCATGTAAGCTTGACTTGATCGAGTTTGATATTGCCATACATACCCATTCTGTGCAAGTCATGTCTGCAAAGCCAGCATTCGTCAATAAGCTGGATCAGGAGGGTTGACATTAATTGATAGGGCAGATCGCAAGGGGGTCTCCAGCGGTTTTCTAGGCATTATTGTCCCTCAGAGCAAGGAGTCCCCAAAATAACCAGCCCCCAGGGGGCCTCAAGGGCAATTATTTCAAGAACTCCCCACTCCTCAAGAGTTACCATGCACTTAAAGCCCACTGGATAACATAACACCCACTCACCTCATGGAGGGAAATTCCACTTGAGAATATGTCATCCAATTACACTACTAAAATCCTTGGAGGTCTTTACAATCAAATAAACAAATAAGTTCTTTGAAGCATAAGGGCCCACGCGTATGACTTCATAGGTTCTCACCCCTCTTCACTCACGCTACCATCCTTGTTTATAAGGTCTCAAATCCTAGACCTGTGAAGCCCTTCACATTGGATTTTGATTTTGATTTGGACCAACATGGAGCAGGACCAAGGGCCCTAAATGCTTTGCCATGAATTGGTGTCCCTTGATTAAAAGGAGCAAGAAGGGCTGCCTTATTAGCCTATCTTGACCATCAATGGGACTAAACCCCATTTGCACATTGGGCACAATCGTCCGTCAACACCCAGGATACAATCAACATTGAATCCTTCCTAAGACTTCTGATTTTCACAATTTTGTAACACACTGTCTGTATTTTCTAATATGGACATGGAAATTGTTCTTCAAAATGATGCTATTTTGGTATCCTGCAAATTGACCCAATTTTTTCACAAATGGTGATCACTAGAGGATACCTTTGAAGGTTATTCCTCAAGTTAATGTTATATTTGATAGGATGCAAACTTAGCCATTTTTCACAAAAGTAGACAAATGGAGTTTCCTACAAAAGGGTTTCAAGACAACAATAGATACCCCACCCCACGCTCTTGAAAATGGTGACCAAGAGTTTTTAGAAAAAATAAAATTATGCATCCAATGAGAAGGCTTAGCATGCACTGAGGAGAGCCCGACATTTTTATTCTTGGCGGGGGTGGGAGGGGGAGGGGCAGGAGGGATTGTTTTTTACTGGGGCGTGATGCTCTTCTGTCTTGCAGGTTTTCATGAGCCCCAGTTCGCCTGCTAAGAAGATAATTTTTTAATTTGGAGTTAACTTACATTTAGAGGCACTGCTCTTCTCTTTTGGCGAATTTTTTTTTTCCTGATTTTATCTAATATGCTTTGGCTGGAGTTGAATTGTCATATATATTAACTAAAACGGTGTGTCATACGGAAGCCACTATGCTTTTATTTTGGGTAGTGTGGGTTGTGTAGGTGCTTCTAATGCAGGACTGCCCAATGTTTCAAAAATATTGATGATGAGTCGATCAAAGTGGTTCCTTCAAATCAAAATTTTTAAAACTTTGGATGCACCCCTTCACTAACTAATAAAGAAACAGTTATTGTTTTCTTAACAGAATTCAATTGCAAATAAGACAACAGAGGGCTAAGATGAGTGGAAAAGATTTGGCAAAACAAAGACAATTTGTAAACTGGATCTTGCTGGTTTAACCTTTAAATGCTTAGCCCCTTCTAAACCCACTTTACCTTTGTTTGGACCTCTAGTTAAAAATATGGCCCAATCTACTCATTCACTAAGGTGACTACAAAACCAACTATTGGATTTAAAGTCCACAGATTCTAAAATCTTTGATTTTTTTTAAAAGCAAAAGGAGTTGACCAAGATAAGTATGGCACTCGTGATGACCAAATTAAGTACTTGTTTCCAAAAAAAATGATTCCTCCATTTGGAAAAAAAAAACATTTCAACTGGAGTTAGCACCACTAACACACAACCCCCATTTCTTTGTTTTGGAGCCATCCAGGTGAATGAGCCTCAACTCTAGGCCTTCCATGCCACATGGAGTGCATTTTTTTTCCCTTCTCTTTGTTCCCACCTTAACATACCTACCCACCCTAAACCTACTTAACCTTTCCTATTTAGCCACCTTAAACCCTAAACCTCCCTTTTTCCTGTTTCCCCTTCCCATCTTGTTATGTTGTTGTACAACACGAATGGGTTTGGAACTGAAATTATATATGATTATTACATAATTATGAAATCTATGTTCTTGATTGCAAAATTATTCTCTCACCCTTCTATTGTCTATGCAAGCTTCATCATTCTCCTACTATGAACTAAACACAAACAACATCAAAACCATTCAAAACCAAAACTTCAATTCTAACAAACTTTGCATTCATATCATAACTTTGTACAAGTTGAAGTGTTTCTCAAGGTCACAAACACCCCCTTATATACTAACCAAAATGAAACTAGTCAAGAAACTTCCTAAAGCTTATCCACCACATGGTTCCTCAAATAATCAAAAGGAAACAAAATCACATGATTTTCCATGTGATTCCACAATTAATCACAAAAAAACAATATCACATGGTTCCTCATGTGATTCCACAATTAATCACAAAGAAACAATATCACATAGTTCCCCATGTGATTTCACAATTAATCACAAGGAAACAATATCACATGGTGCACATGACATTAAGTCAATGCACCATGACCAAATTATGGAATCCTACCACTCAACTTACCCCTTTAAACAATTACCTAAATAATTATATAATTACATCAAATTACACATCAAGTTACATTGCCACCGTCATTGATAACTTGTGATTCACACTGCACCATAGATGTGACTTGTGACCTCCAATAGGGCTCTTCCCACTCCCACAACCTCCTAAAACTCTCGTTCCATTGGCATTGCAACCTCCTACAACACCCTTCACCTATGTCACACCCATGTATGCCTTAATTATTGTTTCCTTGTTGCAAGCGATGAGCTTCAAGCTTGCCATCATGTTTTTTGGTTATTTTGTCTATTTGCAACAAGCAACACCATGTATGCCCATTGCCCCTTTCTTTCTTCTTTTTTTTCCCCCTTTTGTTTTGTTTTAAGACATGACAATGATGGCAATTAGCAATGTGCTTGCCATCATCCTTTTGTTCCTCGTGTTTTGTCATGTAATTCCTTGTAACCACTCCTTTGCAATATAGAAATGTAATGTTGTTTTTAAAATTTTAAACAAGATGGGTTTTTAGAACTAATCTTGTAGGGAACATAAACCCAAACCCAATTAACACTCCTCCAATTTTGGCTTAGTATATATTGTGTTCAAGTGAGGAGAAAGAATATGAAGAAAGTGAGTTGATGTTTGGTTTTGCGTTGTTGTCTTCAATGGCATTTGGTATAGGTTACAATAATTGCATATATGAAATAAACTAGACCTAATTTGGTATGTGTGTGCAATCTATTGTGACATGTTAAAAAAATATTATACCATACAAATTGATAACATAGATTTTATTGTTTCTCTGAATTTTTGTGGTGATTCAAATTTTTATGGATTTTGAAAATTATTTGTTCATGTGTTCCATTGCCTTCTTAAAACACACAAATGCGCAAACATGTGGAAATGTTCAAAAATATTTAATGAATTTGCTAGTTTAAACCATTAATGGTGATATTTGTAAGAAAACAAAAGAGGTGTTGAATTTATGGGGAAGGAGGTTGGTCATGAAAATGGTTCAAGTCAACTAAGTTAAAAAAGGTATAATTGTTTATTAGATTTGAAGTTTCAAAGAGCAAAATATAATTGCTATTATACTCCTTGTTTGGATGTTGAAAAAAAAAATTCATAAAAAAGTATGTAAGACATTTGAAAAAAAGCTTGCTCCCCATTGTTGAAGGTAAATGTATAAGCTCACATCTAGTCAATGATTTATTTGAGTTGTGTGATTTACTTTCTCTCCCTAGCTTGAAATCATGGTCTTTGATATATGTATCACCTATTATAGAACTCTTAAGTGTCTTCTAAGATTCATTGTCCATACCTTCCATGTGCCACCTCTTCATCCTTTCAAATGTCTTCCAAAAATCTCCATGGTAAGATGCAAAAATATTACAAGAAATGTCAAGTTAAACTAATCACACAAACCACATGATGTCATCAACATCTTTGCTACATGTTCTCATAGTCACACATTATTTGCACTCTGACCTAGTAAATGCATCTTGTGAAAATTCAAGTTCATAGCCCAAATGGGATCCACATTATAAGTTGGTACCACCACCAAGATCTCAAAGCAAATGAAATAATAATTCACTACTATGGTCCTAGTGACCTTTGCATTTGACAAGCAACTTGCCATGGACTAGTTTGGATATATTTATGGATTCTTTTCTATTGTAAAGTAAAATTTAAATACAATTTAATGCAAACAAAACAAAAGAAAAAACTAAAAGCTTTAGAAAGTTATTTTGATGATGTTTTTCAACGAGTTTAAAAATGAATGTTTTACAAGTTAATCCAACTTGTGAAATAACTAGCTTGGATTTAAACAATATCAACTACTTATTGTGTTGATAAATGAAGACTGCAACGCATAGGTGCTTGATTAATTTAAATACAATATGAGAAAATGTTAAGAAGTTCAACAATTCATGTGAAGAAAGTCAATTGTAAATTTGAAGCTATGATTTATTTGTCAAAACTCAAGATCGATTTGGTCATTGAAATGTGATTACCATAGTTGTAATCCCATAAGTAAATTATTATCCATCTATTCTACAACACCACACACTACACCTTTGTAGAATGAACAATGCCATTAGGTTTCTATTGTACTTGAACCAATTAGCATCCTTGCATCACATGCTTTAACCTCCACACTAAATGTTGTAAGATTATTGTTGAAGGAGGTTGTAACAGACTTTTGCAATTTTTGAGAACGAGTTGACATTGTGATATGATAACCTAATCCAAATGGCCCCATAGTGCAGACAATTTTATGCATTGCCCTTAGAAATGACAAATTTCTCATTACCATTTATAAGTTAGTGTAACAAATGAAGGTACTGTAATTAATCCCACAAAAAGGATTTAAAACTGAGTATAGTAAAGAGGAGTATTGCATATCCTCTTGCTATGTCAAATTAAAGTTTGTAAAAACATGAGAGTATTGCAAATGCCCTTGCCATGTAATATTATAGTTTGTAAAAGAACATGACTTTTAATATCATTTTCTCAAAAACATTTTACCATTTTCAATTACAATTGCAAATAAGGTAGGTATCACATTCATTTTGTCATTTGAGATTATAATTTACAAAAACAATGAAGGTATTGCACTCTACAAACTACCCTTAGTTTAAGGAAAACTTATATGGTGATTGATAATTTTGACATGTACCCCATATGCAGGTATTGTGATGATTAACTTTTTATTAATATCAAAGGTTGAAAAGATAGTTTAAATCAAGGATGAAAATGATTTTATAATCCCCTCATTTGTTGGAATTGGCATCAAGAACCTTTTGGTGTTAATAAGATTACTTTGTCATTAGTCTATAGGAGGTAGGTAGGTGTACCCAATAAAGTCATGTCTGTGGACAATATGTAGGTGTGGGGGCATATACATATCTTCTTTTTTTCTTTGTGCAATATTTTCATGAGTTGATGTTAGCATCACCTAATTGATAGGTATGTAAATAAGTGGGCTTAGACAAGGGGGGAAGTCAAGTTAGTACTTGATGTCTTGCAATATCTTATGTGTTGATACCAACATCAAATAGCTTGTAGGTAAGCAATTAGATGCAAGTCGGTTGTTTTAAGTAGATAGGTAAGGAAGTTGAGGGGAAGACAATTTAAACTAGTAAGTGAGGGGGGGAAAATTAGATGTTATAAGAAGGTAGGTAAGCAAGTGTAGGAAGTAGTAGAACTCTTTAGGTAGGTAGGTGAAAATAAACATGCAGCTCAGGGTGATTAGAGTTGAAAGTCCAAAGGGAAGGAAAGCCTAAGCCAAATTTTTAAAAATAAAATAAAATCATGGTAACCAAGGTGGTTAGCGTAAGGGTGGTTAGCACAACTAAGAACCGATGAAACAAAATTGGGCATCCAGTCACCATCCATCCAAATGGTGCAGTTCACTGTGTCTGCAATATTTGGTTGTGAATGTGAAAGTGAGAACATTTGAAAACGGGTAACAACTTCAAGGGCAAGCAAGGCCGTCTGTAGTAGTTGGAACTCTTCGGTCAGCTCATAAATGAGTTTTCAGAGTTACAGCTGCTACCCGCCAGCCTCCCCAGGTGGGAAGGTTGTTGCGAGAAATTACTTGCAACAAAATTACACTTCACCCAAAATCCTTGTGGCAATTCTCAATGAATAGACCATCTAAGAGTTCTCCAAAAAAATCAATGCAACCAAAACAAGGGGTGTGTCACACTGTGGCCTTGCCATTTACATTAAAAAGTATCATAAGGCAAAAGACAAATTATGAAAACTCAAACATTTTGCCATGCAAAAATTCTCTAAAAGAAACCAAAAAATCCTTCAAGATATTATAACTCTATAAGCAATCTCAAATTTCAATACAAGCCAAAATATCACCTTTCACAAATCCTCATATAAAAATAGATCGATTACCTAGGGTCCAAAATCCCTTAAGCTACTATATAATGAATCTAAACACAATATCATTGCCTTGGTAGGCAAGGCCAAAAAATGTATCAAAAAATAGTTAGATTTTTCCATTGCTCACACCCATTTAAAACTCAATACAAAACCAGATATGATTTATTGGGTGGGCATTTGGAGATTAAATCAAAATTAATGACATTATTCTATTCACTTAAACACATGGGTCTCATCTTTAATAGGACCATACCAACATATAACACTTATTAGTGGGACCAAAAAATCATCAAATTTAGTGTATATTATTGAGTACAAACATCATAGTACCTCATTACTTTGGTAGGTCTGCACTCTTGCACCAGGTTGTCATGGACAAAATTTTGATGATTTTGGAGGCAGGAGAAGGGTCTAACTTATTGTGAGTCCCTTTCCAGAGTTTGGGTACCCTTAACCCAATCAGCTCAGTTGCCAGGGGTCTTATGACTATTTATGACTATTATTTCAAAATAGGAGAGGTCTTATGCCTACTTTAGGTGTAAGGTCTCCCCGTCTCCAAATTAATAGGTGTAAGGTCCCTCCCACTCCTCCCACCTTGCAATCTACATATGTTTTAGGCTTAAGATATCTCCACCTCATGCTTTATGGTGGGTACGGCCCACATGTGGGAAACCCTACACTTGACAATTTTTGGTGACTTATTGTAAATACTTGTCTATGTCTTTCTCTAGGTGGGATCTCAACATTGATCACTCACCCGAGAAATTTCCTATTGTATTTGGAGTGCACTTATATCCAAGAATTTCCCACATAGAAAGAGGAGGGATATTACACCTATTTATTCCTTAAGAGTTGTGTATTTAAAAAACATGGTTTATCCATAAAATCTTGCCTAAAAAGAGAAAGGATATTACACCCACTCCCTAAGAATAGTGTATCTATCTAGAAGGCACCTCATATCCATAAGAATCCTACCTAAATAAAAATAGTAGAGATATTAGACTTACTCCTTAAGAGTGGAATGTATTTTACACCTATAAATAGGTGTAAGATCCTTTGCACTCTTACTCCCTTCCTACTCTCCTTGTGATCTACTTATGTTTTTGGTTCATGATAACCTTCGCCTTGTGCTTTACACTGGGTAAAGCTCACATGTGAGGGACACTATAGAATAAGATTTGGTAGACCAAGAGAGCACCTTGTGGAACACCTCTTGCCTTAAGGCCATGTTCCTAGGTTGAACAAGTCCTTAAGGAAAGGCCCAGTGGGTAGGGTTAGGGGACTTCCATGGTACATACTGGGTCCCAATTGCTCCCAAAATTGTGCCCACATTGGCAAGTTACATTTTGCACAGAAACAGCAGACTTTGTTTCTATATTCTTTTAAGGCTAAACTTGGCACTCCCATAGAATCAGCAACTTTTGGCTTGCAGCCATTGAAAGTCATTCTTAACATGTGGGGGGATGAATTTTTAATTTGGAATTTTAAAGTTTTTTATATGGCTCTTATCCATAAGATGGTAAGTGCAGATTTTTTCGAAAAAAATTAATAATAAATAAATAAATAAATAGAAAACAACATTCTTACATACAAAAGGATACTCTTATACAAAAGAAAGTAATGTAAATAAATAAATATTGTTTTATTCATGAGCAGCCCCATGTGCATTTCAGTCTAATAATGTCATAGTGTTAATGGTTAACTATGGTGATGCAAGAATGGGAGCCAAAAGGTCTTCAACGTCCATGTAGTAGTACTAGAGTGCGGGCAGGGTTTGGCCAATTTTCACCCCCTGCAAGCAAGCCCATGACTGAGCCCCGCAGAGCTCAGTCGCGCTTGACCTGACCGGGGGTGAGAACTGAAATCGGCCAAACCCTGCCCACCGCTCTCTGGCATTAACAGCTGTTAGGTCTTACAAAGCTGGCAAGACCTGGAACCCTAACAGCTGTTGATGTGTCTTGTAAGGTTGGGCTTGGAAGGAATAGCAAGCCCACAAATTTCATAAATGAAATAAAATAGAATTTAAAATTTTTTTAAAAATAATAATTTTTAAAAAAAAACCCAAGGGAAATGGGTACCACGAGAATATGCTTCATGAAGAAGGTCGGTATTTTCAAAATTATGTTATTTGGGTTTTATCCCATGCAAAAACCGTGAAAAATATTTTTTTTCTAAATTTAATTTTTGTGTACATTGATATTTGGCAACTTTGAACATTTTTCAAGTGTCATTTCTTGAGGATGAAATTCTAATTGGATGTAGAGGATATGTCCAAGAAAAAAATTAGATGGCATGTGAATATTATTTGGAATATATCCTACTATTTCCTCCACTAAGTATATTATTTTCTCAATGAAATTAAATATGAATATTGAATGTTAGACTTCCAAAATAATATAACCCCTTGGAAATAATATTGGCATGGGACCACACCTATAATTCAACTCCAATGCCCATTCCGACCATTGTCACTAGCTTGAGGTGTTCCTCGCAATCTACAATTCTAAATGACAAGATCTATTGTGCCTACATTCATTTAGTTTTAGCAAGAGTAATTTGCTTAGAGAAATTTCCTAGTGTAGTTGGAGGGCATGCTATATTCATATTGGTTGATTTTGGAAATTCTATCAACAAATATAATATGGAGTTCTAATCACAAATATAATTTAGAATTGGTCTATGAGGGATTTTGTGAGGTTGAAAATGGCTAATCCTTGTTATATGAAGGGAAGAATAGTTGAAATGTAAGATTATGGTTAAATTCAATCTCAAAACATGAAATTATATTTTATCCTTGGATTCGATACTTTATATTTTGACTACTTCAAACCCAAGACAACTTTATTTGGATCTAAATTTAATATCAAGACATAAAATTATTCTTTATATCTAATTTCACACCTAGTACCCTAACTAATCAAAACCCTACATAACCTTCGTATATATCTAAGTTTAATTTCAAAACATGCAAATATATTTTATTCTTGATTCCATATTTTTGTACCTTGACCAATCAACTACCCTAAACAAAATAATTTCATATCTTAAATCATACGTCATATTCCCTATACCTTCTATCATTGTGACCATATCTAGGAGTGGACATTTGTGTCATTGGCCTAAATGGGATCCACCTTCAAGGTTTTAAGGGATACAACTTTTCAAAAAATCAAAAAACCTTTTCAAAGCTTTAAGAGACATGAAAGGGCAATGTCAATTAAAAAAATCAACTATGAAAAAGTCATGTTGGTTCAAGTGTGAATCAAACTATTCATTGGTCCCAAGTGTTAAGGCTTTGGTTCAAGTGTGACTCAAGTGGCATTCGGCTCACATGTTAAGGTTTGAAATGTGAAACGGCAAACAAAAGAGTCAACATGATGAAGAAGCATTCCTTGGTTCAAATAAATCAAATTGGTAAATTTCAATTAATTTTCAATGACAAAAATCATTTTAAATTGACAAGCTTTCGTTCCATTGGTCAAAAATTTGTGAGACGACAATCATGCACATTACCTTGCTAGAAGTCTTCTTACGATACCAAAAGCATAATGAGGTGCCATATGCTTTGGGAGGGTTAAGGCGTGAACGTAAACAAAACAAAACAAACACCAATCTTAATATATAGAACCCTTTACAAAAAAGGAGAGATCTTCCGTCTCCTTTAAAGGAGAGACGGATCTCACACCTACTTCTAGGTTTAAGAGCCCTCCCCTTGTCCGCCTCATGATTCACGATTGATTATGTTCATAATAATATTCGTCATGGGTAAAAGCCCAATGGGTGATGGACATTCTTGAAATGAAGGGCTGCATGCCTTTTCCCAGGCCCCTTATTTTGGGACTACCCCCAACCCCTTCTGCCTTACCTTTGCAAAAACTTCAAGCATGCTTAAGGCATAATTGGATGAGTGGAAAATCAAAATGAACATTTTGTGTTTTCCGCCCCTTTTAAAAATAATGTAATAACATGCTTGCCATAGTCCAAGTTTGAATCGGTTCTAAAGTGGAAATATACCTCCATGAAATATACCTAAATGAAACCATCCCCAGTGACATATTATTGGTATACCTGTTTTTATGAAGAATCTAGCACATGGTTCGACCCCGATTTCGCTATTTCGCTTACGTTCGTGCTCAAAATTCTCATCATGTGACGTCTAGTTCTGCATTTATACCCTTGTGTAGAAATAGATTAGGACTTTTCTTTCGTCAACATCACTCCCTTTCCGTACCTAATTTTGTCCTCTCTCTTGAAAAGATCTTTTTGGGGGAAGGGGGTAGCGGGGGGCCAAAAAAAACCCATATATATATATATATATATATATATACACATACGTTCCCAAGTTACATAGTTCCCATGTTACATACGGCAAGTATATGTTTTTATTCTTTACCATGTGTGTGGAGGGTCCATCCATGAAAATTATTCAGTAAATAAATAAATTAATTAATTTATAAAAATTTCCTGATTACAAAACTTTAAATTGAGAATAACTACTCCCAATAATTAGGAATTTTACAACTTCATGAGTCACAAAATTCAACCATCATTTTTTTTTTTTTCCAATCTTAGCAATAAAATAGATTAAGGATATAAAAGAATATTGAAAAGCATTTTTTAGAAATAAAAATAAAATTTAATAAAAAAATTATAAAATTTTATGAGCTATAAATCCGACCATCATTTGTCCTAATCCAATCTTTGCAATAAACAGATTAAAGATATAAAAATATATTCCTTAAAAAAAGAAAATAATATAACAAAATTTCAATTGCCCAAAAATTAGAAATTTTCAATTTCACATGCTAAAAAATTCAACCATCATTTATTCTAATTCAATCTTAGTGCAATAAATGGGAAAATCTTATAAAATAATTATGTTGAGTCTCAATTAAAAAATAATATATGCTTTACACCGAAGAAAAATAAAAATTCCAAATTTAAATTTGTATTTTGTTAGCCTTCAAAAGAATTAGAACTAACTTCTAATTTCCCACAACATTTCTATAACTCCCCTAAACAAAATTAACCCCCCTCATTAACCCCCTCCACCCCCAATTTCAGGCTTAATTAGCGCTAACCTGTTTGGTTAGAGCAAATCCAGCGGCGGTCCTACATTCTAATAAATCTGTTGCAAGTGGCCTACTTCTCTTGACGAGGGAAGTCTTCGGTGTCAGTTAGTCTGTAATTAGTGACTCAATTAGTTACAACGTCGGTAGCTGGCTTATTTAGGTGTGCGAACCCGGGGACCATGTGTTGAAGTTATCCGCAGTAGTAACTTACTAACATAACAGTAGTTCGTTAAAAGTGGTCTTCACAGGAATCTTAACAATTAACGTTAATTTTTATTTTTTAGTGAGGTGAAACTTCGATTCCCAGTTGAGGTGGTTTAGTAGCTTGAAGCAGTAATTAGTAAACAGCGTTTGTGGCTCAGTGAAGAGGTTGTTAGTGAGTTTAATAGTGATACGGGTTTGTCAAATGGGAGTGTGATTAGTAAGATATTAGTGCCAGATTAGTCAAGATGAAAGGGTTTCTTTAGTTTTAGTTACTGAGTAGTGGATTATTGGATGTAAATAGAACTCGATTAGTAAATGTAATTACAATTATGTTTAGTGGCAGTGAGTTGATTAGTAGGATTCTCGAGTTGAGCTTGGCTGTGCTTTTTGTCCCTGAATTAGTGAGAGAGATTAAGTAGGAGAGAGAAGAATTAGGAGAGCCACAAATGTTTGACTGTGGAGAGAGGTACTGCGATTAGTGAGAATACTAGTTCCAGATTAGTCAGCGTGAAAGTGTACCTCGTCGGTTGTACTAACTAAGTAGTGGATTACCAAGCTTAATAGAACCTGATTAGTAAGTGTTCAACTTGGTAGTGAGACGATTCATTAGTAGGATTTGAGAATTGAGCTTGGCCGTTTTTAGTCCCTGATTAGTGAGAGAGATTAGTAGTAGCGAGGAGAATTAGGAGCACGAGTGGTTGACTGCATAGGCAGGGACTGTGATTAGTGACATAAATTAGTGCCAGATTAAGAGTCAGGAGGAAGGGTTTCTTGGCCGGGTTTCTTTAGTTTTAGTTACTCAGTGGTGAATTGCTGAGAACCTGATTAGTAAGTGTAATTAGAGGTGTGTTTAGTAGTAGTGAGATGATTAGCAGGATTTTCGAGAGTTGAGCTTGACTGTGTTTTTTGTAATCCCTGATTAGTGAGAGAGATTAGTAGGAGGGAGGAGAATTAGGAACCGCAAGTGTTTGACTGCGCACGCAGGTCGGCTTCGCAGAGAGAGCGCGCGAGCGAGTGCGATCTGTGTTGTTGTCATCGCTCTCTTGCGGGGGAGGTGGGCGGGGGTTTTGTCTCTGTTTTTCTTCTCTTTTCACGCTTTTTTTCAACCTTGGAATGCTGTGGATTAGCTGCAGAAAAGTTGCTGTTGCGTGGATCCAAAGCATGGAGCCAAAGATGAAGAAAAATGATCAAGAATCGATGATGAACTCTTGGTTTTCTCCCCTCGCCCGCTCTTCTGCTGCTCCTGCTGCTTCGAAGTAACCCGCTGCCTTTTCTCCCATTTTGCCTCTTCTTTATCATCGTATTACTTGTGTCTGTGTGTGCTTGTGCGTTTCCCTCCCCCCCCCCCTGGTTGCAAATGGCTGATCGTGAAACCTCTCTGTAGCTTCCTCTGGTCAACTCTGGAGTAGGAATACAGAAGTGCGGCTCAAGGGAGAGAGATTGATTCTGGAGGCTCGGAACAGGGTTCATAGGTTCTAGCAGAAGATCTAGGCATGGAGATTGCAACAGCGGCAAAAAAATTGGCCCGAAAATCATGCTGTGGGATCGGGGTAGAGGATCAATGAACAACGATAAGACAAATGCCGAATCGGAGATGCTGCAATGACCGGGAGGACGTAGGGGGCAGCAGTAGCATTGGAAGAAGAACAACAAGTGAGGTTCTTGCACGATTTTACAATCCGCTCTAGGGAGTTATTGCTTTGTCGGTTGCCGCCTGTAGACGAGAAGAAGAGCCTTTCAGCAGCATCTCGGAGCTTCGCGAGAGTGCGTTCTGTTGGATGCAACCTAGGAAGCCAGGCAAGTTCAAAGACGTGAACAGGACGATCGAGTGACAAGAAGAAGAAAACCTCGCATGAGATACAGAAGTCAACTGAGAAGCATGGAGCAAGCGGGAAGCAGAAACGGAAGCAGATTCCGGAGATGACATGTGACATGAGGGAATAGAAAGAAGTAGAAGAAGTAGCCAGTTCTCATGATTTCGATGCCGACAATTCATGGAAACATGCACATCTGAAAACTTCTGGAGTGAGAATTCCAACTCTTTCATGTTTCTTTGTGTCCTCCGATAGTAGTAGTTGTTGTTCTTGAATCCAAGAAGAAATATGGGGGCCATCTGCTCGAGAAGAGCGAACCGGAAATCAGAGGAGTCGGAGAATGACCAAGGGCGCAAGAAGCCATGGCCTCCTTCTTCGCCAGAAGACAATAATGCAAACGGGGTGCTGCTGGTGAACAAAACTTCTGCCGTGCCTGTGGTGCGGCAGTCTAATAATAATAAGGGTGAGGCAATGGAGAAGAGCAGGCATGAGCCTGCTGATTTCCATGGTTCAAGAACTACTGTTGCTCATCCAAACAACAATGATTTCTCCTTCGAGTTGGCAGTGATCTCACGTCATAGAGATGGAAACAACAAGGAAGAGAAGAAGCAGCCACCTTCTCGAAAGCTGTCTAACAAAGCAAGTGCAGTGAGGTCCATGACCACAACCGCAGCTAAGAAAAGTGCCTCTAAGGTAAGGCTAATTCTCGTGTACAATAGTAGTCACAGCAGCCTAAACCTCATTTCTGAAGAAAAAATGAAGACCATGATGCCTTCAGTGGACAATAAACCCACTTTCTCATTTGGGTTTATTGTTGCGGCTGTCAGTGGTTGGTGCTTGTGACCCCCGACAGTGCCTTGATCACTGAGTGATCTCCTGAAATCTCCAGCCTCTTGTGATCATGATTTGAGAAGCGCTCACTTGTCCATTGTATAATGCAGATGTCAGAAGTTCTCTGGGGAGCTGGAACAGTGGGACTAGGAAAAGCTGTTGATGCACTGGATACACTTGGGAGTACCATGGTCAACCTTCAACCAGGCCGTAGGTTTGCATCAGGGGCATCCCCAAAAGGCCAAAAGATTGGCATTCTTGCTTTTGAAGTTGCAAATACAATTGTCAAGGGTTGCAACCTCAAGCAGTCAATGTGTCCTGAGGAGATGAGAGTGCTCAAGGAGGAGACAATGACCTCGGAGGGTGTGAAACAGTTGGTGTCAACAGACTTTAATGAGTTGATGTGGATTGCTGCAGCTGATAAAAGGTGGTAAAATGTCTACAATAAAAAGACCACTTCATGTTTTCTTGTGTTGTCTTTAGATACACTGGTGGATGCAGCTACAGCATGTGAGAGATTCACCTAGGTTTACCTCTATTCTCAAAAGCAGATGGATGGGATGGGGATCCACAGGGACGAGCTTAAAATATTTTCAGGGGAGGTGGTTCGATTCGGCAATCACTGTCGCAATCCTCAATGGCATCAACTGGACAGAGTTTTTGACAGGTAGTTGTCCTCTCTTGACACCTTGGTTTTGGTCACCATTCCTTCTTCATTCTCTGTGTCATACTCCCTGTTCATCTTTCTTGACTCTGGGCTCTCCTGCTCCCTGCTTGCTTCCTGCAAAATACAGACAGTTCCTGCCACCAAAGTCCCTCTCCTTAACCTGTTGTAATTCTTATTCTTCTCCCCAGATATCTATTGCTTCAAAGAATTGAAACCCTTTTGTCCATCTGTACAAGGAAATGCAGTGATTTTCTTATGTCCTTCCAGTCAATGGACATAGAATTTGACACAATCTATCAGATAGTCTTACAACTTATCTACCAACCTATGTAATCTATCAATATCTGCAACTTGTCTGCAGAAAAGACCAAGTTTTGAATTCTTCTTATCATTTTGGCTGGTAAGTGTAAGACCTTTCTGCCATTATAAGTGTACATGGAAGGTTCCCCTTTATAGAGCTCCAGTTGATCCTCCCTTCAGGCCTCCACAGCTTAAGGCTTTCATTCTTCATAGCTACCTAAATGGAAAAATGCAGCAATAACTTTATGTTTTTGTGCAAGTATTCCTTTGCTTCAGTTTTCAACAAGATTAGATCTCTTGAAGGCACTCATGTGATGTCAAGATTGTAAGAATCTGAAGTTTTATGTCTTCATAGCTATTTTGATGCTGCAGATTAGTTTAAAGCAGAGTGTGGCCCTCATCTTTCTTTCTTTCTTTGTCCATCTTTCAAATTCCATATAAACCCTATGAATCTGAGCTTTATTAAAGGCAGATAGTTCTACTTCTGTCATAGATTTTCAGAGCAAAGAAGCTCCTTGTACAAATTGCCAAGTTGCAGTAAGGTAATGTCACCTCTCAGAATAGTTGGAGTCTTTAGAAAGTGTTCTCTAGGAGTAGTTGATCTAATCCTTGTGTCATCAAGTTCTTCAATCTCTCAAGATCTAATCCTGATGAGTTCTTTTCCCTCTTATTGCAGCCCTTTGATTTCTCAACACTTAATCAAAAGATTAAGCTATCAGATTTGAAAGCTAGTATGAAATTTCTAGTTAACAAAGTTTTTGATAGTTCAATCACTTCAGATGAGGTCTGTGGGGCATATGGATCATGCTAATACCAGCATATTACAGCTAGAATCTGCTGGTACTAACTTGATTCATATGCCTGATGGACTTTGGTATATGGGATTCTACAAAATTTGGACTCATCAATAGTCAATTTTGGAGGTTCTTGAGGCTGGCTTATGATCTGGTCATTTCTCAGTTGTATTTAAATTGACTTGAATCATAAGTACAGAGAAGTTCTTGATATGCACTAAGATAGCATTCTTTGTGTATTGACAAATCCCTGTCCATATAGAAGGGTTTCATATCCTGGTGGCATTATTGCAGAAGTTTTGTCTGCAAAACCCTGTAAAAGCTTGAGAGTTTTGTAGACATCTATGGCATGGGAAGAAAACTTTGCAACAGGTATTATTCACTAAGAAATGAAGTGCTTTGCAGATTGGGGGCTGAAACAGAGATCCAGCGACAGTCGAAGGAGCAAGCAGACATTATCATGCAGAATTTGTCAGCCTTGGCCCAGAACACTGCAGTATGTAAATCCCCTTAATTTCTAGTCATAGCCCAAGCTTTTGGAGGATAACCTTCTCAGCTTCTTTGACACCCACTTTGCTATACAATGACACACACTCATACTCTGAATCTTACTCACATACATTCCACATAGGCAGTTGGTATGACCTAAGCAGCCCACCTCAAGTGAGATACCTTCATATTGCCTTTAATCCATTGGTTCCAGACAAGAGACACTGCACCAAAAAGTGGACTGGAACTTAAGTACATTTATAATTGGGACACTTGAAACTTCCAGATACATAAATCTCTTACTATCATCCTCAGTCATTATGCAGTGTGTTGTATGCTAGCAGACTGAGTGAAAACTGCAATATATTTGCTCTACTGTTGCCATTAGAGTCCACATGATAGGGCTTAGGGTTCTATTGTCATGTGCCCAACCTGATTTAAGACAGATCAAATCTTTTTGTGATGTATACAGGAGTTATACCATGAGCTGCATGCACTGGATCGATTTCAGACAGACTTGAAGCGCAAGCAACAGGAAGACGAAGTCTTTAGCAGCTCAGGGTCACGTGGTACACACCTCTCTATTTCCATTTATTTGCATCTGCATACTGAAGTTGGCTGTAATTCTTGGTTCTATAGAGAAGGCTTAGCAGATCCAGTTCAGTTTCTTTTTACATCTGTAATGAAGTACCCACCAATGTCAGTGTGGCATGTTGGGATTCCCAGGAGATAGTCTGGTGATTCTGAAGAGTGAAGTGAAGAGTCAAGAGAAGCATATTAAGACCCTCAAAAAGAGGTCTTTGTGGTCAAAGATTCTTGAAGAGGTACTTGGCTCCTCTCGCAATGTAACTGTCAACCTTCAAAGATTCAAGTGATGGTTTGTGGTTGTCATTAACACCCCACAGGCTTCTCAGTAGTAAGTGAGGGTGGTTGTGCAGGTTATGGAACAACTTGTGGATGTTGTCTACTATCTATACCAAGAGATCCATGACAACTTTGGCCCTGGTGGTAAGGTTGCTTCACCTGTTCATCTCCACACCCAGTTCCCCTTGTCACTATAGATAAAACCACAGTCAGACTTTCTGCCTCTCTTGAGGTGTCTCCTGCACTTAGAGAAAAGTAAGACCAAACTTGTAGCAGTGAATCAACCTCTGAGGTCTGTTTGTGGGTGTGTGTTTGTGCAGCATTTTCAAAGGAGGCAGAGAATTTCTATAAACCAAAGACAGCAAGTCTAGGCACTTCAGGCCTATCACTTCACTATGCCAACATCATCAATCAAGTTGACAACCTGGTTTGTACCATCCTGAATTTCCATGTACTCTTGGGCTATGAACAACAGTGTCCTTATCAAATATCTTAGGCTAGGACCTCAGATCCACCCTAAAGAGTTCACAAATAGCCTGGGTATAACCCAGAACCAATCAGGATCCATAACAGATCACCCTACAGGGAGACTGGCATGCATTCTTGAATAAATCAGTTGCTTGAGAACATCTTAGGTTCTTCAGTATGGAACAATTGTGATCTTGTAAGTGCACAGTTACAGTCATGGTTTTTCATTTTGTTTGAGCTCCAGGAGTGTAAACCCATTTATCTTTAAATTCAGGGTGGACTTGACAGTGTAAGCTGGAGTCCAATGTTTGTCTTTGTACCAGTGGTGTTTAAGAAATCTACCAAATTCTTTTTGACCTCTCTAAGCCATCATAATATATAAACATACCAGGCCCTGGGGCAGGGGGTGAATAACACACATGTGCTCACTTGTGCAGGTGTCAAGACCAACATCAGTGCCACCAAACACAAGGGATATGCTGTACCAAGGGCTGTCCCCAAGTATGAAGGCTTCCTTGCGGACTCATTTGCAACAATCTTCTGAATTGGATTTGGTAGCCAACTTGTTATCCTGTGCCTCTCTTGCATTTTTCATAGCACCAGAGGTTTTTTATGACAATCATATGCAGCTGGACTGTATACTGTTATTCTGTTCAAGTAGGTGCAATTGTGATTGTTTCAGCAATTGATGGTTATCTGGTGGCCAGGGACCAGACCACAAATGCACCTTCACTCTTATCAAATCTTTTCTGGTCCAAAGGTGCATAAGTTCAAAGTGCTGATGGGATTTGGTGTAGCAGCCTTCCTGATAAAGCTTTTGCACGACCACTTACAGATGAACCACCTTGTAGAAGCATAACTTAATCTGGAGGCTTTGGGGTGGTGATAGTTGAAAATAAGCTTGTGATTGCTGTATAGTGTATAAGCATAGAAGGTTTGTTCTTACACATGCTGTGTTTTCCTACCTGCAGTTAAGTAAATCAGAGATACAAGAAGAGCTTGACAATATCTTGGACTGGCTGGGTCCAGTTGCATCCAACACAACCAAGTAAGCACCCCAACCAGCTGTCTTCAGTTCTATGTTTTAAAATCCTGCCTGTCAATCAGAACAGCTGTGTTGGGCATAGTCATATAGCCACTTCAATTTCTTTTTGAAAAAATTGGGTATTAATGGGAAGTTTGATTTGGTTCTTAATGGCAATTCTTAGTTCTCAAGCCTGCTAGCAATAAATTCCAGGATCATTCTTTGTGTGCTGAAACATTCACTCCATGCAAAGTTATGGTTGGCTCCTCCCTGTGATTAAAGCACAAGAGATTTCTTCAATCCCACAGTAGATGCACTCTCTAAGATAGTGATGCCTGTTATTTGTAGGAGATGAAATGATGAAATTGTAGTATTTCATCTTTTAGCAAATTCATATGCTTTGTCTCTTGCATACAGGGTACATCATGGTTTCGGATGGGTTGGGGAGTGGGCAAACACAGGGTGAGCATATATATACCTTCTTAAAATTTGAACCCATCTGCTCTCAAAATTCCTTAACTTGACATTGAATTATTAGAACTTTTCTGAACTGAAACCCCATGTTTGGCCTAATAAAACAGGAGTTCTTTGGATCGAAAAGCGATGGGACAAGTGGAGTTAACACTTCTACAGACTCTGCATCATGCCAATCAAGAGAAAGTGGAAAGTTACATCCTAAAGCTTATTGTGGGACTCCACCATTTGGTGAGGCGGGCCCAGAACCAGAACATCCAACATTCACCACAGAAGTCACCAGTCCGACCTGTGACAACTTGGGAGAAACCAGTGCGACCATTTCTACCAGAGCGCAGCATTTCTCCACCACCTTTCCAATTTCTTGCTGCAGTAAACGGGCAACACGATTATATGGTGCCAGCTGGTGCTGCTAGTCCTGAACTCTCACAAGGGGATAAGGAGATACTCCAAGCTATTGATCAAGGACCAGTGGCACGTAAAGTGTTACCAGGCTTGAGCAAATCCCAAGAGTTTGATACCTCTCAGGTTGCTGCCAATTGGGAAAGCTCTTTAAGGTTAAGTAAAAGCAACAGTCATTCTTCAAGTACCACTAACAAGACAGAGTCTCCTCTATCATTGTACAAATCAGGTGGCAGTAGCAATCCCCCCCCAGAACTTCATGTAGATAGACGGAAGGAGCTTGATGTGATTGATCGAGTTGATTCCTTTCATGATAGTCCCCAAACCCACTCTCAGTAGAGCCCTGATTCCTTCATCTACTTTTCCTCATGACCTGTTATGTCAATATCAATCGGTCTATCTCTCTGTCTCTCTTCTTGTTTTTGAGTGTTGGGTTGCCCTTTATGGGTGCAGATCAGAGTCATCAATCTAGGGCAGATTGATTAAAGCTATATAAGCTTATTGCATCCTTTTAGAGTCATTTCAAGGAGGGAACCTCCTCACTGGGGGGCATATGCAAGAAGTTGTACAAATTTTTCCCAATCTCCTCATTTTTCTTTTGAAGTGTACATTGAGTCATACTGGGATACACAAGCAAGGATACCTTCTTTGCGCCCACCACTTATGAGCTACAAATTGGGTGCTACGTGTGTCCAAAGTTATTAATTTGCAAGCAATGTGAGACTCTTTGAGAAGTCAACAGTTAATTTCTTTCTTCTTCCCATGTGGTCATAAACTTTTCCTTTGATCGCGGCAATTAGAGATGCTCTGAGTCGGGAAGTGTGGAGTCTCCTCTAAGAATTCCATGGATTCACAATATGGGCCTTGAATCATGGTTTAGTGATTCAGAAACAGGAAGTGAAGATCATTGTTGTCTGTGGTGGTAACCATGAAGATTATGTGTCTACAGGTAGTGGACTCTTTGCCTTTGGATCTGGTTCTAGGGCATCATGAGGCTCTATGGTTTTCACAGTATAGCTAGAAAAGAAAATTGGCAGCTTGAAAGTAGAGGAGATGGTGTAATGACATAGTTTATGTGAAGAAATAATATCTGGTGTGCAGCAGTTTTGTCTCCATCATCTGTATTCCCATCCTTGTACTGGTGCTAAGGAGTGTTCTTTCTGTTTAAATGCAGATTCAAGAGTTTCCGCTCAGATTTTATGGCTTGCAGCTAGCTATTTCAGTTTTTGGACTTCTGATGTGTGTAGAGATGGTTTGTGAAGTTTTCTCTGCAATCTTTATATTATATATATGTATATATGTGTATATATATATATATATATATATATATATATGTATATTAGGGCAATGCCCTTTCAGTAGGCCAATGGGTGTCCATTCAGTTTTGTGCCTTTTCACAGGATCCTGAAGGGGCCTGAACCCTCTTTCATCTCCCTTGTGAAATCCTTTCAAAAATCCTTGCTGTCTTTTCCTTCATCAAAACCCAAGGTTCTTTATTGAACTGGCTTGGTCAGATCCTCTTTCATTGCTTGCTTTTCTCATGAATCATGACCGCTTGCAAGAATCTACAGTTTCATTGTTGCAGAGCTGGTGGGTGTGTGACTGTGGTGGTGGCCCTCTAAGCAGCAGCAGGTGGTGTTTTGCAACAACAAATGGGTAACAAACCAGGAGGTCGTAACAAAACACAACAGCCAATTCAGAGTCTGTTGGAAGATGCAATCTCTGCACTGCGGGAGAAACCTGGATCCAAGACATCAGATATTATCAAATACCTGGAGTCCAAGTATGAGAAATCAATTTCAACCAAGATGAAGGAGAAGTTGCTTGATCGGTTGAAGCCCATACTTAAAGCAAGCAGGATGGAATTCAACAACAATGGGAGTCTCCGAGGACCCAGACGAGGAGGAGGAGGAAAGGGAGGATTTGACAAAGCAAGAGGTGGTGGTAGTGGGAGAGTGAGCAGAAGTACAAGATCAGGTGCCAACTCTATGAAAAGAAGACTGGGTGGTACAGGAATTGGGAAGCAAGGAGGACAGGGAGCAGGATCATCACAAGGCAGCGCCAGAAGACAAAATAATAATGGAAGGAGATACAGGGTAATCAATTCTAGTCATGGAGGAGGTCGATCCTCAGCTAAGCTTGCACTCAGTCGATGTAAGACAAAGTCTAAGCGAACTCGTGGGAGGGGTCGACCCAGTGCACATGTCTCCAAACTGGACAGCAGCATCTCCCCACACATAGACATCAATGGAGATCATTACGACAACAATTACCAAACTACTGGATGCAGGAGTGATCTGGACAGCACAATGTAGCTGCCAGTGCTGCCTCCCCACCCCCCAACCTTCACTCCTGTACAGACTGCAGACCATGTCTATACTTCAAGATGTGTAAGTTGAGTCCTAATTTGCACATTAGCCTCCTACTCTCCTCCTTCCCCCTCCTTGTGTAAATGCTGAACACTACATATATACAGCAACGTTAGAACATCTAAAACTCTTTCAAATACATCCTTGCAACTCCCATGCATTTGCATGGATCTGTATGTGTAACTACACAGATAAAAAGCTGTTATTATTTGCATATCCGCACATCACAAAACATCTCAAATGCAATTTTCGTGATTTTTCAATACCAAAATCATAGAATCAGTAAGTGGGTGGGAGAGATGCCATCAACACCAGTGCTTTGAATTCTTGTTGCATTGAAGACTTGTGAAATCATCTTAAAAACTCTTTTGTAATTTTGTAATTTTGCAATCATCAAAACACTTTTGTAATGGTTTTGACAATCAACCATTTTAGTTTACTGCAGTAGCATCCTTACAGAGTTGAATAAAACTTAATCCATATACCACCATATACATGACAAGTTCCTGATACAATTGGCAAAACAGGTCTAATAACAGAAATTTTCAACATGGATATGTTATAGAGACATAGGGCACACAAATTAGGTTTCCAAAGTAAGACTTTATTGTATATTATTGCAAGATTTTATTTTGTAATATCATTTTTATGTGTCCCCAATATCTGCACTATTCTTTGACTAAATGTTGCTCCCCTAGATTTCATGGTATGATTTGATTTATATGCTCAACATTTCCAACATGGGTACATTATATGTAAAGCACTGGCAGAAAATTTCTAGCATTCTGGAGGGTGCCTTATCCAGCAGAATGTCTCCTTGGCAAAGGGCAAAGGGTTCAGAAAAGAGAAATACCAGGCATTTTGCTTCACTTCTTTTATTATACCTGGAAGATACCCACCGGGTACATAAAAAAATTTCTGCCTGTGCTTTATGAAATTCCAGACAAAATGTTCAGGACTTGTTATTGTCGGTTGAAGAAAAGAAAAATTGGCAAAACATAAACATGGTGGAACAAAACGTAATTTCAGCTTTAAAAACAATCGATGAAGCATTGATAGAGATGGATCCACCAAGCTCTCACATTGTTTCGATCATCCATAGAGATGGACCTCACTCCATTTGTATAGTTTTAAGTGAAATATTGGATGACATACATCAACATTGAATGTAGGTAAGGCCCAAGTAGGAGGCCGTTACCAGAATAAGGGTACTGCTCCAGGCAATAGCCGAGGGTTGGTGGTATTTGTATTCTGGTTTCACCCTCCTATGAGGGCCTTAACAGCATAAAGCAAATGTCGAGCTTTTTTTTAATTCAAAAAGTTGTACAATTGAACATTTTGCAATGTAAGGTTCTGCTTTCAAAATGTAAGGTGCCTCCTCTGTGGTGGAAAGAATCTTACTTGTTAAGGTATCCTTGAATTACACTTTTTAAAATATCATGTGAATGCTTTACTACATGTCATATAACAGACCCTCCATTTGCACTGCCACAGAACACAGAGTGGTTTACAATGTTTAAACAAACTCATAACAAATTTTTAAGCTCAATCTTTCAAATCACTATAAACTTTATTCAAACTTTTTGAAAACATTAAAATAAATATTAATGATGTAACTAAATGTTTTTTTTTTGGTGGTGAATTTTCACAATTTTGTAAACATAAAAGGGCCCATCAACATCAAGAAATGATTTTAAACTAAAAATCAAAAAAAAATTAATGATATAATTTTACAATGGGTTCTAGAACTTCTAGCCAAAATATTAAAATATTTTAACAAATTTAGACCTCCATATACATGGTCTAGAACCAAAATATGATTAAATCTTCTTGTGGATGATTTTGAAGAACACCACAAATTTGAAATAAAAATTCTTTATTTTTTAAATTTAAATAAAAAATTAAAATTCACCTCTAAATATATTTTTTTAAAAATATAACAAAAAAGGTCTTAAATTTTTGATAAATAATCTTTAAAATATAAATAATAAGTAGAAAAGATCGATATTTTTTTTAATTTTTTAATTTTATAGTTATAATATTATATTTTAAGAAAATTAAAATTTTAGTCTTTTTGTTTAACATGTAGTAATTTTTTTCATACACCAAGAAAAAAAAAATGGGGGAATATTTAAGGATTATTTTTTGGGGTTTTTGGTGTGGCATCATGAACCTTCATAATAATAAACTTGTCCATGATGCCTAAAAAACTAGGGAAAAGCATACATTCTAATTTACATAAATTTGTAAGAATTTAATACATGAAAAAATTGTAATTTAGAAGTCTTCATGCATCCTAAACTTGGCAAGCATGAACATTTGACTTAATCATTAACCCATTCCAATATAAATGTGAAACTTGCTTAACTTTTATACATATATTTCAAAAAATTGCTATGAGTGCAAAATGCAATTTTGAATAATGGATTTAACACATTCAAAGTGAATGATTCAACTCATGTGCAAATGTTGCTAATTTAATATATGTGAAAAGTTCATTGACATGTTCAAGTATAAATGTGAAACATTAAATTATTTTGTGTTTCAATATATACTAACATGTGCAATATGCAACATTTAAAATTTTAATAAGTTCAAAGTGAAGGATTCAACTCATGTAAAAATGTTAATAGTTCAAAAATGTTAAAAAATTCACTAATCCATTCAAATATGATTGCAAAACTTTGAGTTACATGTGTTTCAATATATTTTAATAAATGCAAGATGCAACTTATGAGTAATGGTTTTAACATATTAAAAGTGAATGGTTTAACTTATGTACACATGTTGATAAATTGAAGAGATGGGGAAAAAATCATTAATTCATTCTAATATAAATGTGAGGTCTTAAATTGTTATATATATATTAATAAATTATAATAACTATAAAATGCAATTCATGAATAATGGTGTCAACATGTTAAAGGTTGATAGTTCAACTCATGTACCATGTTGATAGTTGAAAAGATGTTTAAAAAATCTCTAACCCATCATAATGCATTGTGTAAATAAAGTTAAAGGCTGCCTCAATTTCCACATCAATAATTTGAAATTATTAAAAAATAAAATAGGGTCCAAATTATATTCATAAGTGAACAAGAATATGAACATAATAATTATGAACAATATTCACTATTAATTAGTGCAACAATCCATTTACAAACTTAAGATGGCCAAATGTAGTTAAATTGTAATCAAATCAGACAATAGTTGTAATGTGTGAAGGTGGAAAAGGACAAAAAATTTTGTGAAAGTCTACTTGATGTGATTAGTTGGTCAGCCATGGAGATCAAGATGTTTCTAATATAAGTTTTATTAAATAAAGAACTTAATTGTTCTTTTGCATTTGTTGCATTTGTTGTAGAAGGGTTAACAACTCATATGGACTGACTACACACTGAAGGTTTTGACCTTAAGCTATACTTCAATAGATTATAGATATATAACGTATGGATTTGTACTTGGTAGCAAACTATCTGTTGCCACTATAACGAGTTGGTGAAAGATCACTAGGTATGTGCTAGTTGGCAATTCACACACATTGGCACTCAAATTCAACCCTCACATACACATGCCTTTTTTCCCTCCTCCCACACTACTATTTAATGAATCTTTCGGGGAATATTGATGGGAGCAACATCAAGAAAAACCCTGGGTGCTGCAGGAACACAAATAAACATGCACAAAAACAACACTCAAGACTATGGGGTCACCACAAAGGGTTGGGGAAAATCAACTGGAACAAGGGTGGGAATTCTTGGCAACATTGCCTTTGGACAAGGACATGGACATGTTATCAAGCCAGACAGTATAAAGGTGCAAAATGAGTTTTTGATGGCTGATTTTACAACAGCCATTTAGGATCTTTTGTGCACATCCCTGGCTTGTTGTTGCTTGCTTCTATTCTGTTAAACTATGAGGTGCCTGAGAGACAAAAGCATGGGTTCTCTATCCAAGGAGATTCAATATGCTACACAAAACACATCTCACAATTTGCAAGGAATGTGTCCCAATCAAGAGCCTGACTGCCGAGTAAAGTAAACACGGTATTTATAAATTGTGATGGGTTTGTCCATACCCATGGCATCCATGATGTCAATCCCTTCACCTGGAAGTGGGAACATTGCTACAGTCTAAAATGCCTGCAATTGGAGAGAGGAAATGCACAACATAAAAAGCTAAACTTTGAGCAATGAAAAGAATCTGACTATCAAGAAATTAATCCATTTGGTGTTCATCACTCGCAAAGGATGAATATCTCTGTACAAGTTGAAAAGTTTGAGAGCTCACAAATCAAAGTCTTTTTCCATGCACAAAACACACAAAAAGGTTCCAACCTCAATTTTTGAGCCTTTGTTCTAACAAATCAGTAGTATCAAAGGAAATTTTGGTAGCACCAGGTTTGTAGTTTCAAAAATGTAGGTTGTTAAAATTGATTCCTAGGATTTGTACTTTTACTATGAGTTTCTTATGCCCAAGAGGTATTTTTTATACTCCCCTTCTTTTGGTTACATAAAGACCTGCTAAAAAATCAGCGGAAAAACCCATGTGAAATAGGAGGGGGGCATAATGAAAAATGAAATGCCTCCCTGGTTTTGGATGAAAAAAAATGCTTTATAAAGTTACCTTTAGATACACTACAAAATTTTTGGCAGGTCATAACGTGTGAAGAAAAAACCTACACATTCCACTTTGCGATCGTGTGAAAAAAGATTTGCAGTGTTGCTTCAACTCTCAGCTAACCACATGATTTCATCCACATGGTATTTTTCATCAATGTTGTCAAGTTCATCAATATTGTGATTGTTATTCATTTTCATTCATGTGGTAGATTTCACAAAGATTAATTCATCCAACTTGTATTGTTCAATAATGTCACCAATTCTATCCAAATATAACAAATTTTTATCAATGTAGTCAATTTCATTTTGAGACTTTGATTTCAGCCATGAGCATGATTCTATTCATACACAATACAACTATTTGCATTGAAAATTCCATGCAAAAAATAGATTTTTTGAAAGGACCACATTTCATCATCTATCTTTCTAGTTAGTTTCTTCCATGTGGTGTATTTCATTGTTGATTTTCATTTAAAGGCTATGTTTAAGATCCATGTTACCAAATTAACCTTTTTTTGATAATTGTGATATTTAATTTCAATCTACCTCTAACTTTTTGAAAAACCACATGTAATGTATCATGGAACATGTTTATTCTATCAATGTATTCTAGACTATTTATTTAAACATGATAATAATTTTAATCTACCTTAAAAGAATAAAAAAGATAACGAGAAAGGGTCACAAACTGAAAATTGAAATACATTACAAGGGGGGCCCAGGTCTTGTTCATTTAGAGACCCCATGATATTTATGAATTTTGCAAAAGTATGGATTGCATGTAACTTGTGTTCTAAAATAACTAAATGGGTAAATTGCATAAACATGAATGTTTATGATTTGCATGGAATGGAAAGTTTTTAACTTTGCTTGAATAAATTAGAGTAAACACGCTCATCACCAAACATTAACTCATCATTGAATGCCTGAATAGTACAAAAATTAGTTTGTGAACAAACATTTAGCAACTATCATTCTTCAAAGCAAAGCTATGGTCAGCAACTATCATTTTTCAAAGCAAACCTTATGGTTAAACTTAGGGTTTTCAAACATTGTGTTTGCATTTTTTTCAACTTTCAATCAAGGATTTTGTGTTTGATCATGGGTGTGACGAAGAACATTTGTTTCTAAATTTTTTTTTCAATCTAAAGGTAAGGTTTGGTGATGGGAAAATTTAGATTTCTCAAAACCCATCTTCTCCCCTGACAATAGATGTAGAAACCCTTCCTTTGTTAGTTAAATTTGAACTGCACAAGTTGTTGAACCATGTGAATGGTAATGAAAAAGTTGAATAGATTTGGGATTGTTCCATTTTGTAAACAAGGTAGGCATTTGTGCATATTTCAATGTTGGATTGTTTGCTTTTAGGCTCAAAAGTTTATGCTCAAAAAGCACAAAGTGTTTGGATGGACCCCTTTCCTTTTAGATACCATATCTTTCTCATTTTTGCATGGATTTAGGCAATCTAAATGATATGGGTATGCCAACATGAGCTCTACACAATCTCTTTGAACTCTAGACACAAAAAGAAAAGCTAATGATTTTAAGGTCTTCGAAAGTTTAAATGTTCAATCAATGGATTGCTTACTCTACCTTTATTTTTCTTTTGCACAATCCATTAATGAATTGTATTGTGATCTTTACAATGATATTTAGCTAAAAACTTATGTTTATCTATAACACTACGAGAAAATCATGTCCATTGCAACTAGGCTTTTTGTTGTAATCTAATTATATTAAACACTTTAGTTGTAATGGACAAGTTGTAATGGACATAGTTTTCTCATCATGTAATCAAATATTTTCTAAATATAAAACAAAAAATTTCTTGACATTATAAAATCAAGCTCAACATGAATGTGCTTTTAAAGATAGGGCTCATATTTAACTTAGGTTATTTAGTCCAACAATTCAAGAATATGAACATTTTAACAACAAAAATGTTTAACATATTCCATTATATATGTGTATGTGTGTGTGTTTTTTTGTTTCATTTCATTTTGTTTATGACCATGCCTTTACCTTCTTGAGCCATGGGCCCCTTATGCACTTTTGGTATTGTCAAAAAGTTTTCAATGAAGCAATGTGCATCTTTGTCACTTTGCAAATTTTAAATAATTAATGTTTTTTCATCATATTGAATAAATGCATGAGGAACTTCCCATTGACCATTTTATTTTCCTTTTCATACTGTCACCTTTCACACTCTTGAACCAAAACATACAAGCCCACAACTTTAATTAATTTCACTAATGAGGTATCAAAGTTGGTATGGGAGGAATTTTGTGTAATTTATCAAATGGTTTCCAACTTAACAAGTGCACACTGTAATCTTTTCATAATTTGTCTTTTCATATTATTATCTTTTAGATCATCACATATGAGAATTGAATGTTGTTCTCCCAATCAACACCAATACATGTTTGAGTTTCAAAGGTCACATCACATTGAATAAAATGTCAATCTTCTTAATTTTTGTTCTTTGAAATTTATATAGTTTAATAAATTTCTTGGTGTAATGAATACATTTATAAAAAAAATGTTTTCAATAGGTGAAGATTGAATTTCATTTTCTAAAATTAATGAAAGTGAAAATAATTTCACGTAAAAACTCTATCATCATGGAATTTTGTTTTGATACCATAAGATTCAAGGATCAAACAAAAATATATTAATATTTTAACCTTATATTTATTTCTTTTCACTAGTAATGTGGAGCAACATGAAGCCCAAGTAAATATATTCATTTCTATGCATCTATTAATTAGAATCATTTGAGCCTACTTGTTTAAAACCTAACTACCTAAATTTGCAAATGTAAAGGAAAAATTTCATTACTAAAAAACATGTTCTCTATCCATTATGCAATTCCACATAAATTTGACCAAGTGGAATGGAGCTCACCACAAACATTAAACTTTCACCAAAACCACTAACATGTGACTATCATTGGACCACTTCCACCACAATTCCACTTCATAATGAGGCATAGTGGATTTTTGATGGCATAAATATTTTTTAACAATTAGTTATGGGTTTAAAAAAAAAACCAATTCATGAGTGCATTTTTTATATTCTAGGTTAGTAATTCACTATAAATTATTTTGGGTTATTCTATTTTAATCCATTTAAAGTTATTTACCTCATGTTATTTTTGGCTATTTCATTCAAAGTTATTATTATTTTATTATTGATTATTTTAGATAATTCCACCTTAGGTTATATTAAGTTATTTTATCTTACATTATTCTCAAATATTTTAAATTATTTCATCTTAGGTCATTTTAAGTTGCTTTATTTTATGTTATTTTAATGAATTATTCTAACTTATTCTAAGTTATTTTTGGTTATTTTGAGTTATTTCACCTTAGGTTATTCTAAAATATTTTATTTTAAGTTATTATCAAAATTTTAACTTTAGGTTATTATAAGTTATACCTTAAGTTATTTTATGTTATTTTAAGTTATTCTATTTTAGGCTATACATTAAATTATTATAGCCTATACCAACCTATAGTTATATAATTTATAATAACCTAAAGTGAAATAATTTAAAATAGTCAACAATAACATAAGATAATAAAAAATAACTTAAGGTAGAATAAATTAAAATAATTTAACATTACTTTATAAATGTGGTGTTATTCATTAGACTAAATCATTATGAAACTTTAAAAATGAAATAAGTTCACCACACTTTAATCATTTCATTTTGACTAAAACTATGTCAATATAAAATCACTATGTAATCATCATATTTCACTTTTATTTTACATAATTCATTACTAATAAAAATAATGGACTACAATAATTTTTAAAAAAAAAATGTTGTTGTTTTGAATATCCTAGGCCTTATATTTTTGAAAGTTATTTCATCCTAAGATTAAGCTAATCTAAGCTATTTTAAGCAATTCCACCTTAAGACATTTTAAGTTATTTCATCTTAGGCTATGTAGGCAATTCTACTTTAAAATATTTTAAAATATTTTTAGCTATTATAAGCTATTTCATTTTAGGCTAATCTTGGCTGTTTTATTTTAAACTACTTTTGACTATTCCCCTTTAATTTATTAATGGTTATTGCACTTAAAACTATTCTACCCTAAGTTTTGTATTGTAAATTATTCTAAGTTATTATAAATAATTTTATCATAAGTTATTTTAAACTATTCCACTTTAGGCTATTCAAGTTGGTTATTTGAGTGATTCCATCAGAAACTATTTTACATCTTGTTTTTTCTTCCAATCCTCCTTGATGTCAAACTGTGCACATGTTGAAAGAAACTCAAAAAACATGGGGCAAAATTTGAAAATACGTCAATTTCAATCCATTTTCAAGTTTTTCCATGTTTTTTTCTTTGTCAACTCTTCACCTTGTGTTTCAGACTACACCCCATGTTTTCAATGAAGACAAGGTTTTCACTTGGGCTTGGGCTTTTTAATACTTTACAGATAACTCTAATATCATTATTCAAAGTTTTCCTCCATAATTGTCTCATAAATTAAAACAGAAACACATCTTTATGTTACATGCCATTAGACCTAACAACTACAACAAACTAAAAGCAATCCATCCAATCCAAACTATTGGCATCTCCATCACACATTTGCTTTGTGAATGTACATTAAAAATGAAAACTATATTAAAAAATGTTTTACTCGTTTTTTCATTGTTTTCAACCTTAGCCTAAAAACCCTCCTCTCAAAGATATCCTCTAAACATTTCTTGAAGATTTATAACTCACATGCACATGCCCATGTTAAGAAAATAACAAAAGCACTGCAAGACTGTCCCTCCTGATTCCCTACACCATCTCAACTTTTCAAAAAGTACCTCAGGATTGCTACCATAATTATGTCCAAAATAGTCCCCAAATCATCAACAAATTGTTATCAACCTTGGGGTTGCATCCATGCACCACCAGTCCTTCCATTCAAAAACTGTCTCAAAATTCCTCCCATAACTATCTTCCAAATACCTTCCAAAACATCCCTAAACTGTCACATGTTCAGGTGTTGCCTTCACACACCATCACCTAGGCAATCATTTTTTTATTACAAATCATTTCAAAAGTGGCATTTGTTGTTGAGAACACATATTGTAATCTAGCTTTACAAAGTACATGTGTTTTTGAATCAATTTATTGAATTTGCAATGACACAAGTACTCAAAATTCAAAAATCTCCATGCTATAGGTCTGAAAATTATAAAACCACCTTGGTGGACACACCAAGGGCTCTCCTACAGTACCAAGAGCCCACCCACAATTTCTCTAAAAAGGTTAATATTCATAATTTAATTCTCAGTGATGAGAATACTCACAATTCAATACCTGCATTGGTCTGAAAACTACAAAACCACCTCCCTCCATCGGTGCACCAATAGTACTGACTCCCAAGAGCACATCCAACAATTCCCCTAATTTTTGTTATATTTTCAGTTTTTGAAATCTTCAGTGATGAAAATAAGTTCAATAACTCCTGCATTGCAGATCTACACATTACGAGATGACCTTGGTGCACCCCATGAGGGTTTTCAAGTGGTATGAAGAACACAGCCAGCAGTCACATGGCTTTGGGAGATCTCAACAAGACAAAATAAACAAAATACCTTCCTTAATGGTAGGTGTACATTATGAGTTCTGACTATCAAACATAGATGAAGTATCTAGAAGATAGTTGTCATGAACACTATACACATCAATACAAAGAATAGAGCAGGAGATGGATAGACAGGTGCATACTTGTTTTATTGTTGGCAGGTAACGGAGTCACACCAGTCCTAGTAAAGTGGACTTGTTGAGAACTGCAAAAGCTGTTACTCCCAGCTTCCAGAAACTTTGCCTTCCCTTTCAACCTGGACCAGCTTGTTGGCATGCTGCCCTTTTATAACTTCGCTTCTACTTTCTTTGTAGCAAGATTAGCTCTAATGGAGAGAGCACCCAATGACACAACAATAAACTTAAACACATGACCAAGCTTAAAAGAACTTTGTGCTGGTATTCTGTATAGTTCTTAGCAGTCAACTTGGAGAATGATATGATTATCCAGAGACTCTATAATATCTGGCAGTTTATACAAGTCTTTAATGAGAACTGAAGTGAACAAACACATAGCAAAAATGGAACTGAAGATAAAATTATCATACTAGAGGTGGAGATGTGTGCCTCTTGATTGAAGACTGCCATTGAAGTGAGACCTGATACAATTCAGAAACAGAGGTCTTGCAGCTACCCAAGCTAAGAACATGAGCACCATGACCATTGTGGTGACTAGTGGAGGCCACCAGAGAGAGTAACTCATTCATTTCAGTTTATATTTCTCAGCTACACCTCAGCCAGTTCATAGTTCTGAGTCATGAGAACGGTCTACAGGAATGCTCTTGGCCTGACGACTCTTCAGGAGTTTCTTCAGACGTCCACTGTGCTGTGCAGCTACTGTGTCTGTGACAAAGAGACAAGAGTATTGCGGTGAGTAGTCTGGTCAATCTTGAGTTAACCGTAAGCTGAAAACTGGACAAAGAATCCAAATGACAGAGTAATACACTCACATTGAGAAAGGGGAAAGTAAAACAAATAAAGGGATGTAAGGAAGGCAACACAAAAGAGGGGAGACATACCATCAGCCCCTCCCACATGTACACCATTTACAAACACTTGGGGCACTGTTCGGCGTTCTACAAGCTTCTGCAGTGCCTGATGGATTGCAGCACCGTCCTCTGCAAGCCAACATTTATTGTTAGCTGAAAAAAGAATAAAAGCACAAATATGCATTTCATGACAATTGTCCTAATGCATGAACCTTTGGGGGATCAAAGTTCTCAAGTACAAATCTGGAGCTACTGCTTGCTTGTTAAGGCACACCTCCTACAGCCCATGGCAGTAATTTGAGCTACTTCACACGCACCCCCTAGTAAAAGAGTTCAGTCCTTTCTGCTCTCCTGTCCTGTGCAGTGACTAACACAGTCTGAACAACTAACAAGCAATTATGGTTGTGACCTAAGAATCATGTCCAAAGTTCAAACTATGGAGATGGGAGCAACATAAAATGGTTTTCAATGTACCTCGTAGATCAAGCTCAACAATGTAGGGTTCTTCATTCAACTGTTTGAAGAGGGCCTTGGCACGCTGACAATAGCTGCGCTGGGTGATAATTGACCAAAAGTTGCTGATCATCAGACCTCCACAAAGAAACAAGTAGGAAAACAAAAGAGCACTTACAGTAGTAGAGAGTGGCTTAACTTTTCAAAGACACTTCATAGAAAAGGAAACAGACCTTTTTCTTTGGTCTACAAAGCTTATACAAGTCCAATCCTTATTATTAATGATGTCTCTTGAAACTAATACAGTTACATCCTTTCCTTCCTTTGTAACACAAGAGCAGCACACATGATGCAGAAGCTCCTCAACTCCATAACCAGGCTATTGGCTTGATACCAACATTCTTCATCCTTAAGGTCCTCACCATCTCGAAAAAGAGCAGCACACATTCTAGACCAGCATAAGCAGGCCGCAAGTCCATAAGCTCCAACACTTCAAAGGACCTTGCTTTGACTAGTACTACTCACATAATAAAGAATATTTCCCAGGAACAAAGCAAACTCCTCTGTTCCAAACTGTAGGATCAGTATGTTCGCAGCCGGGACGTACAGTCTCTCCAGAATGCAACTGGCGCGGGGCTTTAGAACCAGGAATACTTGCCGAGATAACGGCATCCCGCAGAGTAAACAGGACAGCTACTTCTCTAAACCAAGAAAACACATCCAAACAGAGAGAGAGAGAACGCCCGGAACGGTTTTGAATCCGACTTACGGGCAGTACGACTTGGAGAAGACGACTACACGGTTAACAGCAATGGCATCGTTCACAAACTGCGTTGCATTGTCCTCGATGACCTTCTCCTCCTCCTTCTCCTCCGCCAGCACCTCCACCTCCTCGTCAGCTTTCACGGTCACATCCGAACCCGGCAGCAGTACAAACGCGAGAAAAAATAAAAGCAGGATACAAAAAGAGAAGCAGGAAAAAGGCTTGATCATCCCCATGGATCCAAACTCCCTAAGCGACGTCCGGATCGCTCGCTGCAAATCTCGTTCGCTCGCTGCGACGAATCAAACAACAATCGCAGCAGACGAGGCATCCTTCCGGTCTTTAAACCCTAACTCGTCTCAACAATGTCCTTTTTCACACCATGCCATTTCAATTAACCCTTTCACACAACACCATCCTTCATTACCTTCTTACCACAGTCGGTTTAAAAAAAAAAATTATTTATTTATTTTTAGTGTGAAATTTCGACAAATTTCTCTACTGCAAGATAACGGAGTACTTACCTTCAGTGTTTTTTATTTTCCAGGCGAAAATTTGCCATTTTTTGACAAAGAAATTGAGAAAATTTTGGAAATTTTTGTTTATATAGTGTAAATTCGACTAATTTTTCTATTTTAGAAAAATTGCAAAAATCTCAATATCAAAGAATGAAAAAAAAAACCCACTGGTTACCTTTACCATTCTTGCACTAACTAAATTATTTTCAATAAATGGTGTTTTTTTCTCAAAATCAGCTGCTTCCAATGCGGAAAGTTCTAGAAATTTGTCTGACATTAATATATACCATAATACCTTGGCAGCTTCAACACCAAATATATTATTTTCAGAAATGTTGAAATTTTCAAAAATTAAATTTTTTCAAAGAGATTTTTTTTGGTGAAGGAAAATAGTGTATCTTGAGGAATATTTTAATTGTGGAAATGAAAATTTCAGAGTTAATTAATTATTCAACAAAAAAAGTGTCGATATTGTATTGAATAATATTCTTTCACAAATTCCCTTCTTACAAAAGCATTGGTCACAGAAAAAATTGCCAAATTTGCCTCCAATATGAAAGGTGCTTAAGATAATCTACTTTTTTAAATTTTGAATATTGCCAAATTTGGCTAAATATACTTATGGATGATCACCATTTGAGTAACATCACAAATTTGGAAAAAAAAACTAATAATAAAAAATTGCTAGAAAAACTGCTATTCTCCTAGAAAACTAGGATTTCTCAGATTTTCATTTGGAGAAAATTCATCTACAAAAAACATTATGAACTTGAAATTGGAAAATGTTACAAATTTGAAAATATTAATAAAAGTAAGAATTTGAACTATAAAAATGAAAATAGTTACAACCAAAAAAACGACAACAACCACAACACCATTGTGAGGACCAAATTTGTCACTAAATAAAATTTCAAAATGTTCAAATTTAGACTTTGCATAGTTTGGTGTGAAATTTGGGATTTTATTTAGGGAAAAACACATTTATTTAATTCATTCCCCCAAAATAATGCTTCTGCAAATTCATGAACAACATAATTACGTCACAAATTATTTAAAAATTAATATTTTAAAAATAAAATAAAAATAGTCATTAGAAACAAACAATGACAACAATTTTTTAAGGACTAAAATTGTCACTAGATTTTTCTAAACATGCCCAAATTTGGTAGTTGGAGTGAAATTTGTGGCATTTTTTTTTTCCCCTAACCTCTAGCCGTATTTTGTTGCTCTTAAAACAACATATATTTGTTGACTTCACACATCATAAGCAACATGCTTCTCAAACTCATCAACAACAATTTTCCAAATTATCAAGATAAATGAAAATTGTTACAAAATTGAGAACATAAAAGTAGAAATAGATACAATTTGGCAAATGAAACAACAATAAATAAATTGTTAGGACCCAAATTGTCACTAAACAATGTTCAATATATCCAAATTTTGAGTTCATATAGTTGGTGTAGAATTTGGGGAATTTTTTCCTTTTATAACCTTCTAGGGCTATTTTCTTGCAATTTTTTTTCGCTTGGAAAAACAAATATTTATTATTAACCCAAAAGATAGAAACCCATGCCCATGCCCAATATAACCTAATACAAAATGCGGGTCCCCAATCCTTCCCTTCAAAGTTTGATGGGTTGTTGTTAGGCTAGTGACCCCATCCGTCTCTATGATTGAGTTGACTCGTATGAATTCTGAATGATTTTCATCTTCATGATGACATGCAAAGCATTCGAAATCCAACCAGAGTTTCTGGAAAGTTCTTGATCATTTTATTGGCTAGTTTGTAACCCCTACACTCTAGGGTAAAACCCAAGGGTGGGGGGACATTCCCCAAGTAAGGTCAGGAGGTGTAATAAGGGGCTGGTCCTTATGCCTACTTGAGAGTGGGAAGGATCTTACATCTAAGTAGGTCTAAGATCCACTTCTTCTAGTAGGGATGATTGTGAATATGAGGAGGCATCCAAATACACTAGGAAATTTTTCTTTGAGTGCTTTATGTGTAGGGTAAAGTCCTACGGTTTGGGGGCATTCTCGAAATAAGGGGCCTAGGACAAGGAGATAGCCAAATTTACAATGTTATCCCCAAATTTTAGTGGTGAGCAAGCCGATTTCACTAATGGTCTAGTCTATTGCAAGAATTGTTCAGAACACTTCAACTCATACTAATATGCTTGAACCTTGTGGTGTACGTAAATGGTGGAATGGTCTTCTAGATCGATGAAAGGCCACTTTGATTCACGAATGGATCTCTTGAGGTGCTTGAACCTTGTGGTACGTAAAAGCACCAGCAAAAGTATTAATTTTTTCAGTGTATCTGGAGGGCATGTTATCAAGCGGAATCTGTCCTTCGTAAATAGTAACCTGTTCTGAAAAGTGAAAGGCCTGTTAGAGTGGGTCGTTTCATTTTTTTTAAAAACACAAAAATGAAATTCACACCTCTTTTGTGTCATTTTTTTCTTGTGATACCCCAGTGGGTATCAACCGGGTATCACAGAAAAAAAGAATAAACCAAGTCTGCCAGTGCGTTAGTCAGGGTAGGATATTTTACCTATTTGGAATAGGGCTGACTTGGCATCATGAGTGTAAGCACCTTCAGCATAAGGTTTCCACATATTGGGGGTGGGGGGAGGTGGAAGGGGTCCTTATGGTTTGTAGTTTGTAGCATGTCTTGGAGTTTATGCTAGATGAAGACCCTCCTAGTTGGGGCCTTCCTGAGGACCAGTGGCCCTACACTTCTTGGCTGCACACAGCCAAAAAGTATGTATTAAAGGGGTGTAGTAGTGGGTGGAGGGGGAGGGATTTAGGGATGGTGGAGGGACCCAAACTGGATCTCTCTCCAATTCCTCAACCCAAACAAACCTATCAACCCTTGGCTGCTAATGCAACTTGGTTGGGAAGTGAGGTCAAAACATCAAAACCGAAAGCCTGAAAAAAGGCAACCCAAAAAAAGAAGAAAGGATGGAAAAAGCCACAAGCTCAGGAAGATGAGAGGCGTATATCATTTTGTTTGTCCCCACATCAATGCCGTGGGTGCATTGCAACTTATCTGCTGGCTCGTGTGTGCGCATTTGTGCGATTCACAGTAGTAGTGGGTAGTAGGATATGGTGAGAAGGTGCGCAAATTGCTCCATTATGTGTGGATAGATAAGCTGTCTGCCTCCAATATTCTCCTGCTGCATCAGCACAAGATATAGGTAGGTGTGAAACAAGGAGCACGAACCTTTTGAATGGGGTGCCTTTCCCTCCTCTCCCCTCCCCCACCCCAACACACCCCAACTTTCCATAACAACAAACATTATGAAATTGTTGTATTGTGGTGATAGGCCTGTTAAAGCGTTTGGAGAAATTTCTTGCCACATTTGAAGGAGACCTTATTTCCACGAATATCTTCTTAAGGGATCTATTCACAAGCATAAGGTCCTTATCATTCTTAAACTGTAGGTGTAAGATCCGTCCTCATCCTACTATTGCTTGTGATCTATCTATTTTGAGTCTATTGAAAAGGTTCATCTTGTGCTTTATTTGGGGAATGGGCAAGGACCATGGACTTAGCATAACTTCCATAGTACTTCAAAATTTTCAAAAAATTGTTATAGAGCTCCCCTCCAAAAGGAAGGAAAAGGATGTTGTACATCCAAATGTTACCTATCAATTTTATTGTGAATCTCAAATTTTGTTTCAATTTGGAGCTTTTGTCACCCCAGGAGGCTAGTGCACTGTGCATCTACAAGTAGTGGTCATTGAAGAATATTGTGAGCGCTATAATTAATTGTTCTTGGGTGTGAGGTCGAGCTATTTGGTGGGCTTCTTGCTTGGGATTTGATACTTTGGGATTCCAAAAAAAACATTCAGTAGATAAACAAATCTGTTTCACCAAATTGTTCACGAAATTGCTAAGATATGGGTACACTATAGCATAATACACCATGTAGTATGCATACCCATAGTTCCCAGGATATGGGTACATTATAGCACACACTCTATAGTGCACTTACAATATAGTTGTGACCAAAGCTCTTGAAATACCTTCAGTTGAGCAAAACTTGAATTATCAAAGTGCATTTAGCAATGGAAATTGTTTTTATTCCATTGAAAGTGCCCCAAAATTCTTTCTTACAAACAGTAATGAATTAAGAAAGTTGCTCCATCACAACTTAGAAGAGAAAGGGCTTTGGAAGTTGGGAAGGACCTCGGCTAAGGGATTAGACTTGGAAAAGTGTTGAATGTTGGCATAATTGACAAGTTGTGCAATTTGTCAAATAATTAGCCTGATATGCACTAAAACGCTTTGTTTCTTTGCAATTGACTATTTCCCACTTCAAGAACATTCATTGGGAACGTTTGATTATGTTTAGGTATGACATGGGGGAAAACCTCATGAATGAATTATGAGGAATGACCGACCTCTCAAAACAGTCCAATAATAAGATGCCACAGCTTGGGAACAAAAAAACTTATGTCCACCAAATGAACCCTTGACTCCACCCTTTGAAATAGAAAAATCTATGTGTGTTCATTTCCATTAGGCTAGATTGATTGAAAATATTTCTTGTTCAAATCTTTCAAAAAATTTCAATATTACAAAGACAAAACTCTTACATATTTCAAAATTTGAACCCGCAAAAAATATATGGGGCCAATTTTTCCCCCATCATCCCCTCTAAAAGGAAAAGAAACTATGGGGCATGATCGGCACGGTCCTTGGCTGAATATTTTTTGGAGAAATGGCTTCATTGGCCCCCTTGCCCACCTCCCAACCACCACCACCACCACCTTAGCTACTACTATGAAGACAATTATTTACATTTTTAATGGCAAAATTGTTGCACAAACTACACTTTTGTATCCGACCCTCACCAACTTCCTCAACTTATGTCAACACTAACTTATAAAGTTATACATAAGGACTTTTGTCGCATTGTGTAGGGGAAGTACTAGTGAAGACAATGGGTTATGACAATTTCTCTAGGAGACTGGCAATTGTTATTTGATAATAGTACAATTATTACACCCAACACACACTCACACACTCACTTGGAGGTTTGTTATAACCTACATATGACAGACATTCTATGACATATCACTCGGAAGTAAAGTCCCCCCATGATTGTAATAGAAAATACAAGTGTACTTTCCGAGAGTGTTGGATAGGCATGGAGACCAATAAAAAGAACTCTGCAGTGTTGAACCTGCATCCAAGTTCTAACCCTAGGCCTTCCGTCCATTAGTTAGTGATCCAAAGGGTGTGGAAAGGATGAGGGAGTGGTGGGGAGGTGGTGGAGAACTGTTTACAAAACCCAAAAATAAATAAAATCTCCTTCTCTTTGCTAGTTGTAGACAAAAGCAGGTTTGTGTAAAGTAATAAGCTCCACCCCCCCCCAAGTGGGCATTCCTAAAATAAGGGAGGCCTAGGACAAAGGGGGTGGTAGTTGAGTCCAGCCTCACATTTCTTCAAGTGATTTACTTTGCTATGAACTTTCCCATGTGGTGACTTGATGGAAGAACGTCCCCCAAATAAGTATCTTGTCAATGCCATTGTGTAATTTCACACTGAAGTACCCTAATGCAAAAGGAAATTAACTCTAGATTACAAGAGGACAATTTGATCGTAGATTGGCCAATTGAATTGGATTTTAGGGCACTCATTTTATTCACTTGCTGTTGTTTTGATCTAACCAAGAAAAAGAAAGAAATTAGAATGATATTTGTTGGGTGATCAAAGTGACTAGAAAACAATCAATCTAGAGAGGATCTCAAATCCTGAGGCAAATTTCATCAGATCTCACAGTGATCGAGAAAATGAAGCAGGGATCAATGGTAGCTACTTTATTTACATCCGGGAACTAA
>Ga0116231_10001290_pt1 | contig 50793 bp, 42 predicted proteins | sample S1TSphgellanicum_2_FD_89695 | JGI IMG/M metagenome (GOLD analysis project Ga0116231, IMG submission 89695) | Host-associated microbial communities from peat moss isolated from Minnesota, USA - S1T2_Fd - Sphagnum magellanicum MG | ecosystem: Host-associated > Plants > Peat moss > Unclassified...
GGCCGTCAATAGTCCGGCGGCCCGCACCCCGGTCTTCCATTCCCCGTAGTCGACACTGTCCGCCAACAGCGAGAACGGCATCGCCATGGCGACACCGCTCGTCAAGATCCCGCTGATCCAGCCCGCGAAGAGCAGTGGTTCGGATCGCACGGCAACACCTGCGTAGAGCAAGAATTGCGATCCCGCGGCTCCGATCAGTCCGCAGGCCCACACGGCGCGTTTCGATGTCCGGCGACAGAGCCAAGGGAGGAAACCCAAGGCGACGAGGGACACGACATCGAGGCCATTGGCGAGCGGAACGAGATCGGCGCGATGCCAGACGTATTCGAAGAAATATGGCACGGTGGAGATCCGCGCGATGAACGCAATCCAGAACAGCAGGCTGCTGGCGACGATGATGATCCAAGGCCAATTGCCGCCGATGGCCGAAAACGATGCGCGGATGGACACGCGAGCGGCGGCTGCGGGAATCCGCTCGCGCAGATTGCGGAAGGCGCTCAGATACAAGACGATCGAACCCGCGGCATAAATCGGAATGGTGCGCACGATGCCGAGTTTGTCGTCGCCGTGGCCGAACCAGGCGATGCACGGCAACAAGCTGGCATTTACGATCAAGACGCCCGCCTTGGAGCCGAACATCCGAAAGGTGGTGAGTATCACCCGCTGTCTTGGATCGTTCGTCAAGGCCGAAAGAATCGCCGTCACCGGGGTGTTGATCCCCGTATACAGCACGCTGCACACGATGTAGGTCGCAGCGGCATAGATAGCCTTGTTCGCGTCCGTCAGGTCCGGGGTCGCGAAGGTCAGCATGCCGCTCACGGCAAACGGCGCGCACAACCAGAGAAACCATGGCCGCGACTTGCCCCATTTGGAGTGCACCTTCTCGAACGCGATTCCCCAGAGCGGGGCATCCAAGGAATCGACCAAGCGCGCAATCAGCAGAATGTTGCCGGCAACGAGTGCGGAGAGACCGGCGATATCCGTATAGAACTTCAGCAGGTAGAACGACACCACGGTGAAGAGCAGTTGACCCGCGGTGTCGCTCGCCGCATAGCTGAACTTTTCAGTGTAGCCGACCCGCCGAGTTTGCTCGCGCAGGTCCTCGCCGGATGGCTCTTGGCTCATCGACGCGTCAGACTGGGTGCAAGCGGTTTCCGAGATGGATTTGCGGCGGAGCAGCAGGCAGATCCGCCGCCGCAACGATTTGCGGACAGTGGTGGGCACTGCGCGCCGCTTCGCTCAATACCAAGCCATGCCCGGGAGAATTCGAACCCCAGATCTTGCCGTCGCGCAGGGTGTAGGGCTGTTCCACTAGGTGTTCGAAATTCTGAAAGCTGTATTCGAGCCATGCGACCTCCGGCAGAGCGACGGCTAAGTTCACGCCCAATTCCAGGAACGTGTTGCCGAGCGTGACCGGGACGCCGAGTTCCGCCGCCAGCCATGCAATGCGCATGACGTCGGTGATCTGACCATGCACGTTCAGCATGTCCGTCGCCTCGGATTCGAGCAGCCTACGTTTGCCGTGGACGTCCAGGTATTCACCGGAATTCAGCAAGGTCGGACCGATCGCGTGGCGGATGAATTTGAGTCCCGAGAAGTCATCGCGCAGCGTCGGATCCTCGACCCAGAGAATATCGTGTCCGGCTTTACGCATCCGATCCAAGCTGCGGATGGTCTGCGCGGGTGACCATGCCTCGTTGGCATCGATCATCACGGTCGCGCCGGGGCCGACGGTGCGTTTCAGCAATCCTAAGCGATGGATATCACGGTCGAGGTCCGGGTGGCCGACCTTGATCTTGAATGCGCGAAACCCGAGCGCCGCCGCCTGGCCGAAGAGCGCCGTGAATTCTTGATCCGATAAATGGAAATCGAGCCCGCTGGCGTAAACCGAAACGGGTTCCCCGGTGCCGCCCAAGAGTCGCCACAACGGCTGGCCCACCGATTTGGCGAATAGATCCCAGCACGCCTGTTGGATTGCCTCTTCGAACGGCAAGGACATGCGCCGCGTATTGCCGCCACGCGTGCGCACGACGCGATGGACCAACGAACCGGCGTCCTGACCCGTCAAGCCCGGCCATGCCTCTTCGCGAAAGATGCGGTCGATTTCGGCTTCGGCGGGCAGCGAATGAAACAGGGATTGCATGAACCCGAGGCCCACGACCTGTGACGAGCCGAGGAGTTCCAGCGCCGCTATTTGGACCTCGGCGGTTCCCACCTGGCTATCGCCGATCTTGCGGTCGCGCGCGAATTGCATGCGGGTGATTCGATAATCGACGATCTGCATATGATTAATAGCGATGTTTCGGTAGACTCTAGTACCACAATTTGAATTGTAAGATATCAGAAGTTGAGATAAATATGCCAGCGACTCGTCGGCGACGTACTCCGCAAGTCCGCCGAGCCAGGGACTCGTCGGATCCTCGGACCATGAGCGACCTGGCATATCGATCCATCCTCCAGGCGCTGTTCGAACGCCGCGTCCGCGCCGGCGCGTTTGTCTCCCAAAACGATCTGGTCAAGTTGCTGAATATTCCCATCCAGCCTCTGCGCGACGCCTTGCGAGTGTTGCAATCCGAGGGTGTGCTGACGATCCATGCGCGCACCGGCATCCAGTTCCTGAACCCTGACCTCGAACTGGCACGCAGTACGTACCAGTTCCGTTCGATCATCGAACGCGCCGCGGCGCAACGCTTCGCCGAGACGGGCGATGCATCGACCATCGCCACCCTCCTTGCGGCCCATCAAGAATTGGTTGAAACGATCGAACGGGAAGGCTCCACGGCGGCCGGCATGAGCAAGGACTCGCGCCATCGCCTCGAGAAACTCGACGAAGAGTTGCATGCTAAATTGATCCAGAGTCTGCGCAACCCACTCGTGGAAACGACCGCGCGGCGCCTGAAGAATTACGTGACTCTGATCCGTCTCGATCGCCTCACCACGGCGCCACTGGCATTGCGTACGCTCAAGGAGCACATCGACATTCTCGACGCCTGCAAGGATCGCGACGGGCTGCGCGCCGAGGCCGCCTTGTCGGCGCATTTTCAAGCCGCACTGCACCGGATCCTAGGTATGTGCTGAACAAGCCGCTGAATGGATGCAATGGGAGAGATAAGATATTATTATAAAATAGTAAGATATTAAATCTGGGGGATTCATGGCTTCACGGCATTTGGCGGCTCTGGCATGACGCCGTCAATACCGCTGCGCCGCGTGGGTAGCACCGGGCTCGCCGTCAGCGAACTCGGCCTCGGCGCCGCACCCTTGGGGAATCTCTACGAACCGATGAGCGATGCGACTGCCCGGGCCGTGCTCGAGGCAGCCGTATCCGAGGGTGTTCGATATATCGACACGGCCCCATTCTACGGATTCGGACTCAGCGAACGACGCGTCGGCGACGGCTTGCGTGCCCAAAACTCGTGCGTGATATCGACCAAGGTCGGGCGGCTGCTCGAGCCCGATTCGACCGTCGGCGACGATTCGCTGCGCTTCGGCTTTCGCTCTACGCTGCCGTTCAAACCCTTTTTTGACTACTCGCATGACGCGATCCTGAGGTCGTGGGAGGCGAGCCTACAGCGACTCGGGCGGGCGCGTGTCGATCTGTTGTTTGTGCATGACATCGGGAGCGAGACCCACGGTTCGGCGCATGCGGCGATGTGGCGGCAATTGACTGCGGGCGGCGGGTTCCGGGCGCTGCAACGTTTGCGCGATGAGGGATCGATCAGTGGCTTCGGACTCGGCGTCAACGAGATCGCCGTGTGCCTCGAGGCCATGAACACCGTGCATATCGATGCGCTGTTGCTGGCGGGGCGCTATACCTTGCTGGAACAGGGGGCGATGGACGAATTGCTGCCGCGGGCCAAGGCGGACGGCACGGCTGTGATCGTGGGGGGGCCTTACAACAGCGGAATATTGGCCGTGGGCACGCGCTCGCAGGCTCCGCCCTTCTACAACTATGCGCCGGCACCAGCCGATGTGATGGCTCGCGTCGTGGGCCTCGAGGATGTCTGTGAACGCCATGCCGTACCGTTGGCGGCAGCCGCGCTGCAGTTTCCGCTCGCGCATCCGCAGGTGGCGAGCGTCATTCCGGGAATCGCGAGCGTCGCTCAATTGCGCGACACACTGCGCTTTTATCGCACACCGATATCGCCGCAATTCTGGCAGAACCTCAAGTCGGAGGGTCTGCTGCGCGACGACGCGATCGTGCCGAATCCACAGATCGAACCACCACCTCGAGGATCCATTCGATGACTACGGGAAGACTTGCAGGAAAGCGCGCGCTGATCACGGCCGCCGCCAACGGCATTGGCCGTGAAACCGCTTTGGCCTTCGCACGCGAGGGTGCGCAGGTGCTGGCCACCGACGTGAGTGCCGCGGATCTCGCCAGCCTGAAGGCCGAAGAGCCCAGGCTCGACACCGCGATTCTCGATGTCACGAGTGCGGCCGCCATCGGCGAACTCTTCGCCCAACGCAGCTTCGAGGTGGTGTTCAACTGTGCTGGATGGGTTCATCAAGGCAGCATCCTGGATTGTGACGAAGCGGCGTGGAGCCGATCCTTCCAGATCAACGTGGACTCGATGTATCGAATCTGCCGCGCGGTGATCCCGCAAATGCTCGCGCTAGGCGGTGGATCGATCGTCAACATGAGTTCGGTGGCTTCCAGCGTCAAGGGTGCACCGAATCGCTTCGCCTATGGGGCGACGAAGGCTGCCGTGATCGGCCTTTCCAAGGCGATTGCGGCGGACTACGCGGCCAAGCAGATTCGTTGCAACGCGGTCTGCCCCGGTACCGTGCACACGCCATCGCTCGAAGATCGCGTGGCCGCCCTCGGCGGCACTCCCGCCGATGTTTGGAAGGGCTTCACCGGCCGGCAGCCGATGGGCCGACTGGGCAAGCCGGCCGAGATCGCCGCACTCGTCTTGTATCTCGCGAGCGACGAGAGCGCCTTCACTACGGGTGTTGCCTGCATCATCGATGGCGGCTGGTCGAACTAAATTATTCCATCAATTCAGGAACAGGGGTTTACGATGCGCTTATTAAGGGTGGGAGATCGTGGGGTAGAGCGCCCCGCGGTGATGGATGCAGGAAACCAGCTGCGCGATCTTCAGGGGGTCGTCGGCGATCTGACCCCCGAATGGCTGGAGTCGGGCGGTCTGGCTGAGCTCGTCGGGATGGACGTGAGCTCGCTGCCAATACTGCCGCGTACCTCACGGATCGGCGCGCCGATCTCGCGCACCGGGAAGATCGTATGCGTCGGTTTGAACTATCGGGATCATGCGGCCGAGTCGGGCATGGATCTTCCGAGTGAGCCGGTGCTTTTCCTCAAGGGCGGTCACACGCTGCAGGGCCCCGATGACGAGGTGCATATACCCCGCGGTTCGGTCAAAACCGATTGGGAAGTGGAGCTCGGCGTGATGATCGGACGTCGCGCCGAGTATGTCCCCGAGGCGGAGGCGTTTGAATACGTTGCCGGCTATGCGGTTTGCAACGATCTCTCTGAGCGTTCTTACCAATTGGAACGCGGCGGACAATGGGACAAGGGCAAGAATTGCTCGACTTTCCTGCCCTTCGGTCCCTGGCTTGCGACACGCGATGAGGTCCCCGACCCGCAAGCGCTCGCGCTGTGGCTGGAGGTCAACGGCAGGCGCTACCAAGATTCCTCGACCGCGAACATGGTGTTCGGCGTGCGCCATCTCGTGCATTACATCAGCCAGTTCATGCCGCTGGAGGCAGGCGACATCATCAGCACTGGAACCCCGGCCGGAGTGGGACTCGGTCTCAAGCCGCCCGTTTACCTCAAGGCCGGCGACTCCATTCGCGTCGGCATCCAGGGACTCGGCGAGCAGCGGCACCGCGTGATCGCGAGTCCGAGATAGCAAGCTCGGGGGAGACTGACCAGATATGTTTTGCCTCGAACGTCGCGCCTGCGCGCTCCTCGCCGCGAGCCTTTTCGCGCTTGCGCCGTGTGCCCGTCCCGCCGATCACTTCGTCCATGTCGAGAAGATCGAGTGGACCTGGTCGGATCGGCCCGCGACGATCGACGTTCGCCTGCCCGGCGTGCTGCTCCTCGGCGACTCGATCACGAGAGGCTATTACGACGCCACCGCGAACCTCCTGCAGGGCAAGGCGAACGTGTATCTTTTCGCGACCTCGGCCGCGGTCGGAAGCGAGATGCTGCTCGAGCAGATTCGCGACTACGCGAAAATGACGGGAATTCACTTTGACGTCGTGCATCTGAACAATGGCATGCACGGCAGAACCTATTCGGAGGCACAGTATCGCGCTCACTATCCCGCGTTGCTCGCGACGGTCAAGGGCATGTGGCCCACGGCCAAGTGCATCGTGGCCACGACGACGCCCGTGCTGACGGACAGCGAGGACGGCCCGACCAATTCCCGCATCGTTGCGCGCAACGCCACCGCGGTAGAGGATGCCGGGAAGTCGGGCTGCGGTATCGACGACCAACATGCCCTGATGCTGCAGCACCAAGACCTGCACGATGGGAATGTGCACTACACGACCGCGGGATCCCGAGTACAGGCGGAACAGGTGGCGAATTCTATCCTGCGGGTGCTGCGGGCGCGTCCGTGAATCGCCGTAACTTCATCGCCGCCGCTTACACGACGCTGCTCGCGACGCGGCTTTCGCGCACCGCACGAGCTGCCCAGGCTCCGGGCGGCGCGGGCGACGCTGCGACCTCGGCGCTGACCCTGCACTACGACACACCGGCCGCGCAATGGAATGAAGCCTTGCCACTCGGCAATGGCCGGCTCGGAGCCATGCTGTTCGGCGGCGTCGATCGCGAGCGGGTGCAGATGAACGAAGCGACGCTCTGGGCCGGCAATCCGCATTCCTACGTCAATGCAGGTGCACACGCCCACATGCCGGAGCTGCGCGAACTCATTTTCACGGGAAAAGTCGAGGAGGCTGCAACGCTTGCGAATCGCATGATGGGGATACCGAATACCTTGCCGGCCTATCAACCGTTTTGCGACCTGCATCTCGAATTCCTGTCCAACCCCCGATTTGATCGTTACAGCCGCAGTCTCGATCTTGATTCGGCGCTGGCGACCGTGACCAGTCGCACCGACCCGTCCGAATTCTTCGGCGGTGCGATGACGCGGCGCGAGGCGTTCGCTTCGTTCCCCGACCGCGTGTTCGCCATGCGCTTGAGCGGCGACCTCCGAGGTGGTCAGACCGTGCGTCTGTCGCTCAGTACCCCCCATCCGGAGAGCCGGGTGCAGTTGCTGCCGAATGGCGATCTGCTGCTTTCCGGCGAGATGATCCCGTTACAGGCACCCCAAGGTTCCTGGACCGCCGATTGGTCGGGATCTGGACTAAAATTCGCCGCGCAGCTTCGCGTCATCGCGGCGGGCGGCAGCGTGGCCCGGCAATCCGATGAGCTGTTCGTCGAGCATGCCCGGGAGATCACGGTGCTCGTGAGCCTCGCCACGAGCTTCGTCAATTATCGCGATATTTCCGCCGATCCGGCACGTCGCACCGAGGCCGATCTCGATGCCGCGGCGCTGCGCTCGTACGAAGAACTGCGCCGACGGCACACCGAAGACCATCAAGCCTTGTTTCGCCGCGTGCAACTGCGGATCGACCATGCGGCGTCGACGGCCCCGACCGATCAAAGAATTGCGCATTTCGATCCGGCAGCCGATCCGGAGTTCTTTGCGCTGTTCTATCAGTTCGGGCGCTACCTCTTGATCGCTGCGTCGCGACCCGGGGGTCAACCCGCCAACTTGCAGGGGATTTGGAATGATGACCTCTGGCCGTGGTGGGGTTCGAAATGGACCACGAACATCAACCTACAAATGAATTACTGGCCGGCGCAAACCGGCAACCTGGCTGAGTGCGTGGAGCCGCTGGTCGATCTGCTCGAGGATCTGCGCGTAAGCGGGGCAGAGGTTGCGCGGGTGCATTACGATTGCTCGGGATTCGTGCTTCACCACAATACGGATCTCTGGCGAGCGGCGACTCCGGTCGACGCGTTTTGGGGGCATTGGCCGGTGGGCGGCGCGTGGCTGGTCTTACAGGCACTGGATTATCATGCCTTCGGCCTCGACGAGGACTACTTACGGCATCGCCTCTATCCGCTGCTCAAGGACTCCTGCGCGTTTTTTCTCGAGTTCCTCGTGGAAATCCCAGTCGGCAAGCCGTTCGCCGGCCGCCTGGCCACCAATCCGTCTTCATCGCCGGAAAATTATTACGTGATGGCGGACGGCACCAAGGGATTCCTGACCTATGCGCCGACGCTGGATATCGAAATCCTCACTGCGCTGTTCGCCCGCTTCGTTGAAATTTCGATGCACTTAGGGCTCGATGCGACGATGCGGCGGCGGGTGCAGGCGGTCGCACGGCGCTTGCCGCCGCTACAAATCGGCAAGAACGGCGAATTGCAGGAATGGATCGAGGACTATGCCAAGAACGAGGCTGAGCATCGGCATTGTTCGCATCTCTACGCCCTCTACCCAGGCAGCGCCATCACGCCGCGCGGCACGCCCGAACTCGCCGAGGCGGCTCGTAAGGCGCTCATTGCGCGAGGTTCCGCCGATGGCGCCGGTTCCGGCTTCAAGGCCTGGCGTGCCGCCTTGTGGGCGCGGCTTGGGTGCGGCGAAGAGGCCGCCCGACTACTTGCCAATCTCGTCACGCAAGCGACCTCGGCGAGCATGCTGAACGACGGCTGGAACCAGGTCGATGGCCATCTCGCGGGCCCGGCGGCGATCGCGGAAATGCTGTTGCAGAGCCACACGGATGAGATCGTATTGCTGCCCGCTCTGCCCGCCTCATGGCCGTCCGGCAGCGTACGCGGCTTGCGCGCGCGCGGTGGCGCGACGCTGGATATTCTCTGGAGTCAATCGCGCCTGGTTTCGGTGAGCGTGAGTGCGGTCGCCGCGAAGAGCGTCGGCGCCACTCGGCAATTCCGTTTGCGCTATGGCGATGTGACCGCCAGAATCGAACTCGAACCCAACAGGACCGTGACTCTCGACGGCGAGCTGCGTCCGCGGGCCTGACGTGGAAGACCCAATGACAATCGTCGATACACATGTTCACTTCTGGGATCCGGCGCGCCTCCCTTACCCATGGCTCGCCGGCGTGCCGTCATTGAACCGCGCGTTCCTGCCGAGCGACTACGCCGCGCAAGCCCTATTGCCGCATGTCGCGGGGCTGGTGTTCGTGGAATGTGGCTGCGACCCGGCAAGCAGTCTCGAGGAAGCACGTTGGGTGGCGAGTCTCGCGGCTGCCGAACCTCGCCTCCATGGCATCGTGGCGCGAGCCGCGGTGGAGCGTGGCGCGGCGGTGCTCGAGGAACTGACCGCTCTCAGCGAAATTCCGCTGGTCGTGGGGATACGCCGTAATCTCGAAAGCGAAGCCGATCCCGAATTTTGCTTGAGCTCAGCGTTCATCGCCGGTGTGCGCGAATTGGCGGCATTCGATTTCTCCTTCGATCTGTGCCTACGCCATCACCAGTTGCCGGCGGTGATCGAACTGGTGCGTCGCTGTCCCGAGGTGCGCTTCGTGCTCGACCACTGCGGGAAACCTGCGATCCGCGATCGTAGGCTCGATCCATGGCGTGAACACATTCGGCAGCTCGCGGCGTTGCCGAATGCGCAGTGCAAGATTTCCGGATTGCTGACCGAGGCGGATCTGGCCGGCTGGGAGCCTCCCGATCTGCGGCCCGTCGTCGGCCACGTACTCGAGAGTTTCGGACTCGAGCGCGTCATGCTCGGCAGCGACTGGCCGGTGCTGCGGCTTGCAGCGAATCATGAGCGATGGCTCGAGGCCGTGGAAATTTGTCTGGCCGGCGTTACGCACGAGGCTCGCGCCCGGCTTTATCATGCCAACGCCGAAGCGTTTTACCGCCTCTGACCCCGTGCCTCGGTGCGGCGCCTGCCAACTTGCGGCGGTGGCTCTACGATCAAGCGGCGCGTGAACGCAATGAGATCTTCCATCGCGCGCCGTGCGCGCGGCGCATCGCCCGCGGCAATGGCGTCGACGACCGCCTCATGGGCCGGCAGGTCCGCGGTATGACCGGCGATCTTATTCGTGAAACGAATCGAAGTGTGCAAGGCCGTCGATATCACGTCCTTGAATTGAGCGAAGAAAGGATTACGGGAGGCGTGCAACACCGCGACGTGAAATTCGATGTCCGACTCCAGCGGGTCATCATCTCCCCGAGCGGCGTCGCGCATGCGCCTGAACCCTGCGGCGATCATCGCGATTGCGGCCGCATCCGCTTGCCTCGTGGCAAGTTCGGCCGCCGCGGGCTCGATCGCCGCACGCAGATCGGTGAACTGCAATAGCAGATCGATCGAAAACTTCCGTTTCAGGAGCCAATTGAGCACATCGGCGTCGAATAGGTTCCAGGAAGCCCGAGGCAGGACGATCGTGCCCTGTCTCGGTCGGGCACTCAACAGGCCTTTCGCCGTGAGCATCTTCACCGCTTCACGGGTCACCGACCGGCTGACGGCATAGTCATCCGCCAACTGCGCCTCGGTCGGAAACGGCTGCCGATCGTAGGTCCCCGTGACGATCTTCCGGCCCAGCGCATCGAGCAGTCCATAGGTGAGATTGCGGCCGAGTGCATGGCGGGGTTCCACGGCATCAACCCGCGAACGGCGTTGGCGCGATTCCGCGCGAACCGGATTCAACCTCAAACAGGGCTCCGGCCAGCGGCTCGCCTGCGATCCCGACGGCGGCCGAAGTCACGAACATCCGGTCCAAACCGGCGCCGGCGAAAGCACAGCTGGTAATCTGCGACGCGGGGAGGGCAATCGACCGATCGAGCCGCCCATCGGGTGAGAAGCGGCTGACTCGACCGCCGCCCCAATGCGCGATCCAGACTCCGCCGTCCGCATCCGTGCACATGCCGTCGGGATAACCCCAGGAGTCTTCGAACGTCAAGAAAACCCGCTTGTTGACCAGCGTGCCGGCGTCGGTCAGATCGAAGGCGAAGACCGTCCGGACCAGGGAGTCGGTGTGATAGAGGGTGATTCCGTCGGGACTGAAGCTTGGCCCGTTCGTCACGCCGTAACCGTCGTCGTGGCGCGTCCAGGCGAGGTTCGGGTCCAAGCGATACAGCGCGCCCGACGCCGCGAGTTCGCGATCGTCCATGGTTCCGGCCCAGATCCGCCCCGCAGGGTCCACCTTGGCATCGTTCAGACGATTGCCGGGGCGATCCGGCTCGGGATGACCGATGCGTTCAATGTGCATGGTTTCGATGTCGAGACGCGCGAAGCCGCTCTGCAAGCCGATCATGAATTCATCGTCGCCGGCACATTCGATCGCCCACCCGATCTTCTCCGGCATGTCCCAAGTCGTGACGACGCCGCTGTCCAGAGCGAGGCACCGGAGCGCCGGAGCGAGAATATCCACCCAAAAAAGAGCGCCGCGACGCACCGACCAGGCCGGACCTTCGCCGAGCAGATCGCGCGTTGCGCGGTCAACGACACGATAACCGCGGACAACGCTCATCGGGCACCCCGAGTAGATTTAAATGATTAGTCAGATAATATCAAAACCGTTTGGTGCATGTACGCTGAGCGCAGCGGCCGCATCATCTCGCTAATCGGATAACATCCGGAGAGGCCTATGACCAAGCTCGTGCCGTTCGTCGCCACGCTACTCGCCCTCGCCGCGGTCGCGCCCGCCGCCACCGTGCGCGATCTGCGCACGGACTCTCAGGTCAACCCGGTCGGGATCGACTCGTCCAAGCCGCAGTTTGGTTGGCATATCGGTTCGGCCATGCGCGGCTATCGGCAGTCGGCATACCAGGTACTCGTCGCCTCGAGCCTCCGGCTCCTGGCCGCGGATCATGGCGATCTCTGGGACAGCGGCAAGGTCGATTCGGCGGAAAGCGTGCACGTGCCCTATGGGGGCGCGCCGCTCGAGTCGCGTGCCAACTACTACTGGAAGGTTCGCATATGGGAATCCCCGGGCCGGGTTTCCGCCTGGAGCTTGCCGGCGGCGTGGCGCATGGGGTTGATGCTGGCGCGTGACTGGACGGCGCAGTGGATCACGGCTTCGCGCTGGTATACGCAGCCCGGCATGCGCGCCCCTGGTTTGATCGTCACGCCCGGCGGCTGGGCCGACGTCGATCTCGGCGAGGAGCTGCCGATCGACTCGATCAAGCTGTACTTCTCCGATTTCGGCAAGCCGCCCAAACGATTCAAGATTCTTGGCGCGGATGATCTCGAATTTGTGAATCCGACCGTGCTCGTCGATCGATCCGCAGCGGATTACCAGCCAGTCGGCAACGGACCGCAGGAGTTCGCGGTACACGGCATCAGGGCACGCCGGATCCGGCTGTGGGTCATCGATCCAGAGGCCGCCGATGGCGGAATTGATCAGCCGGTCTTGGCGGCCCCGACTGATCCGGATACCCACCGTGCCGTGTCGATACGCCAGATGGAAGTCTTCTCCCATGGCCGGAACTTCGCCCTGATGCGCCCAACTCGTGAGCGGGGCACGCAGTGGAATTCCGGCCATGCCGCGGCGATGGTGGATGGCATGCCCTCGGCGAGCGACGGTGACACCGTGCCCGCCGACGCATGTCCCATCGAGACCGCGCCGCTGCTGCGCAAGGCCTTCACGATTTCGCTGCCCGTCAAGCGCGCCACTTTGTATGTCGCCGCACTCGGCATGGCGGACGTGACCGTGAACGGCATGCGCGTAACCGATGATGTGTTGGGGCCACCATTCACCGATTACACCAAGCGCGTCGTCTACGTGACGCGTGACGTGAGCACGCTCGTGAAGCGGGGGGTCAACGTCATCGGCGTGACCCTCGGCAACGGGTTCTTCAGTCCGCCGCTGCGCGGCTTTGGTGAACGACATGGCGGGAATGGACCGCCGAGAGTACTGGTGCAAGCCGAGATGGAGTTCGCCGATGGTACGCGTCAGGTCGTGGATTCCGATGAGTCCTGGAAGTGGTCGCGCAGCGATATTGCGTATAACGATACTTTCGCGGGATATGTCGAGAACCGTGCCGACTTCCAGCAAGGCTGGGACGCTCCCGGCTTCGACGACACTCATTGGCGTGCCGTGGCGATCAGCGCAGCACCGGGCGGCAAACTCGAGGCGCCCATGGGCCCGCCGATTCGCATCGTGGGGGAACTCAAGCCTGACCGTGTCCAAGGCAATCACGCATATTTCAGCAGCTTGAGCACCGGCTGGCCGGAGGTGAGGGTTACCGGTCACGCCGGCCAGAAAATAACCCTGCTCGGCCACACACGGAGCTACGACGCGCCGCCACTGAGCTTTCTGTTGGCAGCGGACGGACCGACCGTGCTGCGCCCGCGTTTCATGGTTTTGTCCGGTCCGCTGGACCTCGAAGTGCAAGGCATGACTGGGTCGCTCGCACGGGACGATGCAAAAATTCTGGTGGTGCATGCGGATCTCGAGCGCACCAGCAGTTTCGAATCGTCGAATGCCTGGTTGAACGAATTGTACGACGTCGACTTGCGCACCCAGCTGAATTACATCGGTGATCAGCCCATGGATCCGATGCGCGAGAAGCAGGGCTGGACCCAGGATGCGCAAAATATGTTCGAGACGGCCGCGTACCTGACGAACGCCGACGGTCTCTATCGTAAGTGGTGGCATGATTTCGAGGACAATCAAGACCCTTCCGGCTACGTGGGCTCGATCGCGCCACTCGTCGGCCGACAGGCCTACGACTGGAACTCACCGTGGTGGAGTGGCGTGATCGTCTTGCTTCCCTGGCAGCACTACCAGTTCTACGGTGATCGCCGGATCCTGGAAGACAGCTACGACGCCATGCGGCGGTACCTTGATTTCCTCGGTCGACTAACCGCCAGTGGCTCGGTGCGCAGCTGGGGCGACTACCCGTACTTGAATCTTGGCGATTCACGGGCTCCTGCGGCCAAGCAAGGTCTTTTGAGTTGGCTGGGCGCCGGGGACTGGCATGATCCCTTCGGCGATCGTGACGCTGTGCCCGCGCCGCTGCTCGACATGCCCGCTTGGATCTATTATGCGAACATCGTCAGCCAGTCGGCGGCGATCCTCGGCAAGCGGGAAGATGCGCAGCGATATGCCGCCCTCGCGGCAGATTTGCGAGATCGCTTCAATGCAAACTTTCTCGATCCGTCCACAGGCCTCTATGGCAAGCAGCCCGATGTGGAAACCACCCAGGCTTTGCCGCTCGCCTTGGATGTCGTGCCGCCGGGCCGGCGGGCACTGACCCACGCACGCTTGATCGAAGCAATCCACGCCCGACAGGATCATCAGAGCACGGGATTCGTCGGACTGCCGTGGCTGTTACATGTGTTGACGAACGCGCGCGATACGGGCCTCGCCAACAAAATCGTGAATCAGCGCGATTTCCCCGGCTGGGGCACCCTCATGCAGGACGGCGCCTTTGCCGAGACCTGGGACGGAGGCAATGCGCAGATGCCCTCCTGTGGCGGTGCGATCGGACTATGGCTGCATCAGGCTGTTCTCGGGATTCGTCCCGATGCCACCGGCCCCGGCTTCCACAAGTTCTTCATCGCGCCGCAGCCCGACCCGGCCACGGGTCTGCGCTGGGCCCGCGGCAGCTATGATTCACCGTACGGGAGAATCATCAGTGCTTGGAAAATCGAGGATGGCGAGTTCACGCTGCGCGCGGTGGTCCCGGCCAATAGCACCGCGACGATCGAGATTCCCAACACCCACGCAGCGACGGTCATGGAGTCGGGAAAGCCAGCGGCGACCGCTGACGGCGTCACCTACCTACGCCAGGATGGCGACACGGCGGTATTTCGCGTCGGCGCCGGTGCCTACACCTTCACGGCAGAATGGCGCTCCAGCTGAACCGAGCCGATGATCGGTGGCGGATTCGGCCGCATCGAAATCTGGTGCTGCCGATGCTATTTTCCGCCGAGGGCCGCCCCGATCGCTGCCAGAGTCAGCGGCTGCATCGCTTCGTAGCATGCCGAGTTCGGGTGCACGCCGTCCAAGGAGCAAGTCGGCTTCATGGAGCCGTCTTCGGCCGCCAACACCGGCCAATAATCAACGTAGCAGATGCCAGCCCGACTCGCGTAGGATCTGAGCCAGGCATTCAGCCGGAGCAGCCGGGGTATGGGCTGCGAGCCGGGATGCCACTGGAAGTCCGCAGCCGGTGGGATGGACGCGAGGACGACCTTGATGTGATTGGCTAGCGCCAGTTCCACCATGGACGTGATCGCTTCTTCAATCTCGGTATCGCTTTCCGGCCCATTGTTGCCGGCCAAATCGTTGGTGCCGCCCATGAGGTGCACGACCGCCGGCTTTAGGTCGATCACGTCGGCGCGGAAACGCACTAGCATCTGTAGCGTCGTCTGGCCGCTCAAGCCGCGCCCGACGAAGTTCGGGTTCTCGGCGAACAGGCGTTCGTGCGCCCAAGCCTCGGTGATCGAGTCACCCATGAACACCACGCGCGTAGCAATGGGTTGCAGCGTCGCGTTTGCCTGCCGATACCGGCTGAAGTACGCCCAGTCGCCGTTTTCACCCTGCCCGGGAGGCGCGAGCGCATAGCGCGGCGCGGTCGTCTCGGCGGCGCCGGCGTTGCAAAATAGCAAGACGAGAGCGGCAATTCGCAAGATCATCTGGGCTCTCCCGGGGTGATATGTGATATGAGTCAGCTCTCGGACCACATGCGCATCAGATTGTTACGGGCAACTTCGAAGCGCATGCGATTCTCCCAGCTCATGTTGGCGCCCTCGAGCGCGGCGATCTCATTCAGCTCATAGATCTGCGTACGCTTGTATTCATCTGCGATGATGCTTTCGATGAACACGATGGATACGAGCCGAGTGCCTTGCGTGACCTTGCCTACTTCGTGCAGCTTCGTCGAGGGATAGACGACGGCATCGCCCGCGGAACCTTTGAAGCTCAGTTGTCGATTGCCGAGATACACCACCAAATCTCCGCCCTCATAGGTTTCGGGGTCCGAGATGAAAATCGTCGCGGAAAGATCGGTACGCAGCAGTCCGCTCGGTGCGACCGGCAAATACGGGGAATCCGGATGAGCACCGTAGCTCATGCCGATGTCGTAGCGCGACAGGAGGGGTTCCGACAAGCGTTTCGGAAACGCGAACTCCCGAAATTCTCGCGAGCGAGCGAGTCCGTCGGTCACGATCTTCACCGATTCGGCGTATCGCTGGTCGGAGCCCCGTGCGGCTTGTAGGTTGTTCTTCGTCGGGTTTGTTTGGTTCGACACCCGGCCTTCGACGAATTGCAAGGCCGAGGCCAGAGTGCGCAGCCGCTCGACTTCTTCAGGCCGCAGCAAAGCCTTTATTTCGCGAAACATCGATCCCCCCATCCAGCCCAGCTTGACGCCACCGTCATAAATTCTCGCGCCCATATTGACTGGAATTAATAAATTCTAGTAAACTTTACTGAAATATTAGAAGAATTAGCTGAAATATTCAAAAACGAGCTAATTTTCTGAATGGCGGTCAATAAACTGACAATGGGGAAAGAAAAATGACTCACTCCGACGCGTCTTCGCGTGTCTTGGCGAATGCGATCCGATTGGCGCTTGCCGTGTCCTCCTGCGCGATGCTGGCGCCCTCGATCGGGCTGGCGCAGGCGGTGGCCGCGACCGATGCGACGACGGCCTCTGGTAGTGCGAATAGCAGTGATGAATTACAAGAAGTGGTCGTCACCGGCATTCGAGGCAGTCTCGAGAACGCACAGAACATCAAAAGGTATTCCGGCGAAGTGGTCGAGGCGGTCACCATGGAGGACCTCGGCAAGTTCACCGACGTATCCGTGTCCGACACGCTGACCCGCGTTCCCGGTGTGCAAATCGATCGCGATGACCAGGGCATCTCCGGCGATCGCGCAAGCATTCGCGGACTCGGGCCGTCCTATGTGCAGGTCACCGTCAACGGCCGCGTCCCCTTGACCGGCGGCAGCGAGGGAGTCAACGACTTCCGCGAGATCAACCTCGACATCGTGCCGACGCAAGTGCTCTCCGGATTGCTGGTCTACAAGACGCCGAGCGCCGAATTGGTCGAACCGGGCCTTGCGGGCGCCATCGAATTGCAAACGCTGCGGCCTTTAGACTACAAACCGCCCAGCGGACAGAACTACTTCGGCAGCGTCGGTATCGATGAGCAATACGACACCGAAGCCAAGTCCTACGCGCCCCGTTTCAGCGCCGTTCTCGGCGGCAAGCTATTCGACGATACGCTGGGCGCTTACGCCTCCTTCTTCAAGACAGACCCCAGGATCCGCGTGGACGAAACCTTTGCCCGGTTCGAGACCGATAATCTGTCTTTCGATCCGAACGACACGGGGCATGCGACCCAGGTCCTCGATAACGTGGTCGTTCCGTCGCGCATCACCGAACAGGAAGGGCTTGGCGTCGATCATCGGCTGGGTCTCACGGGAGGCTTGCAGTACAAGCCCAACGAACACCTCGACGTGAACGTGGACTACGAGTTGATGCGCCGCGATGACGATCAAGTCCAGGACTATGCCGATCTGTGGTTCAACGGCGGCGCGGGTGGCACCTCGATATACAACGCGGTCGCGCTGCCCGGCGGCTACACGGTGCAAGACGGTTATCTTACGGGGTTCAACACAAACAAGCTGTATTACCCGGGTAAGACGGCCGCGGTGACGCCGGAATATCAGCCCTATCCGCTGTATTTCTTCAACGATCAACAGTCGACCGTCGGTGGCATCAACGTGGTTTATTCCGGTGATGGCTGGAAAGTGAAGTTCGATTGGGGTCATGCAACGTCCGAGTTTCGTCAGGACCTGCGTGCTTTCATCGGTCAGGGGGTCCTCGGCGAACCCGGCTTGGCCTTCGATGGCTCGACGACCATCCCGACCTTTACGGGCTTCACGAACAATGGTCAGCCGCCCGGAGCGGTCTCCGCCTTGTTCGAAAACGAGAATCTCTACAAATCGGACGATAACTCCTTCAAGCTCGATTTCCAGTTCGACGTCGATCCCTCGTGGGTCTTGAAGACCGGTGCCCGATATCAGGTTACGGACTTGAGTGTCGGCGCCATTGAATATTTGCCCGGTTTGGTCAAGGGTATTCCGGGCGTGCCGGCATCCGAGCAGGCCGCCGTCACCGCGGCCCTGTATCCTAACGGGAACACCAATTTCATCAATTCATCGTTCGGTATCCCCTTGCTCTCGCAGAACTACGCCGCCGGCCAGGCCCTGTTTCCGGGCGCCATCCCCAACTATTCGTCGCCATACGCCACCCCGAGCCCGTCGTCCGACTGGACCGCGTACGAGCGCACCTCGGCGTTCTACGTGCAAGGGGATTACAAGAGCGAGTTGTTCGGGGTGCCGGTTACGGGCAACGCCGGAATCCGGGCCGTGTACACGAATCTCGAATCCGGTGCCAACGAGTCGGTCACTACGACCAACTACATTGGCGCCCAGCTGTCGTCGACGGAGGTGCCGGCCGTGGAGACCAACAGTTATTGGAGGTTCCTGCCCGCAGGCAACCTCGATTTCCATCTGCGCGATGACTTGGATCTGCGCCTCGGCGCGGGCGAAGTCATGTCGCGTCCGGAATACAACCTCACCACGCCGCAGAACTCGCTGGGTCTTACTCCTTCGACCGGTGTTTATTCGGGCACGATCGGCGAGACGAAGCTCAAACCGATGACGGCCTGGGTCTTCGACATCACCACCGAGTACTATACGGCGAGCCACGGCGCAGTCTACGGCAGCCTGTTCTACAAAAAGATCAAGGACTTCGTCGTCGATGCCACCAGCAACAACGTCTCCGTGCCCGGCTTCACCGAGCTATTCACCGTGAACGGTCCGGTCAACGCGCCGGGTGGCTTCGCCGAGGGCTTCGAGGCCGGCGTCACCCAGCCGTTCACTTTCCTTCCCTCACCGCTCGACGGCTTCGGGGTCCAGGCGAACTACACCTACGTGGACTCCGCATTGAACACCAACGGCATTGTGCCCGTGGCTTCCTCGACGACTTCCGAAGTGCTCAACGGTGGATTTCCCGGCAGTTCGCGTGACAACGTCAACGGCGTGTTCTTCTACGAGAAATACGGCGCGAGCGTGCGGGTTGCCTACAACTATCGCAGCAGCTACTTCGAGAATTTTGGCGGATCCGGGGATCGCACCGCGGAACCCACGTGGACGGCCGCTGCGAGCCAGGTGGATCTGACCGCATCGTATGCGATCAACCGCCATTTCTCGCTCACGTTCACGGGTGTCAACCTGAATGGTTCGGTTCGCCGCGACTACATCGAAAGTACAAATGTGTTTCGCTCTTATGTCGAGCGTCCGACGACCTATATCATCGGTGTGCGCGGGACTTTGTAACCCGATCAAGCCACGCATGGCGCAACGCGGATCGATGCGCCATGCGTGAGCCGGGAATTCACCGCGAGGTTTTTGGTGAGTTGCGTGGGGGCGGGGAAGTCGCCCGGTTCACGCTCTCGAATCGACGCGGCATGGAAGTCGATATCTTGACCTACGGTGGCATCGTGACCCGCCTGACGGCTCCCGACGCCCAAGGGCGCTATGCGGATGTCGTCCTGGGGCATCGAACATTGGCGGAATATCTGGCCAATTCGCAGTACTTCGGTTGCCTCGTCGGTCGCACCGCCAACCGTATCCGCAATGGGCGTTTTCTGCTCGACGGCGTCCAATACTCGCTCGGAATCAATAACGGGGCCCATTCGCTGCACGGCGGCGTCCGCGGATTCGACAAGGTTCTATGGAGCGCCGCAGCGGCCGACGTGACTTCCGCAGGGCCGATGCTCTGGCTCGAGCATGTCAGCCGCGATGGTGAGGAGGGCTATCCCGGAAAGCTGTCGGTGAGCGCCGTCTTTACCCTCGCAGAGGATGACAGTCTGCGGCTGGATTTCACGGCGACCACGGATGCGCCCACCGTCGTCAACCTAACCCAGCACAGCTACTTCAATCTCAACGGGGCGGCCGATGTGCTCGGGCACGTGCTGCAAATCCCCGCGCAACGATTCACCGTCACCGATCGCTCGCAAATCCCCACCGGCGAATTGCGCTCTGTGAGCGGCGGCCCGTTCGATTTTCGGCTGCCAACGGCGATTGGCGAGCGCATTGGCGCCGCTGACGATCAGTTGCGGATCGGCAATGGCTACGATCACAATTGGGTGATCGACAAACCCTCGGGTGCGCTGGGGAATGTCGCATCCGTGCTCGAACCCGTCTCGGGTCGACGCCTCGATGTGCTGTCGACCGCGCCCGGGCTGCAATTCTATTCCGGTAACTCACTCGACGGCAGCCTGCGCGGTAAGGACGGTCGGTCTTATGGGTTTCGCTCCGGTCTGTGTCTGGAGCCGCAAGGCTTTCCCGACGCGCCCAATCAGCACGCCTTCCCGCGCGTGTGCTTGCGTCCGGGCGAGGTCTATCGCAGCACGATCATTCACCGCTTCACGGCACAATGACCGCAGGTGATCTCATGCAAGACGCAGCTGATGTGGGCGCGAACAACCGGCGCGCAAACTCCCGGACGCTTGTTGCGTTTTTTCCGCATCAGTGTTCCGGGGGCGGAGCGCAAAGTGCTCGAGCTGCGCCGCTGCCGTCTCTGGGCTAAGGAAGAGGAATGGTCCTCCGCCCGGCGACGTACAGCCCATAGACTGCCACGATGGTGAAACAGCCGGCAGGCACGTAAAGGGCCATGCGAATGAGGCGGGTATCGTCCGAAACGAAGCCCATCACGGGTGTGAGGACCGCTCCGCCGATGATGCTCATGACCAGCAGCGAGGACGCGGCTTTCGTCAGCCGTCCAAGCCCTTCGAGAGAGACGGCGAAGATCGTCGGGTACATGACCGACATGAACAGGGAAGTACCGACGAGGCACCACAACCCGACCTCGCCGCCCAAGCTTGCCGCCGCGACAGAAAGGGCAACATTGAGCACCGCGAAGATCGCGAGCACCCAAATGGGCCGAACCTGACGCATCAGGGAAGTGCCGGCAAATCGGCCGATCGTGAAAGCCACGTAGTCATAGATCAGAAAGATGACGGCCGCCTTGTCGGTCCGACCCGTCTCCGCTTGCGCGTATTTGATCGTGTAGCTCCACACGCCGACCTGGGCGCCGACATAAAAGAATTGCGCAACCACGCCGAACAGGAAGCGGTTTCTCGAGAACAGCGCCGTCACCGAATCCAAGAATCCGGGTTCCTCGCTCGAGGCGCCCGCAGTCGACGCAGTGGGGAAACGCGTGAGGCAGATCCATAAGGCCAGCAGCAATACGACGCCGCCGATCGAGAGGTAGGGCAGTTGCACCGCATGCGTCTCGCGAATGTAGAACGCCTGACGCGCCAGCGGCGTGTCGGCCCTCGATTGCGATTGCGCGAGTTCGATACCGGATAAAATGAATCGCTGACCGATCCAAATTCCCACGAGACACCCCAGAGGATTGAAGGCTTGGGCGAAATTGAGCCGGAGGGCGGCGCGTCGTGGGTCCCCGAGGACGGTCATCAGTGGGTTGGCCGAGGTTTCGAGGAAGGCCAGTCCCGCAGCCAGGATGAACAGCGCAGCGAGAAACGGGGCATAGCGAAGCAGCGCGGCGGCCGGATAGAACGCGAACGCGCCCAAGGCAAACAGCACGAGTCCGGTTACGATGCCGAACTTATACCCGAGACGCTGCATGACGACGGAAGCAGGAATCGCAAAAAAGAAGTATCCGGCGTAAAACGCCGACTGCACGAAACCAGATTCCAGATCCGATAGCGCAAATGACTTCTTGAACTGTGGAATCAGAATGTCGTTCAGTGCGTTCGCGATCCCCCAGAAGAAGAAAAGGCTGGTAATGGGCATCAAGGCGATGACGCCCGAGCGCGCATCGTCTTGGGACGCGGATTGAATTCTCATGGTTGTGTCGTCCCCCGGGAGCGCGCTCATGTGCCAGCCGCTAAGATATTAAACAAATAAATTGATATGTCTATGTGCAGATCGCCGCCTGGATGCCAAGCGTCCCGCGCTCCCCACCCCAACGAGGCCGCTAGGGAGTGATCCGGAAGCTTTGTTCTCTCTGATTTCTCTGCACCCGCAGATGGATGGAGCCCTGCCATTTTCTCGCCTGAACGGCAGACATGAGGTCAGGAAGCTTGTCGATCTTGGAAACCGGCGAAGTGCCCTGATCGTTCTCGACCCCGATGATGACGTCGCCGGCCTCGAGACCGCCGAGCGCGGCGGGTGACCCTGCATTGACGCTCAGGATCAGGACTCCGTTGGCTTCCCCCAAGCCCGCTGCCGATTGTTCGCCGAGAGTTTCCACCGACTTGACCATCGCGCCGAGAAACAGGGTCGGCACGCCCGCTGGAAATTTCGTGCTGATCAATGCCGGAATGGGGGTCGCTTTGGCAATTCGCCGCAAACGAGTCGACGTGACACCGAAGTTCATCGCGAAGTTCTGGAATCCAATCGCCCGTGTCTGCGCGTCTGGGATCACCCGGAAGTCCCCGGTCGCGGCCGACACAAAACGCACCGGACTGAAGATCGAGTGCTCATCGGTGCCGCCGTGGTGCGCCTCATCCAAACCTTCGCGGGTCGTGAACAAGTTGTCATCGATGGTCTTGCCCCAATGTGCCATGAGTATCGGCTGGTACGGAGACATCGCGATGTTGCGTTCGAAGACATCGTTGCTATTCGCCAACCAGACGTGGGGATGAAAGCTGTTGTTGATGATCAGATTGTTGTAGACGACACGCGCATATCCTTCACGTAATTTGAGTCCGCCCGAAAGCAGCAGATTGTCGAAAATCCGGTAGTTCGTCGCGCCATCGTCGAGATCGATATCCCAGCCGTGGTCCGACTGGAACCGGTTATTGCGCAGGACCGTAGTCGCAGTGGCATCGAGAAACGGCAGTCCCGGGTCGCTCGCCACCACCTTGTCGATTTCGGCTCGATCTGAGCGCCAGTAACGATCTCGTCCCCAGGCATTGAAGGCGCCGTGGTCCGAGGTGAGGAGCACGGTGTCGAACACGTCGTTGTATTCCACAGAATGCCCTCCCCAAGTGCCGTCACCGATGTTGATGCCCGCACGCGGCACGTCATAAATCGTGTTGTGGGAAATGGTAATGTTCATGGACATCGATATCTCGACTCCAGCCGCCTGAAGGTCGCTCGTGCCGATGTCGTGAATCAAATTGTCGGCAGCGTCAGAGTCCCTGGGATACTCGTCCGATGCTGGCCCAGGCGTCCGGTCGAGCCGGTCCAGTGGCGTCGATTCATAGGGATCGAAAAGCGGGTCTCGCACAGCTCGCGGTGAACCGACGAAGCTGATCGCCGTTCCTCCCAGGTTCCGGAATGAGTTGCCTCGAACTGTAATTGATCGCGCATGGCCACTGACGAACACGCCCTGTCCGCCGAGATCATGGAAGTCCGAGTCGGTGATCGCGACATGCTCCGCATCCTCGATGAAGATTGCGCCGTTGCGCGAGATTTTCCAATCGCTGCGCAACAGAGGTTCGGACGCGTCGAACAGGGTGTCCCGTGTCCGATCGAATACGAGCCCGGTCACCAAGAAATCGTGAGCGGGTCTTGCGGCGGTCCCGATGAAACGCAAAAGGGACTTTGCCGTCGTGATTTCGATTTTCGCGCGCTGAAGATCAACTCCGGCTGGCGGCTTGTAATAGAGCAATCGCTCGCGCCGATCGAAGAACCACTCGCCGGGGGAGTCCAATTCTTCGAACAGACCCTCGACCATGCGGTAGAGGGGGTGCGGACCGGCGTTGGGCGTCGTCGTCCGATTATTCGCCAAGGCTTCCCCTAGCCGCACTGTCCCGTCCGCGTTCAAGCCCTCGATGCGGAACGCGACGCCGCCCCAGCGGGCGTTGTGGAGGGCTCTCACGTCGCCGTCCTCGGGATGCTGCCAACGCGACGCGCGGGCGGCCGAGAGAGCATCGGCCGAATAGCCGCCGAGAGGAAGGATCGAGGAACTGAAATCCGGGTATCGCGCGAGGATCTCGCGACGGCCGTTCACCCAAAGCTGATCGAAACCGTCCGTAGCCACCGGTGCGACCCAGATGCCATCTCTAAACGGCGTCCACCGCGCAGATATCTCGCTGGAGCCACGCAGCTGCGACGTTCGCGCCGCCTTTGCGCAAACCACCGTCGGGTGGCCCGGTGTACCGGACAACTCGGGTCCGAACAGGACCGGCGCGTGAAGGTACTCTACGCCCGCATCGAGAGTGAAAGTCAATCGTGCGGACGGATCGGTCTTGCGGATCGATCGCGCGAAATGGGTGGCCGCGTCGAGAGACGCAAAGTGATAGCTGCGTTTCCGGTGAGGATCTCCGATGTCGAGCGTGACGAGACCAATCGTCGCAGCCGCGTTCACGCGATGTGCGGCAGCCGGACTCGCGCCCGCGCCGGTATGGGCCAGCAGCGCGACGACGGCGGCCAGGATGCTCACGTGTCGAGTCATCTCAAGCTCGATGATCGGCGCAGAAGAGTCCGGCGGAAATTTCGTCGGCGGTGCGCACGAGACACGCCGCCGATTCCCTCATTGATCTGACCGGTGAAGTCGAATCCAGGAATGGGACGGTCAAGGCGGCCGCGGCAATGTTGTTGCGCAGTATGGGTGCGGAAATGTCGGTGACGCCGCCCACGAACTCGCTGGCTTGCCGGCCATGGCCTTTCTTGCGAATCCGTTCGGCCTTGGCGCGAAATGCGTTCAACTCCTCCTTGTCGGGCCTCGGTCGTAAGTGTTCCTCCCATCGTCGCCGTATCACGTCCGGCTGAAACGCATACAAGAGCGCACCGGAAAGGGCGTGCGTCAAGGGGCGCCGATAGCCGATGCGGACCGAGAACCCGATGAGTTCGCTCGACTCCATGCGGGCCACGACCACGATCTGACCGACTGAATGCAGCGCTAGATGGCAGGACTGGCCGATGTCGAGGGATAGCTGTCGCATGTGGGGTAGAGCGAGTTCGATCAGGGTCTTCACGGCCGGTTGGGCCATCCCCAGGGAGAACAGCCGCCCCGACAGGCGATAGCCGCCGGATGCTGGTGCTTGCTCGACGAAGCCGCGCCGGTCGAGAACTTGAATCATGCGAAACAGTTCGCCCGTGGAACGATTGAGCTTTTGCGCGATCACGGATACGGTGAGCGGGTGGGGCTCGGCCACCAATAATTCGAGAATGTCCAAGCCCTTCTCCAGAGCCGGCGCACGATAGCGGATGGTGGCGGGAACAGTCATGGCATTCGAGTTCGGGTATGCTCGGCCAGGTCGAAGATCCGCTCGAGCGGTGACCACTTCTCCCCCGGTGCTGTATCCCGCAGCCGCTTGTGGAATCGGTCCATCAAGAGTTCCCATCGAGCATTGTCGGAGGTCAACGATCCATTCCCGACGGGGCGGGGGAAATCCTCCGACGCCTCGATGATCATGAACAAGCGGTCCTCCCGATGCCAGATTTCCATCGCCTCGATACCCTGAGCGCGGATGTGATCGATGACGGAGGCCCACACGCCGCCCGGCTCGTGCATTCGCACGTACTCCTCGATCAGGGCCCAATCATCGATCAAATCAAGGGCGAAGCATAGACGCCGGCTCATGGTCATATCCGTCCGCGGCAGGCAGGCAGGTTGAACACTGGACAAAGGGAATGATACCGATAAAATCGAGCTTCACCAGCAAAATACGGTGGCATGGCGGCCCGAGCGCGGGAGCACTGCCGTGACGAGACAGCAATCGATGGGAAGCCGCGTCCAATGTTCGACTCCAAACTACTGCGCCTGGATCCGCTGGATAACGTCCTCGTGGCGATACAAACCTTGGAGCCGGGCGATTGCGTGAGGATCGACGGCCGGGAGATCACCGTGCCCTCGAGGCTCACGCTCGGGCACAAGCTCGCGGCCCGCGATATCTCGATCGGGGAGAGGATCCTGAAGTACCACATGCCGATCGGGTCTGCGACGCGTGACATCGCCGTCGGCGAGCACGTGCACTTGCACAATATGAAGAGCGACTATATCGACACGGTGGCAATGCTGGCGCGGCACTCTTTGAACGGCAGCCATGATAATCACTGAGAATGCCTATCTCCGGGCCGACGGACGCAAGGGGATTCGCAACCACTTGCTCGTGGCCTACCTGGTCGAATGCGCGCACCACGTCGCGCGGGAAATCGTTTATCCCTACCGTGAGTCGGGGGTCGAACTCATCGGCTTCGGCGGTTGCTATCCCAACGCTTATGCGGCGAAGATGATGCGGCAGCTGTGCACCCATCCGAACGTGGGTGGCGTCCTCTTGCTGTCTCTGGGGTGCGAGAGCTTCAAACGGACCGAACTCAGCGAAGCGATCGCCGCCTCGGGCAGACCGGTCGAGACTTTGGTCATCCAACAAAGCGGTGGTACGCGCAAGACCATCGAGCAGGGGCGGGGGCTCGTGCAGCAACTGCTTGCCCGCATGGCCGATGTGCCGCGCGCGCCGCTCGAGATGCGCGAATTCATCGTGGGCACCATTTGCGGTGGTAGCGATGCGACCAGCGGCATTACCGCCAATCCCGGCGTAGGCCGCGCCTTCGACCGCTTGGTCCGCGAAGGCGCCAGCGGCATCTTCGAGGAGACCAGCGAGTTGATCGGCTGCGAAGCCATCATGGCGGAACGCGCTGTCACTCCGGAACTCGGCGCCATTTTGGGAACAGCCGTCGCAAAGGCGGCGGCCTATCACAAGGTGCTCGGCCACGGCAGCTTCGCCACCGGCAATGCCGAGGGCGGACTCACGACGCAAGAGGAAAAGAGCATGGGCGCCTACGCAAAGAGCGGCGGCTCGCGGATTTCCGGTCTATTGAAGCCCGGGGACGTGCCACCGGTCGGGGGTCTTTATCTCTTGGATGTCGTACCCGATGGAGAAGTGCGGTTCGGATTTCCCAATATCAACGATAATGCGGAAATAGCGGAGCTGATCGCCTGCGGCTCGCACGTCATTCTGTTCACCACTGGTCGAGGCTCCGTCGTCGGGTCCGCAATCTCGCCCGTCATCAAGGTCTGCGCGAATCCGGAGACGTATCGGCGGATGAGCGACGACATGGACGTCGATGCCGGGAAGATCCTCGAGGGGCGCGGCAGCTTGGACTCGGTGGGCAGCGAGATCTTCGACTTGTCGCTGGCCGTGGCCCGCGGCGAAAAATCGAAGTCCGAGGCGCTGATGCATCAGGAATTCGTTTTGACCTACAAGAGCTTCGAGCCGATCGGGCCGTCTTGTTTGCCGCGTGTTTGAACATCGTTTTGAGCGCGGGCTTGCGTTCGTAGCTGAAGGTCCTCGTCAGGCTCAAGTTTCCGGATAAGGCCAGCTCGCGCGCGTGAACACGCCGCCATCGACCCACAAGGTCTGTCCCGTCACGAACGCCGCCGCCGGACTCGCAAAGAACAGCACGACACCCGCCACATCGGCGGGCGTGCCGACCCGGCGTAGCGGCGTGATGGGGGACCATGCGGCGGCATAGTCCGGCGCTTCCACGGCCGTGCGTTCGGTCGCGATGGCGCCCGGCGCTACGCAATTGACGGTGATGCCGAGCGGACCCAATTCGACCGCGGCTGCCTTGGTCAGTTGCTCGATACCCCCCTTCGAGGCGGTGTAATCGACCAGCCGGGGGAAGGCGAGCTTGTTACAGCCGGAGCCGATGTTCACGATCGCACCCCCGCGGCCGGAGTCCCTCATCAATCGGGCCGCCTCTTGGGTGTTCAAAAAGCAACCCTTGAGATTGGTGCGGATCACGTCGTCCCACTTGTCCTCGGTCAGATCGAGCAGCGGGGACCAGGTTTGTACGCCGGCATTGTTCACCAGCAGGGCGGGCGCGTCGCCGTGCCAGTCGGCGGCCCTGGCAAAGAAGGCATCGACGTCCGTCTTGATGCCGACATCGCACTCCAGGGCGAATGCCCGCATGCCGGCCGCGGCGAGCTCGCTTTGCAAGCTTTCCGCGGCCGGGCCGGAGGCCCGGTAACTGAATGCGACGCAGTAGCCGGCCTGTGCCAGCGCGGCGACGAGGTGGCGTCCGATTCCCGTGCTGCCGCCAGTCACGATCGCCAAAGGGGAACTCATCGGATGATCGCTCCAAGGGTGCCTGATTGATTTATCATATATATCTTACTCTAGCTGAAAACCCTCATTGGCTGAATTTTCGCAGGCACCCCCATGACCACTCCCGCTGCCCCCACTTCTGCGCGCAGACTGCGCTCGCGTGAATGGTTCGATCGAGCGGACCGGCCGGACATGACCGCGTTGTATCTCGAGCGCTACTTGAATTACGGACTCACGGTCGATGAGCTGCGTTCCGGCAAGCCGATCATCGGCATCGCGCAGACCGGCAGCGATCTGTCGCCTTGCAACCGTCACCATGTCGCTCTTGCCGACAGGGTCCGGGATGGCATTCGCACCGCCGGGGGTGTCCCGATCGAATTTCCGGTGCACCCGATTCAGGAAACCGGCAAGCGACCGACCGCCGGTCTCGACCGAAATCTCGCTTATCTCGGCTTGGTCGAGATTCTCTACGGCTATCCCTTGGACGGCGTCGTACTGACGATCGGCTGCGACAAGACCACGCCGGCGTGTTTGATGGCCGCCGCCACGGTCGACATTCCCGCCATCGCGCTCTCCGTCGGTCCGATGTTGAACGGCTGGCATGCCGGAGAACGAACCGGCTCGGGGACGATCATTTGGAAGGCACGCGAGATGCTGTCCAAGGGTGAGATCGATTACGAGAAATTCATCGCGTTGGTTGCCTCGTCGGCGCCGTCCGTGGGCTATTGCAACACCATGGGAACCGCGACCACCATGAATTCGCTGGCGGAGGCCTTGGGCATGCAACTACCCGGCTCCGCCGCGATTCCAGCACCTTATCGCGAGCGGGCGCAAATCGCTTACGAGACGGGCCGGCGCATCGTCGCGATGGTGCAGGAGAATCTCAAACCCTCCGACATCATGACCCGGGCGGCGTTTCTCAATGCCATCGTCGTCAATACTGCCATCGGTGGTTCGACCAATGCGCCGATCCATCTTGCCGCGATCGCCCGGCACGTCGGGGTCGATCTGTCCTTGGACGATTGGTCGGTGGTGGGCGGGAACGTACCCTTGCTCGTCAACATGCAGCCGGCCGGCGCGTATCTCGGCGAGGACTATCACCATGCCGGCGGCGTGCCGGCGGTGATCGGCGAGTTGATGACGGCCGGACTCATCGATGAATCCTGCGTGACGGCGAACGGCCGCACCATCGGCGAGAATTGCCGTGGCCGACGCAGCGAGCTGCCGGAAGTGATCCGGCCCATCGGCGAACCACTCATGGCGCGGGCGGGCTTCGGAGTCTTGCGGGGCAATCTATTCGATTCGGCGATCATCAAGACCAGCGTCATCGGCGCGGAGTTCCGCCAACGCTATCTGTCCAATCCACACGATCCGGAGGCGTTCGAATGCACGGCTGTGGTGTTCGAAGGCCCGGAGGATTACCACGCCCGCATCGACGATCCCGCTTTGGCGATCGACGCAGCCTCGATACTGGTCATTCGCGGCGCGGGGCCGATCGGTTATCCGGGGTCCGCCGAAGTGGTCAACATGCTGCCGCCGGCGTATCTGATCGAGCGCGGGATCACGGCCTTACCCTGCATGGGCGATGGAAGACAATCGGGCACGTCGGGATCGCCGTCGATACTCAACGCCTCGCCCGAAGCGGCCGCCGGCGGCAATCTCGCGCTGCTCGCCACCGGTGACCGCGTCCGCGTGGATCTCGGGCGAGGCCGTGTCGATGTCCTGTTGGACGATGCGGAACTCGCACGCCGCCGCGCGCAACTCGCCGCTCGGGGCGGATTCGGCTACCCGACATCGCAGACCCCCTGGCAGGCGATGCAACGTGCGGTCGTCGGACAATTGGGAGAGGGGGCTGTCTTGGAGTTGGCCGTCGAGTATCAGCGAATCGTCGCCAACCGGGGCAATCCCCGCGACAACCACTGAGCGTCGGCGGGGTCCTTTCGAGCCGGACGAGGCATGGTTCGAAGGGCGGATGCTCAGGTCGGAATGTCCGAGAGCCCAAGCGCACCATGGTGCGTACACAGGGGCCCGGGCGATTGCGCGAGCACCGTTGCGCTGCTGGGTTCGCGTGGGCACAGTCTCCATGGCTTGACCTCGCCGAGAACCCCGATACGATCGGGGGCAGCGGGACGGTCCGTTGGGGCAACGGACGCGGCGGAAGAATTTTGTGCGAGATGATCGCCCCCGGTTTTCTTTGCCACCGGCGGTTACAGATGCATCGCGGGTTGAAGGGCCTGATCGGGTATGTATGAGCGTTCGGCGCTCGAGGTGTTTCTTGCTTTCCTCAAGCTCGGGCTCACGTGTTTCGGCGGTCCGCTCGCGCACATAGGCTACTTTCGCGCGGAATTCGTCGTGCGACGACGATGGGTGGATGACGCGACGTTCTGCGATCTGATGGCGCTTTGTCAGTTCCTGCCGGGGCCGGCGAGCAGTCAGCTGGGATTCTCGCTCGGCTTGCTGCGGGCGGGCTACTGGGGCGGGCTTGCAGCCTGGCTAGGCTTCACGTTGCCGTCGGCACTCGTGATGACTGCGTTTGCGTTCGGAACCGGCGTCATCGGCGGTCCGCTCGCCGATGGTCTACTGCACGGCCTGATGCTGGTCGCCGTTGCCGTCGTGGCACAGGCCGTCTGGGGCATGGCGCGAACCTTGTGTCCGGACCTCCCACGTGCTGCCATCGGCGCGCTGGTCGCGGGGCTGATCCTATGGACCAATTCTTCGCTCAGTCAGATCGCAGCGATCCTCGGCGGAGCCATCCTGGGGCTTTGGCTGTGTCGCACCGGGCCAGCGGTCGTGGTTCACGCGCTTGGCGTGCCGGTCTCGCGCGCAGTGGGGCTCGTATCGCTTGCCGTGTACGTCCTGCTGCTGACTGGGTTGCCCTTGCTTCGCAGCGCAGAGTCTTGGTCCGGGGTCGCGCTATTCGATGCGTTCTACCGCTCCGGAGCGCTCGTCTTTGGCGGCGGACACGTCGTGCTGCCCTTGCTGCGAGATGCTGTCGTCGCGCCGGGTTGGGTCAGCGATAGCCGCTTTCTGGCCGGTTACGGAGCGGCTCAAGGAGTGCCCGGCCCGCTGTTCAGCTTTGCGGCGTTTCTCGGTGCCGCGGCGGTGCCGGGCCCTCACGGCTTGCTTGGCGCGGTGATCGCGCTCATCGGCATATTTTTTCCGGGCATCCTGATACTGCTCGGGACACTGCCGTTTTGGGACACTCTCAGGACGCGCAGCGACGCCCAGGCAATCATGCGCGGGATCAATGCTGCCGTGGTAGGACTCCTGGGCGCAGCCCTGTATTCGCCGGTTTGGACCGGTGCCGTCGGCGATGCCCGCGATGTGATCGTGGCGGCCATCGGTTTCTTGTTATTGACGGTCGGGCGAACGCCCCCCATTGTCGTGGTCATCGCCGGGGCCGTCTCTGGGACGGTATTGCGCATGGCAAGCCTCGCGTGAAATCAACTGCGGGACCGGCCAAGGATAGGAGTCGTCAGTGAGTCTGGATTGGCAGGCATTTGCCTTGTTATCGGCGGTGTTCGCTGCTCTCACGGCGATTTTTGGCAAGCTCGGTGTCGCCGAAATGAATTCGAATCTGGCGACCTTCTTGCGGACGATTGTCGTCCTCGCGGTCAGCGCCTTGCTGGTCAGCGTTCGGAATGAGTGGCAAAACCCCACACGCTTATCGGCGCGAGGCTGTCTGTTCCTGGTGCTGTCAGGCGTCGCGACCGGCCTGTCATGGCTATGCTACTACCGAGCGCTACAGACCGGACCCGCATCCCGTGTCGCCCCCATCGATAAGCTCAGCGTGGTCATCGTCGTGATCTTCGCAATATCATTTCTGGGCGAACGACTGACCTGGAAAGTTGGTATTGGCGCGGTATTGGTCGCGGCAGGGACGATACTCATGGCGATTTAGGATGAACACGCCTCCGCAAACCAGCCGTCGCACGGCGCAAAGGCGCATCGCGCGGCCAGCGACAGTTGGCGTTGCCGAGCACGGCAACTCGGCGGTGCTCGTGGCCGTCTCGGCTGAAAACGCGATCCTCGACCGCCGGCGTGTCGACCTGACCCATGATCTGCCGACCCATCCTTATCACCACGAGGGGTCGTGGGCCGTGGGTCGGTATCTCAATAGCGCGTGGGCGCGGCCAATCTCGCTTGCCGATGCCGTGGCACTCGTCGAGCGTGTACATGTCGCCGCCAATCATGGTGCACGGGAGAGCCTCGGCGAGCTCGCCGCCGCGCTGCCAGTGCCGGTCGCGGGCATTGCCATCAGGGCGTGCCCCGGCCTGCCGCCGACGATTCAAGCGCGGATCGCCGACACCCGCGCCGCCAATGTCGCCGACTCCGTGATGTATCGACAGGCCCTCGCGAGTGCAGCCGCGGCGCGCGGCTGGTCCGTGCATTGGTACGATGTCAAGCGGGTGTTTCGCGATGCTGCGGCGGGGGTGGCTGAGGACATCGACTCCTTCCTATCGGCGATCGGTCGATCCATGGGACCGCCGTGGCAGGCCAAGCACAAGCTTGCCGCAGCGGCGGCAATCGCCTCACGCCTTCAGTTGCGGCTAGAGAAGCAAGAGCCAGTCTGAGAAGGACGCCATGACGCTGGCGAGGAGTACGACCAGAACGAAGCGGCCCCAATGCATCGCGCCTGTCCCTGAGGTTTCCAAGGGGTTCGAGCGATCTATCCCAAGGATAGCCTGACTGATCAGGCTTCGCGCCGCCTTACTGCGAGTCGTTCTCGGCAGCTTGCCGGTGCTGTGCGTCGAGCTTCGCCGCCGCATCGAGTTGCTGCTTCACGCGCGCTTCGGTTTGTAAGCCGGCCTTGGCTTGTTCGGCCTGCGAAGCACTGCCGGCGGCGGCCGATGCCGCGGTCTCACCGAGGCCGCAGGCGGCGAGCGGCAGGCAGATTAGCAATGTGACGATCAGCCGTTCCATGGGGACTCCTTTGAACAACTGGACTGACGTGTACCCGAACAACGCCGATGCTGGCAAGGGCACAGCGCAAAATTTGCGCACTCGGCGCGTTTCGCGCGCTCTTGGTTGCTCGGGCTACAGATGCCTTGACAATAGTTGTCCAGGCATCTAGGATTTCGTCCCAGAGTGCAGGGCGTTCCAACAGCAGATTGAGCGCGCAGGCGCGCGCATCGGCGGCAGCGATGAAGAGCACAAGTGCGGGGGCGATCGGGACAGTGGAGCCGCCGCGGTTTCCTGCGTTTCGCCGCGCTGCCATGCTTGCCATCTGCTGCTGTTTTGTTGCGCTGCTGCAAGCTTGCGCCGACGCGGCGCAACGGGATCTGCCTCCTTGGGTTTCGACGCGGGCGCCGGCCGCCGCACCCATGCACATTCGCACGCTCGGGCCGGACCAACAGTTTGCCGAGCTGGCCGCCGATACCGTCGCGCGGCGCTTGCCTGCGGATGCCGCTACTGGTGCGCTGCGCATCCTCGCGCTCTCGGGCGGCGGTGCGTTCGGTGCGTTCGGAGCCGGTGCGCTGGTCGGCATGTCCGAAGCGGGCGAGCGGCCGGATTTCGCGGTCGTTACGGGGGTCAGCGCGGGCGCCTTGATCGCGCCGTACGCGTTCTTGGGTTCGGGATGGGACAGCAAACTTGCCGAATCCTATGCCAACGGTTCCGGAGCGCACATTTTGCGTCTGCGCGGCTTGGGCGCGGTATTTGGGTCCAGTCTTTACAAGGGCGCACCGCTGGCCGAGTTGATCGATCGCTACGTCGACGACGACTTGTTGCAGGCGGTTGCGGCCGAAGCCGCGAAGGGCCGACTGCTGCTCGTGGCGACGACGAACGTCGATTCCGGCGAACCCGTGATCTGGGACCTCGGATCGATTGCCCGCTATGGCGGCGCGAACGCCCATGCCTTGTTCCGCGACGTGCTGGTCGCATCGGCGAGCGTGCCCGGCATGTTTCCGCCGGTGGTGATGCATTTCCAAAAGGATGGGCAGACCTATGACGAGGCGCACGTCGATGGTGCGGTGACCTTGCCGTTCTTCGTCGCGCCGGACTTTGCGGTTGTCGCGCAAGAAGCAGCGCCTGGCCATACCGCGAGCGTTTTCGTGCTGATCGATGGTTCGATCGATGAACTGCCGCAGGCAACGCGCTTGCGGACCGGTGCGATTCTTTCGCGCAGCGTTGCCACAGGCTTGCACGTCATGATGCGTACCACGCTGGAATTAGCCGGCACCACCGCCGCGCTGCACGGCGTGCGGCTCGAATACGCGGCCGTTCCAGCCGCCTACCCGCAGCACAAGGCTTTCGATTTCAGCGCGGCAAACATGCGGCCCTTATTTCAGTACGGCTCGACCTGTGCCGAACAGTCGCATTTGTGGACTTCTTGGAGCGCAGACACCCAGCCGCCGGTGCTGCGATCGGATGGCTCCGGTACCGTGCCGTGTCCCGCCGACGATGCATCGATCGAGCGGCTGGCACGCGCCGCACCTTGACAACTGTTGCCCAGGCATCTATATTGCTGGCATGGATCTCGTAGCTACACGCCCCGACGACGGTAAAATCTACGACGCGAAGACGATGGACCTGCGCGATTCGATCGCCGGGCTGGCGTTCCGCTTGCGGGTGGCGCTCGTCGCGGAACTCGATCGCGAACTTAGCGCCGATCCGGACGCTGCCGCATTCGAAGTGACTTCCGCGCAGTATTCGATACTGGTCCATTTGCTCAAGCGCAACGTGCAATCCGCGTGCGAGCTGTGCGAACAATTGGACTACGACCGCGGGGCGATGAGCCGCATGATCGATCGTCTCGAGTCCAAGGGTTTGATCCGGCGAGTGCCGCTCGCCCACACGCGGCGCGGCTTCGCGCTTGAGGTTACCGCCGAGGGTAAAGCGGTGTTTCCGAAGATGGAGGAGTGTGCGTCGCGCGTGCTCAATCGGATGCTGCACGGCGTAACCCGCGCTCAGGTTCGCACGGCCGAGAAGGTCTTGCGGCAGATGCTGGCGAATAGTTGATCTCGCGCGGTCTTGGTTGCCGCTGGCGGATTCGTCTTCCTTGGGTTTATTCTGATTTTTTCGATTTATTAGTTGCCCAGGCATGTGTTGTTTGGGCAGCTGACGGGAGTGAAGGTATATGAAGAACTTGCTGGAATCTTACGCCGCGAAACTGACCGCCGGCGTGCAGGAGATCGGCGTGGGTTTGGATCCCGAGGTCTTGATGCTGCCCGGTGGCAGCATCATGGCATTGGTCTTGTGGCTCTATGAGCATCGGCCTCGCCGTGGGCCGGCTCACGGCGGCGGTGGAATCGTGAGTACGTAGAAAAACCGCGGCGCCGTCCAGAGCGTAAGTTTTACGGGTCGACAGGGCATGTCCGTCAAGCTGAATCGCGTCGTCACGACGAACGGCATCTCCGCCGGATCCTCGGCCTGGTCGTCGAGGACCCGAGCAGAAAGATCCGATGCAAGTCCCGCGGTCCGCGCCTTGCATCTGCCCCAGTGCAGCGAAAAGCCATGATGTGGATTCGTACCGAGATACTGCATCGTGAGCACCAGTCGGTCGGTCGACGCGTCGTAATGGGCACGCACGAAATCGTCCGCCGCAGCGACGCAGATACCGGCTATTGCAAGGACCGCCGCGCCGAGACCGGCAGCCGCCCGGGCGCGGCGCGATATGGGCATTCCGGGAACCATCCGGCCTAGTGTAACGGGAACTGAATTTTCGTAAAATACCGGCCGGACCCTCGCGGCATCAAGGCGATCGCAGCAGCATGGCAACATACACGAACGAACGGGTCATCGCGGTACGGCATTGGAGCGACAAGCTCTTCAGCTTCACCACTACGCGCAATCCCGGACTGCGTTTCGAAAACGGCCAATTCATCATGCTCGGCCTCGAGGTCGGCGAGAAAAAGATCGTCCGCGCTTACAGCATCGCGAGCGCCAATCATGAGGAACATCTCGAGTTTTACAGTATCAAGGTACCGGAGGGTCCGCTGACCTCGCGCCTGCAGCATATCGAGTGCGGCGCTGCAGTACTCGTCAGCTCGAAGCCGACCGGCACCTTGGTGCTGCGCGACGTGCGAGCAGGTAAGCGCCTGTTTCTACTCGCTACGGGCACGGGCGTTGCGCCCTTCATCGGACTTGCCAAGGATCCTGAACTCTACGAGCAATTCGAACAGGTCGTGCTCGTGCGCGGGGCGCGGCATGTGGCCGACCTCGCCTACGGCGACGCGGCGCTCACCGGGCTGCGCGAGGACCCCTATCTCGGCGAAGTCGCGCGCGCGCGCTTGCTCGATTACCCCACCGTGACCCGGGAAGCCTTCCGTCACCATGGCCGTATCACGAATCTCTTGGAGAGCGGGCGTATCTGCGAGGATCTTGGCATCGCGCCGCTGGACCCCGCTCAGGATCGATTCATGATTTGCGGCAACATGCGCATGCTCGCCGACAGCGTACGGCTGCTGGACGCGCGCGGTCTCACGGCATCGCCGCACATCGGTGTACCCGGTGATTACGTCTTCGAACGCGCCTTCGTCGAGTCGTTCGAGACCGCAGCGGTGGCGCCGGCCGGGACGGTGGCCAGCGCCGCTCGATGCTGAACGACGGCTGCCGCTAAACGCCGCCTGGGCCGCGACCCTTGTGGTCATGCTGCCATTTTCCCGAGCGAGCCTGCTGGTCTGCGAAGAGCTTGCTTAACTCACCTTTTTGCTCCGGCGTGAGCACATTGTAGACCTTGAGCTCGAGGTCGCTCATTGCCTGAATGCGCTCGCCGGCGCGCTGCTTCGCGGCTTGCACGGCGGCCGCATAGCCCGGGTCACCGGGATTCTGCAGCGCCGCCATGGGATTCTTGCCCGACTCGGCGCCCTGGGGCTTGCGCCACTGACTGCGTGCGCCCTCCATGATGGTATGAATCTGCTCGCGCTCTGCCTGCGTCAGATCGAGTTCGCGCAGCTTGCCGAGCAGCCCGGGTCCGCCCCAAGCGCCGTGGCCGCCACGGTCCCAAGCGCCGCGACCGTGGTGGTGGTGCCAATGATGGTGGTGGCGATGCCAGCGACCGTCATGTTCGTGCTCGCCCTCGCCGTCACCCGGCCACGGGTGATCCGCTGCCGAGGGGCCGGTCGTCGGGGTCTGTGCCATGCTTGCGCCGGCGAGGCCCGCCAGCGCGACGCAGAGCACCAACCCTCTAATAATTGTGTTCATAAGATTCGCCTCACTAAAGACTACGATGAATCGAACGTTGCGACCCAATAACGAACGATAGCTTCCCCTGTCGGTGCACAGGAAAACCATCAGCTGAGCGCAAAGATTCGTCAATTCTTGCCAAGATGCCCCGCTGATTGCCGTGAAACACCGCAATATATCTAACAAATTTATGGGCTTGTCGACGCCGGGGCGTGCGTCCTAGGAGTCTCAAAAGATGCCTAGCGCGAGCCCCGATCCGAGCGTCGCACCTAGTTCAAAACAGTCTTGCAGAGCCGCCGCGGCGATCTGTTTGCGCGCCTGGATGCGTTGCGGAGTCTGCGCCTCGGTACACACGATGAGCGGCGGGCCGATGGGCTTCAGGCGCCAGCCGGTCGCAATGCGTGCGATCTGCTGAGCGGCATTGCGACCATCACTACCGGCGCATATGAGCACGGCATAAGGGCGGCCATTGATGCGTTCGAGCGCTGCATAGTAGGTTCGGTCGAAGAAATCCTTGAGCTGTCCCGACATGGCGGCGAGGTTTTCAGGCGTTGCAAACAAAAAGCCGTCGGCAGCCAACAGATCCACCGCATCGGCCTCGGCCGCGGGCAGAACGCGCAATCGCAGCGCCAATTCGGTCCGGGCGCCGGCCGCGGCCGCCTCGACCAATTGCCTCGTGCCGCCGGTCATTGAATGGTAGACGAACAGCAGGGTCTTCAATTTCAGGTATCTTCGCCGCTCGGAAGGGTCTGGGTAACGCCCAAGGATACGAACATTTGCGCTCAATTTTGGCAAGAATCCGGTGGCTGGCTCTGCGCGGACTGATTGCCGCCGCGCTCGGCTGCGCGCATCCGGCCGCCGCCGCGGACCCGCAATCCTACGATCTTGACTTCGGATCGGCCGCGACCGGCGCGCTCGACGAAACCCTGCACGCCACCTCCGATCTGGATTCGCTGCGCAAGAACGCACCCGTGAGTCCCTTCGGACTGCTCGCCCGAGCGCGCAGCGATGTCGACCGGCTGAAGACCGTACTGGAGAGTTTCGGCTACTACCAGGCGAAGGTCATGATCACGATCGAGGGTCTGCCGCTCGACGATGGGGTACTCGCCGAACGCTTGACAGCTTTGCCCAAGGGCAGCGCCGCGCACGTCGTCATCCGCTTCGAGCTTGGGCCGCTCTACCACCTGCGCCATGTCGACATCGAGGGCACGGTGCCGGCCGCGGCGCTCAAACAGTTCGGTCTCGCCGGCGGCGACCCCGCCGTCGCGACCAGCGTGCTCGCCGCGGGCGGCCGCCTGCTCGATGCCTTGCGCGAGGACGGCTACGCCTTCGCGAAGGTCGATGAACCCGTTGCCACCGAAGATGCGACCGAGCCGGTGCTCGACGTCAGCTTCCGGGTCGAGACCGGCGCACGGGTCAAGATCGGCGCGATCCATTTTGCCGGCATGAAGATCGTGCACGGGAGCCTCTTGGCCAAGCGTGTGCGGTTGCACACGGGCGAGCAATATAGTGCCTCGCTGGTCGAACGGGCGCGCAAGGATCTCGCCAGCCTCGGCGTGCTCGCCGCCGTCACGGTGCGCTTGGGCGGCGCAGTCGATGCCACGGGCGGGGTCCCGGTCACCTTCGAGGTCAAGGAGCGTGCGCGCTATGCGCTCGGGTTCAACACGGCCTATTCCAGCGATCTCGGCGGCAGCATCGGCAGTACCTGGACCGATCGCGACGTGTTCGGCAACGGCGAACAGCTGAGCCTCGCCGCCACGTTCATCGGTATTGGCGGCAGCGCGGTCACGGCCCCGGGCTACAATACGAGCATCAAGTATCTGCTGCCCGATTTCGGCGCACGCGATCAGTCCTTGCAATTCGCGGTCAGTGCGATCAAGCAGTCGCTGATCGCCTACGATCAGAAGGGCGTGACCACGGGCGCGACTCTGACCCGCAAGCTATCGAGCGTATGGACCGTGAGCGCGGGACTCGCGACGACGGACGAGGAGGTGGCGCAATACACGCAGAATGTCTGCCCGAGGGATCTGCCGAAGTGTAGCGTGGACCAAGAGGTGGAGTTTTACGACGACGCGCACTACACACTCGTCGCGGCGCCGCTGCACGTGATCTACGATTCGACCGATCTCGCCTCGCCCTTGGACGATCCGACCCACGGCATGCGCGATTCCCTAGGCTTCACGCCGACGCATGCCATTGGTGATCCGAGCGCGACCTATCTCATCTCGGATCTCAAGCTCGCCGCGTATTTCGACGTCGGCCGCTGGTGGGGCGCGTCGAGCGGGCGCAGCGTGCTCGCCTTGCGCGGGCTCGCCGGCCTCGCGCAGGGGGCAAGCGCCAGCAGCTTGCCGCCCGATCAGCGCTTCTATGCCGGCGGCAGCGGCACGATCCGCGGCTATGAATATCAATCGGTCGGCCCGTTGTTCCCGAACCAATTGCCGGCGGGCGGCACGGCTTTGCTGGTCGGTACGGTGGAGTTTCGCGAGCGCATCGGCAAGAATTTTGGCATTGCGGTATTCGCCGACGGTGGGCAGTTGAGTTCCAACTTGAAACCGGCGCCCAACATTTTCCGGGTCGGCGTCGGCGCTGGGCTGCGCTATTACACGCCGATCGGTCCGGTGCGTCTGGACTTCGCCGTACCCACCCCCGCGCAACCGCCGCCGCCCATCGAAGAGAATGGCAAGCTCGTCTCACAGCAATTCGACGAGCCCCGATTTCAAGTCTACGTCGGCTTGGGGCAAGCGTTCTAATGCGCCGTCGCATGCAATGGGCGGCGGGAATCGCGGCCGGCCTCGGGTTGCTGCCTTTCGCGCTGCTGCTCGGCGTCTGGCTTGCCGGCAACAGCGAGCGTGGTCGCGCCGCGATCGAACAGTTGACCGCGCGACTGACCTCGGGGCACGTCATCTTGACCGGTTTGGGCGGGTCCTTCCCCGACGCTTTGACGCTGCGTGAATTGCAGCTGCGCGATGCGCAAGGCGTCTGGCTCAGCGCGGAAAATATCGCGGTCCGCTGGACACCCTTCGCCTTGCTGCACCGGGAGGTCGCGGTGCAGGCTTTGCATGCGGATCGCGTGGCCATGGAGCGCGCGCCGGTCTCGAACTCGCCGAGTCATGGGCCCGTCTCGATCCCGCGGATTTCGATCGACCGCTTCGCGGCCGACCGCTTGGAACTCGGCGCGCCGCTCGCGGGCGTGCGGACCTTCTTGGCCGTGCGCGGCGGCGGACAGCTGCGCACGCTCGAGGACGCCAATGCCGACGTCGTCGCGACGCGGGTCGGCGATGTCGGTCACTACGAGCTGCATTTCCGCTTCGACCCGCGCCGCATGGACGCGAGTCTGCAGCTCGAGGAGCCGGCGAGCGGACCGCTCGAACACTTGCTGCAGCTGCCGGGTCTCGGCGCCTTGTCGGCGCATGGCGAATTGCGCGGGCCGCGCGCTGCGGAACGGATCGAACTCGTCGTCGACGCCGGCGAATTACACGCGCGCGCCGCCGGACTCGTCGATCTCCCCGCTCGCACCGCGAATCTCGACTTGTCCCTGCGGGCTGCGGCGCTCGCGGCGCGCGACGATCTCGCCTGGCAGAGCATCGATCTTGCGGGTCACGCCCAGGGCTCGATCATGGCGCCCACGGTGGCTCTGCACGCGCTCGCCTTGAACCTGCGCGTGCCGGGAGGGTTTGCCGTCGCGAAACTAGAGGCCGATGTGCATGGCTCGGCGGGGACGGTGGCTCTGCAGTCCACGCTGAGCGGAGTGCGTCTGCCCGGACCTGCGGCGGATCTGCTGCGCGCCGATCCGATCGCAGTGCAAGCCAGCGTGCGCCTCGACGAGCCGACGCGGCGCCTGCAACTCGACGCCAACACGGCTCTGTTCGCGCTCAGCGCGCAGGCGGTGACGGCGGGCCCGCAGTCGGCCGATCTGAAGCTGCGCATCAAGGATCTTGGCCCCCTGGCGGCGCTCGCGGATGAACGCCTGCGGGGCCATGGCGATTTCGACGTGCATCTCGCCCGCGACCGCAGCGGCGGCGTCGAGGTCGAACTCGATGGCGCGACCGCACTCGACGCCGCGCCGGCCGCATGGGATGTGCTCGGCAAGAATTTGCAACTGCATCTGGCAGGCCGTTATGCGGATACGGTGATCAGCGTCGCAGATCTACGCTTGAGCGGTCGCGCCGTACAACTCGCCGCATCGGGGTCGGCAACGCGTAGTGCGACCGGCCTCATCGAGGATCTGCAAAGCCGGTGGAGTCTCGAGCTCGCGGATCTCGCCACGCTCTCCCCGGCGCTCGCAGGAGACTTGCACGTCTCGGGTCAGTTGCACGGCGCGCCCGCGGCGCTCACGGTCTCGGCGCGCCTGAACTCGACCCTATCGGTCCGTGGCTCGCCGCGCAGCACGGTGACCGGGTCGCTCGATGCCGCCGGCTTGCCGAAAGCGCCGAGCGGGCGGCTGCGGCTCGCGGGCGCTTTCGATGCTGCGCCGCTCGCTCTCGAGATCGTGGTTGTGCGGGAACGCGACGGACTCGTGCGCGCGAGCGTCGAACACGGGGATTGGAAGAGTGCGCATTTGCACGGTTCGGTGACGTTGGGGCGCAACGCCGAGCAAACACGCGGTCGGCTCGATGCCGAGATCACGCAGGTCGCCGATGTTGCGCAGCTGCTCGGCGTTACCGGCGCGGGCAGCATGGCCGGGTCGGTCGACTTCGCCCCCTCCCACGGTCTGACGCAAGCGGATCTGCACATCAGCACCAAGGGTTTGCAGCTCGGCGGTTTCGCCGGTGAGCTGCAGCTCACCGGCCAGGGACCGATCGATGCTCTGCAACTGCAACTCGGCGTGCAGCTGCCCGATTGGCGCGGCGACCCGGCAAGCCTCACGGCTGCAATGCGGCTAGCCCTGCCCGAGCATCGCATGCAGGTTCAGACTCTCGCAGTGCGCGTGCATGGCGAGGAACTGCGACTGCTGGCGCCGGCCGCGATTTCTTACGCGCCGGGTATCGCCGTCGATCAGCTGCGCATCGGCGCGCTGCAGGCGGAACTGCTGGCGTCGGGCCGCCTCACACCGGATCTCGATTTACAGGCGAGCCTGCGCGGTGTCGGACCGCGGGTCGTCAATCTGTTCGCGCCGGGCTTGCTCGCCGCCGGTCATATCGAGGCGCACGCGGATCTGCACGGCAGTCTCGCGGCCCCGCAGGGCGAGGCGCGAGTCGACGGTCTCGGCCTGCGCTTCGCGGGAGACGCCGCTACCGCCTTGCCGGGACTCGACGTGCATGCCGGGTTGCAGCTGCAAGGGCAGACCGGGGATCTCGAGGCAACGCTCGCCGCCGGCAGCGACTCGCGCGTGAGTCTGCGTGGCAGCCTGCCGTTCGACATCGGCGCCAAGCTCGATTTGCAGTTGGGCGGGACGCTCGCTGTTGCGCTGATCAGCCCGTTGCTCGAGGCGCGCGGTCTGCAGGCCGCCGGCACGCTGAGCGTCGCCGCGAATGTGACCGGCACGCCGGCCGCGCCCGAAATCGGCGGCAGCATCGCGCTCAGCAAGGGCAGTCTGCACGATTACAACTACGGGACGGATCTGACCGCGATCACGGCCAGCATCAGCGGCAGCGACGGCGCGCTCAAGATTGACTCGCTGACCGCACGCGCCGCCTCAGGTACGCTGTCGATGACCGGGACCCTCGGCGTCTTGCAGCCGAAGCTCCCGGTCGATTTGCAAATCACCGCGAAGAACGCCCAGCCCATCGCGAGCGCGCTCGTGACCGCCACCGTGGATGGCGAACTGCACGTGCACGGGACCGCGCGCGAGCGCCTCGACATCGACGGCAAGATCGAGGTCGATCGCGCGACCATCGGCATTCCCCGCTCGCTGCCGCCGAACGTCGCCGTGCTCGATGTGCGCCGCCGCGGCCGGACCGTCGCAGCGCGAACGGCCCAACTCGTCGTGGGCCTCGACGTCGCCGTACATGCGACCCCGAAGATCCTCGTGCAGGGCCGCGGCCTCGACGCCTATCTCGGCGGTGACCTCAAGATCGGCGGCACGACGGATGCGCCGGTCGTGGCCGGCGCCTTCGATCTCGATCGCGGCAGCTTCTCGATCGCGGGTGCGACGCTCACGTTCACATCGGGCCGGGTGAGCTTCGATGCGGAGGATCCGAAGAACAAATTCGATCCCAGCTTGAATTTCGTCGCCACCTCGCAGGTCACTTCGCCGACCACCGCGAACGTCACGCTAACCGTGACGGGACTTGCCACCGCGCCGCGCTTCAGCTTCAGCAGCGATCCGTCTCTGCCGCAGGATGAGATTCTGGCCGGCCTGCTGTTCAACACCAATGCGGCGAACCTCAGCGCCGTGCAGCTCGCGCAGATCGGCGCAGCCTTGGCCGTCTTGAGCGGCGTCGGCGGCGACGGCGGCTTCAATCCGATCCTGTCATTGCAGAAGACGCTGGGACTCGATCGACTCACCGTCGCCCAAGCCACCACACCGACGGCGACCGGCGGTACGACCAATGCAGGCTACAGCGTGGCGGCGGGCCGCTACGTCTCGAAACGGATCTACGTCGAGGGCAAACAAAGCACGACCGGCACTTCGCAGGTACAGATCGACGTCGATCTGACCAAGCATCTGAAACTGCAGACGCGCCTCGGCAACGGCACGGCGACGACCCAGGGCACGACCCCGGAGAACGACCCCGGCAGCAGCGTCGGCCTGCAGTATCAAATCGAGTATTGAACACCCGCAGGGGCCTCAGGCGTTCGCGGCAACCCGGCGGACCCAAGAATCGCGGCGCACCGCGTATGCCAGCGAACGGAGTGTCCCGTCGAACGGAGTATACTTGTGCCCATGTCAGAACCCGCAAGCATCGACGACGCAGAGTCCGCCGTTGCTGGACCCGCACTGCGCTTGCGCAAAGCGACCGAGCGGGCGCACCAGCGTCTCGAACGCCGCGTCGACGTCAAGAACCGCTTCGCAAGCCCCCTTGCCTACAAGGAATACCTCGGACTCATGTTCGGCTTTTGCGCCGGCATCGAGGTTCAATTGAACGGGGCTTTTTTCGGCGACGCTTTATCCGACTATGAGTCGCGACGCAAGCTGCCTCTGCTGACGAGCGATCTCGCCCAGCTCGGGGTTGCGACGGATGAACTGCACCTCGTGCCCATCTGCCCGGGTTTGCCGACCGTCAACGACGTGGCAACCGCTTTTGGTTGTCTGTACGTCGTCGAGGGCGCGACGCTCGGCGGCCGAACCTTGTTGCCCCTGGTCGAGTCCCGTCTCGGCTACACGGCATCCTCGGGGGCAGGGTACCTTGCAAGCTATGGCAGCCAGACGAGCGAACGCTGGCAGCAGTTCACGGTCGCCATCGATCAATGGTGCCGGCCGCCCGAGCGCTTCGCGCGCGCCGCTCGGGCCGCCGTCGAGACCTTCGCCGCTTTGGAAGACTGGCTGAGCGCACTGGAGCACTAGCCGCGGAGCCGGCCGTGCTGAGCACCCTGCGCTTGCCGCGAGCGGCGCTTGCGCGCGTCAACGCGTTGCCTCGAACCCCGCCAGCACGCCGACCGCGTTGACACCGATTTCGGCGACGGCATAACCGCCTTCCAAAACGAACAGCGTCGGCAAACCAGCCTCACCCAACAGGCGCCCGTAGCTCGCGAAGTCTTCCGAGCCCAGTCTGAAGAAACTGATCGGATCGGCTTCGAAGGTGTCGAGACCCAGCGATACGACCAAGGCATCGGTGCGAAACTCGGCGATGCGCCGCAGCGCGGCGGCGAGCGCCTCGCGCCACACCTCGAAGCCGGTGCCGCGCGGCATCGGCAGGTTCAGCGTGTAGCCCAAGCCGTGCGCGCAGCCGGTCTCATCCGCGAAGCCCGAGAAATACGGGAATGCCTCGGAGGGATCGCCATGCAGGGAGACGAACAGCACGTCCGCACGATCGTAGAAAATGTCCTGGGTGCCGTTGCCGTGGTGAAAGTCGACATCGAGAATGGCGACGCGTGCCGCGCCGTGATCGCGCAGGTACTGTGCCGCGATCGCGGCATTGTTGAGAAAGCAGTACCCGCCATACAGATCCCGCGCGGCATGGTGGCCCGGTGGCCGGCACAGCGCGAACGCACCCGGGGCGCCGCGTTCGATGCGCTGCGCGGCAGTCAAGGCCACGTCCACGGCCGCCCGCGCGGCTTGCCACGTGCCCGCGCCGATCGAGGTCTCCGCGGCGAATGCGTAAAACCCGAGCCGCCCGCTGATATCTTGCGGCCGGCGTTGCAGCATGCGGCGCGCCGGCCAACAGTCGGGGATCGCTTCGCCCGCGTTGCCCGCAGCGGCCCACAGCGTCCAGGCCTCGGCCAAGAACTCGAGGTAGTCGGGCGTGTGGACGCGTAGGCTGCACTCGAGCCCGAAAGCGTCGGGTGCGACGATCTCGCCGAGGCCCGCTAGTTTCACCCGCTCGAGCACGATCTCGGCGCGCTCGCAACATTCGTGCGGTGGCACCAACAGACCGCCCGAGAGTTCCGTCTTGACGTTACGCAGCCGGTGGCGGTCCGAGAAAACCGTGATCATTCAGCAGATCATTCAGTGCCGTGCCGGCTCGACGACCACGCGGACCAGTTCCGGCGTCGCCTCGCTGATCTGCAGCACCCAGGGATCGGCCGCAGTCAGCGCAAACTCGATGCTCTTGCGAAACAGGCGGCATTCGTGCCAGCCGGTGTAAGTGATCGGTTTGAGGGTACCGTTCGGTCCGACCACGTCCATCCACAGCGGCGAATCGACCGTGATCCGATAGTCGCCGTCCTTGGGCACGACCAAGGCGAAGAGTCCCCCGAGCGGGCTATGTACCAGCGATTTGCGGTCGGCCGTCTGCAGGTAATGCACATCGGTCTGCGGCCGCAGTTTGACGACGTACAGCACGCCCACCTCGAGCGGCGCCAGGTTGACCTGGGTCACGGCGGCGGGCAGGTTCTCCGCCGTACTCTTGAACGCGAGGATCTCGTTCTGCATGTCCCAGCCCGTCGCTTGACAGCTGCCGGCCGGGTCGTCGGCGAGCGCCCGCGGGCCGCCGAGCCCGAGGGGCACGAGGAGAACCGTGAGCATCGCCGCGCGAGCGCCTGTCATAGCCTCGATCCTAACCGCAGGAATCCCCTGCGGCAATCGAGCCACGCGTCAACCGAATGACGGGTGGGCGCGTTCTGGTCGAGAGTAGCGACAACAAACCACTGGAGAATCGTATGAAGATCAAGACTCGGGCCTTGTTTGCGACGCTGATACTCGCCGCCGCCGCACTGGGCCTGCCGTCGCTGTCCTCGGCCGGCATCAACGTCGACATCGACGTCGCGCCACCGGTGCCGCGCGTCGAAGTCGTGCCCGCGCCTCGAGTCGGTTACGTGTGGGCGCCCGGTTATTGGGAATGGCGTCATGGTGCGCACGTTTGGATCGGCGGCCGGTGGATTGCCGAACGCCGCGGCTATCACTGGGTGCCGGATCGATGGGAGCAGGTGGGCCCGCACTGGCATCACTGGCGTGGCCACTGGGAGCGTTGAAGTGTGAAGCAACGCACGCCGTGTCGCGAAAAGCGGCCATGCGCCGTGAGTTGATTGCAATGCTTCGGTTAGATCGGTAAAACTCGGCGCGAGTAAACGCAGGAGCCTGAATGCACTCACGTCGTTTGGTTGTCGGATTCGCCGCCGCCCTGGCTTGTCTGGCGGCGGTAGCCGCCACCGTGAGCCTGCGACACATCAACCCGCGCGGCGCTGTGCCGGCCCCCGGTAAAGCACAGCTCTACGCCTATGGCGGCCGTACGCCGCTGCAGCGCGCGGCGGCTCCCGGACGCATGGATGCGGCGCTCGCGAGCATCGCGGCGCATGCGTCCACGAGCCACCCGGCAAACGCGCTTGCGGACTTGCGCGCCATGAGTCCCGCCGCGCGGTTCCGGCCCGCCTCTGCCGACGCGGCGCCTGAAGTGGCGATCGATGCCGCGACGCACGGCGATGTGCAGCAACTGAAGTCCGCCTTGGTTGCGCTCGGTCTCGAACATCCCGCCGTGTTCGCGAATTCCGTCGGTGGCTGGCTGCCGGTCGCCTCGATCAACGCCGCGGCGGCGCGCGCCGAGGTCGCCTACATTCATGCCTCCTTGCCACACCGGCGAGCGAGCGTCGCAACCCAGGGCGACTACGTTCAGCAGAGCTACGCGCTACGCCAGGCGTATCCCGCCGTGACCGGTGCCGGCGTCACCGTCGGCGTCATCTCGGACAGCTTCGATTGCTATGCCGTGTATGCAGAGGCCAACAGCGGCGTGCCGGCCTCCGGCAACAACGGCTACGCGCCGAACGGGTTTACCGCGACGGCCGAAGATGATGAGGCGAGCGGCGCACTGCCGGCGGCATCGGCGATCAACGTGCTCGCCGAGCCCGACACCTTCCCAGGTCCGGATACGGCGGCGGGCGATTGCCTCAACTACGGTGCTCCCTACGAACTGCCGTTCAGCGATGAAGGCCGCGCCATGCTGCAGATCGTGCATGCGGTCGCGCCCGGCGCGAACCTCGCATTCTACACGGGCGACAACAGCGAGGCGGACTTCGCGACCGGTATCACGGCGCTCGCGAGTCCGGTGTCCTCGGGAGGCGCGGGCGCCAAAGTCATCGCCGACGACCTCGGTTACTACGACGAGCCTTACTACCAGGACGGCATCGTCGCACAAGCGATCGATACGGTCGAAGCCGCGGGCGTGGCGTATTTCTCCGCGGCCGGCAACAACGCCAACGCCTCTTGGGAAAGTACCTCGCCGAGTTTCCCGGTGCTGCAGTCGACCAGCGCCGCGAACAATGCGGGCGAGTATTTGCTGAATTTCGACACGAGCAATGCCACGACGGCCACCGCGTTGCCGATCACCTTGTCGCCCTTGGCACCGGGCGAGTACATTGCGATCGTCGTCGAATGGGATCAACCCTACATCACCGGGGCGCCCGATAGCGGCGGTGCCACGAGTCAGATCGACATCTGCGTCACCGGCGCCAGCACGGGTGTGATCATCCAAAACTACGACGGCGCCAACGTCACCTGCACGGGGCTCAATTCCGCGGGCGTCGACCCCGTGCAAGTGTTGATCGTCGGCAATTCCGCCGCCGCGTCGGGCAATACGCCGACCGAGAACCTGCTTCTGTATGTTGGTACCCACAGTCTTTCGACCGCGCCGCATCGCCTGATCGTCTCCGTCGAAACCGATGGGCAGACTTCGCCGGCCCCGATTGCCGCCTATGCGACCAACAGCGAGACGATCCAAGGCCATCCGAATGCCGCGGGCGCCGCCGCGGTCGCTGCCGCGTTCTATTTCGACACGCCTCTGTGCGGAACCTCGCCGGTGCAACTCGAAGCCTTTTCCGCGCAGGGCGGGGCGCCGATTTTGTTCAGCAGCACTGGCACCCGCTTGGCGACGCCGGAGCTACGTCAGAAGCCCACATTCGTCGGTCCCGATGGTGTGAACAACACCTTCCTCGGGTACGAGCTCGGTGCGCAGAGTCCGACCGGCGGATCCTTGAACACGAGCAATGCCCAGTGCCAAAACAACCCGAACCTACCGAACTTCTTGGGCACGTCGGCGGCGACGCCCCATGCCGCGGGCATCGCGGCCCTGATGTTGCAGGTCAATGGCGCAGTCACGCCGACTCAAATTTATACCGCACTCGAAAACTCCGCGACGGCCATTGGATCCGTGCCGACCACCGGTGCGACTCCAACTTATAACTTCAATGCGGGTTACGGTTTCATCAATGCCGACGCCGCGCTGAGCTTGATTCCGGTGGGACCGCCCGCGCTGACGCTCTCGGCAAACTCGATTGCGCTCGGGGGCTCAGCCACGATCACATGGTCGTCGGTGGCGACTTCAGGGTGTACGGCGTCAGGAGCATGGAGCGGAGCGCTTGGCGCAAGCGGCACGAAGCAGTTAACGCCGACTACTTTGGGAGTGCAAACCTACACGCTAGCTTGTACGGGTGCGGCAGATGGTACGCTGTCGGCGAGTACATCTGTCAGCTTGAACGTCGCCGCCCTGCCGCCGACCCCAACCCTGGCTCTCAGCTCCGCCGCGATCGCGCTCGGCACGTCGGCGACGCTGACGTGGTCAGACAGTGGTGCGACGTCCTGCTCTGCCTCGGGTTCAGGCTGGAGTGGAACTCAATCGACGAGCGGGACTGCGACCGAAACCCCGACCGCCATCGGTACGTATACCTACACGCTACAGTGTACCAATGCGGCGGGCTCCTCCGCGCCGACCACGGTGACGCTCGACGTCGTTGCCAAGCCGACCATCACCAGCTTCACCGCGACGCCAACGTCGATAGCTGCCGGCGGCTCCTCGACCTTGAGTTGGGCATCGACCAACGCGTCGACGTGCACAGCGTCCGGCAGCTGGAGCGGCACCCAGGCGACCGACGGAACCGAGACCGAAACCCCGAAGGCGGACGGTACTTACAAATTCACGCTGACGTGCGCGAACGGTGCCGTTGCCTCTGCTCCTAGCACGGTCATGCTCACCGTGACCGCGCCGACGCCGACCGCCACCCTGACCGCATCGGCGAGTTCGATCGTGGTCGGCAGTACCGCGACCCTGACTTGGGTTTCGACCAACGCGACGAGTTGCACCGCCTCGGGCAGTTGGAGCGGCACGCTCGCGACCAGCGGCAGCCAGACGGTCGCACCGACCGCGACCGGCACCGACACCTACAGCCTCACGTGCAGCAACGGCACGGCATCCTCATCCCCGAGCGCCGCCACGATCACCGTCACCTCCAACCCCAGTTCAGGCGGTTCGAGTTCAGGCGGTTCGAGTTCAGGCGGTGCCAGTTCAGGCGGTGCCAGCTCGGGCGGTGCCAGCTCGGGCGGTGGCGGCGGGGCGCTCGATGGGATCAGCCTGCTGATTCTCGGCGGCCTCGCCGCGGTGGCGCGCCGCCGGTTGGCCGCCGGCCTGTCGTGAGCGGACCCTAAGTCGCGGTGCAGGCGGCGTTGGCGTGGACGTGGACCTCGGCATCGTTGACCAGATTCTGACGATCGTCACGTCCGCAGAGCCGGCCGTCGCTATCCACGGTCGTCGCCGTCCACGCAACTTTGCCCATGCCGTCGGCGCCGGCGGTCACGGAAATCGCCATCGTGGAGAAGCCGTTGAGGCGCTGGCTGGCGACGACCACGCGGCGCGGGGAAGCGTTTAGGTCATAGACCGTGACGACGATGTCGGTCGTCCCGTCGTTCGTGATCTTGATCGGCACGCCGTCATCCGCGGACGCGAACCCGCTCGTCAGCAGCGCCGTCAGGGCGCCCGCAGCCAGCAGAGCGGCCTTAGCCACGGTTTTGCAAGTCTTCATGATCCTGATCTCCTGCCCGAGCATGACGGGCGGAATGATAAGTCTCGAATGATAGACAGCGCCGCGTGTATGCTCCACTCCCGCAGTGCGTTTTCGTGGGTCGGACCGCACCTACAGGCCGCGGCCGCTCAGTGGATACGTGCGCCCTGGCGCAGCAGTTCGGCTTGAATGTCGGCGACGGCGAGGGACTCGAACGGTTCGTCCGAGCGCGCCGAGAGCGCCGCCGCGACACCCGCGCCCTGGCCGCTGACCGCGCAGCACATCATGTTGCGAACGGCTGCATGCGAGACTTTGTCGCCACCGATGCAGCGGCCGGCGACGATCAGATTGCCGACACCACGCGGTA
>Ga0116231_10001291_pt1 | contig 50779 bp, 36 predicted proteins | sample S1TSphgellanicum_2_FD_89695 | JGI IMG/M metagenome (GOLD analysis project Ga0116231, IMG submission 89695) | Host-associated microbial communities from peat moss isolated from Minnesota, USA - S1T2_Fd - Sphagnum magellanicum MG | ecosystem: Host-associated > Plants > Peat moss > Unclassified...
AAAGAGAAAAGGAGAGGGTGGGGGGGGGGGGGGATGTGAGATAAAGGGGTCCAAAAGAGTTATAAAAATGGTACAAGTATATGGTAGGTTCTTAAGAGCATAGGAACTTGATAAATAAATAAATAAAAAAAATGTTTTGGATGTTCCATGTTCCAAATGTTAGAAGAAGAAGCCAGAAACCAATATAATAAATAAATAAACCAATAAAAATGATATTAATAATACATGACAAACCAAACCCATGTTTGCATGTCTTTTGTGACCATCCCAAAAACAATTAAAAAAAAAGACCTCAAAATCAAAAATTGGAACTTAGTAGGAGGAGGAAGAGGAGGAGGAGGAGGGTACCTGGTACCTAGTACCTAATACCTACCTATTGTACCCAAGTAACCTACCCAATTCAAAATTTGCCAACAAATCCATTCCTAACCATAGGGGCTGGTTAGAAGTAAGTATGGGGTTCCTTTACTCGCAGTTTACCCGGGTTGGGGGGGGGGGAAGGGTCGTCTAGTAATAGCAGTAAAGTTTTGAAAAGTGAAATTGTAATTCTTTTACGTGAAAAAGAAAAAAGTGGTGCATTGGAACCCCCGCTCACTAAAATAAGTAAAAGAAAAGTGCACAGAAAATGAGGAAAAAAACGGTCGACGTGGTATGACACGCGTTTGTCACAGAACATGCCACGCCCCCACGTGTTGTCCACATAGGGTGGAGTACCTACTATCCGACCTATTCTAGATACCCACAGTAGAGACCTACTATAGTAACCTAGGCTTGTCTCGTGGACCGCCGACAACCGTGGGGCTTATAGGTACCTAGTAAGGAGCTACATAGCTAGTGTGTTTACTAGGGTGGGGTGTACCTAGTTGGTTAGTAGGCTCGTGCGACGGAAGGCCTAGTCTAGAATGTGGGCTTAATCGGAGGTACGTCACAGGTTGCATGTAACCGTGGTTAATAGTAACTGCGGTTAAGTGCTGCTTGTAGAGGAGGAAGAAGAAGACCAAGCTCCGGGAATGGCAGAACTGCTTCGTTTCTTTTGAGGCTCTCTGTGTTGTCACCGGTGGTTCTCTCGCAGAAGATTGCGGTGTTTTTCGAAAACCTTTAAAACATATGGTAAGGTAGCAGAAGTGCAGAGCTTCAATTTGAGCCATTTTGGAGGCTCAGAGGTTGTGTCAGTCGTTTTTTGGGGCAAGTTTTGTGTGTGAGGAGAAGAAGAAGAAGAAGAAGAAGAAGTCTCTATCCCGGCCGCCGGATATGGGGTGGTTCATGAGGAAGGTGACGAATCCATTCAAGAGGATGTGGAGTGCGGTGCATAATGTCGTGCTATTGAGACTGCGGCCTCACAAGCGTGGTAAGGATTGTTTTGCTCTCTTGCTCCCCCCCATTTTTTTTCGCATTTGTTTTGTAGGCTTTCCATGTCGGGAAGAAATTTAGATGGTTTTGTGGCTGCAAAGCTGAACAAGACGAGTCATGCGGATAACCTCGGGACCGCAGTTCAGTGCTATTGTGTTGCAAGAAGGTTTAGAGCATAAGGATCAGGGAATCGGTAAACATATGTGAATAGAAAATGCAGACTAGGATCAGCATTGTACTGTGTTTCAGGAATGAAACAAGAGAGAGAAGATGATGAGAGAAGGAATCACCTAATTGAAACACAAAACAAGATCACTGAGATTCGAATTCTGTCGCTGTGATCATCGTCAACTGGCAATTGCAAACACTGAGCTTTAGGAAAAGGAAAAATTCGTAACTGCACACCTGGAGCTTCTGAATTGGCCGTCAAAGCTGGTCTTGTGGTTTTGATGCTGTCTTGATCTGGTCGAGATGAAACGGCATTAGTACAAGCAGAGGACTAACAAGCAAGAGAAGAAGTAAGGCTTATAAGCTTGCAGAGCCCTGTTTCTTATACTTGAAGAGGAATTCCAACCGTCAGTGGATGGAACCAAACTGTTTGCCAAACTTTGAATGGTGCACAGATCCCTAAGTTTGTATTACCGTGTACTTGTGTTGAGAGCTTCATACCAAAAGTACACAAATTAAAATCTAGGGTTTCGAAGCTCAAGGTCAAAGCAGCGGTGCAGATACATAATAATCTCAGCTGAGTGCTTGTCACTGGTGTCTGTGACTGACTTGAAGAGATATTATGGAAAAGATTGTGCAGCTGATTTGACTGAAGAATTTTGCTTTGTTTTTTTTATATTGTGTAGCAGGGCAAGGGCTTGGGAAGCTATACAATGAAGTGAGATCCTGCCATTATGAAGATGTTCAGGTCATGTGGTCAATGCTCCAGCAATCACATCATCCTTTGGGGTCTCCAAAACGTCGCCGCATCACCAGAAGCTTCCAGTGATGGACTGGGAAAAAATCTCCTGGAATTCAGCTTCTTGTTTCGTCCTGTGAAGATGTGGGGGGTGGCAAGGGCTTGGGAAGCTATAATACAGTGAGATCCTGCCATTATGAAGACATCCAGGTTGACATTTGGTTGATGCTTCAGCAATTGCATCTTCCATTGGGATCTCCAATATGTCACTGCATCACCAGAGGCTTCCAGTGATGATTGTGGACTATCTTGACCATTGTCCACTGTGTATCATAGGTCACTGATTCCTCCTGCGTCCAAAATACATAAAAGAGGTAGCTGAGAGACAGTTTAGAATCAAGTTTTTAGCTTTAGAATTTAGGCTTTCTCCTTGGGTGTATGTATGATGGTTGTATGAAGTTTGAAATGAGTTGGTAGCTATCACAAATGAGCTGTGCCATAAAAAAAGAAGCTAAACTGCTTCTGAAATCATGTGTTCTCAGATTATACGAGTTTTACATAAGAGACATCGTATAAGGGAGCCGGAAGTGGATAACTTTCTGTGCTGGAGGGTCTCATGAATCAGCAAGCAGCATTCTTCACGAGTTTTTTTTTCCCCTGTCTTCAGAGACTAGATTAGTTAGTTTGATCCGGTGTACACTGTTTTTGTTTCCTTTGTGAATTTTTATCAAAGAGCTCATCATGAGCCCACTTCTACTTGTTTCTTTCTGCTCTGGAATGTCTGCTACTACCCATTTGCGTCCTTTCTTGCAGCTTAATGGTTTTCAAATCTGTTTTGTTTCATTCAGTTGCTACTCAAGCGTATGTGCCAAGTCTTTCTGGTGTGGTCACACTATGCATTTACCGGTATGACAAATGAGTGTTCAATTTTGTGAGGTAGGTGGTCTGGCAATCATCCACAAGAGGACTTAGCCAAATTTGGCTACAAGCCAGACAGGAAAGTATAAAAATTTAGGAATCCTGCTATATTTTGGCGACAAGCCAGACAGGAAAGTATAAAAATTTAGGAATCCTGCTATATTTTGGCGACATGCTGGTGTCTAAAATCTGGTGATTTCAAAAAGAAAATTCTGAGGTGAGTTAAGGCATGTTGGCTCTAGGTTTTTTAAAAAATTGGGCGAAATTTTGCCAATGAGAAAAATAAAATATTGAATGAGTTTTAGGGTAAATCTCATTTGGTGGAGGAATGAGAGTTTGAATTTGATGGAGAAATGTCCTACCATATTATTCATCTTTCATAGCAAATGAGCTTCTTTAAATTCTAAGAAAAAATTCCTACTATTGCACCAAATTCTGTAAAGTCCTAAATTTGTTATGCTACCTTAATGCGATAATAGGTTTATTGATAAGATGCAGACTGTTGGGAAAGATACGATTTCAGAAAATTCAAATAAAAGAACACAATCGATGAAATGAAAGCTATTAAAGATTAGGACCCTCATTAAATTTGCTAGAATTTGGCGAAGACAATGGATGAATATTAGAGTTGTGAAATATGGATCCAGGAAATTTGAAATTAAAGAAGGCAATGGATGAAATGAGGGTCAGGAAAGATATAACTCCATTACATTACACTTGGGAAAGATAGGATCCAAGAAAGTTAAAATCCAAAAAAGACTATGGATGAAATGAAGGTTGCAAAAGTGAAGATGTAAAGAAGTTGGAATCTTCTGAAAACAATCTGTTTACTGTTTACAATTTTACGTCTGCTTGGGACTAGAGAGTCCATTAGATGAAAGGTAGATCATGGAGGATAGATTGTCCTTTGGTATTGGCAACATGCCATAAACTTGGCTAGGGCGACCGTGTTCGTAGTTTGCATGAGTTCAACAAGAGTGCTTGTGTGGGTGAGGGGCATGGTCAAACAAAAACATTCCCTAACTTTCTGTGTATTTGGACAGACAAGGAGCAAGTGTTTTTCATCCTCAACCTTCCCCAAGTCACAACCTTGACAAAGCCTCTTTGCGTATGGCATGCCTTTCCATGCATTTAGCACTGCCTCAAGCTGCATGTTGCCATACCAAAATCGGGCCAGAGCTTTCCGCAACTAAACACAGTTGACATCACACAAGTAACTTTCGCTCTCGTACGACATACCCTTGAAGCGCAAATATCTTGTCTGCACGTTGGTCCCGATCTCGTGATTGATAAAGAATTTTTCAATGAAAGCCAATCGCATATTATCTTTCACCCTTTTTACACTCAACATTGTGTGAGGAAAACTTAGAGGGGGTGGGGCCCCAGCCTCCTAGTTAATCGAGCCTCCCATCATAGATCTAGCACCAACTGGTTGCAAGTTGTAGCATGGCCAGCTCAGCCATCTGAACTCCTACTCGTACATTATGCGCATTGCACCAAAGTACTTGGCTTTCCGCCCAACCTCTTACCCCTGCTAGATGGGTCGGATGTATGTGTGTTGTCCTAGGAATTGTTCTTAATGGTAGTTGAACAGTCCTTCCCTTGGAGCGCATGGGTCGTTGCAAGCTAAGGTGTTGTTTCTAGCGGTGATTGAATTAGAGGCAGAAAACTTGCCACCTTTTGGGGCTGATTCTGGAGTAGCCATTTTTTCATGGATTCAACCCAACATTTCTTTCCTGCATCAAGGATAGCAAGCTGGGCTTCCCATGCCTTTCCCAAGATGCGGTCTTTAGTGACCATGTTCACACGGTTATAGTATGTTGCTTGTCCCCATGCAAAGTGTTCAAAGGGGAATTTGCCAAATTTTGCCAGCACGATGGACATGTTGGTTATTTTTCACACCTTGAGTAGGGACTTGAGGAACCTTCGGTACACAACTTCAATAGCCTCTATTTTCTTAGAGTCCACCCAAACGTCACAATCATAGTTTGTTGTGGAACGCACTAACGTGTTGAAGAGGTCACAACGTAGCTTAATGTCCATAATATGTAGCTCCACACAATGGTAGTTCAGTGCGAATAGCGAGCGCCTACTGGCAACTACTAGATGTTGCACTAAATTGTCCAAGTTTAGGGTAGTTTTGAACAAGATCCCAAAGTATTTGAAGGTCTGCACATGTTCAATAACGTCACCTTCAAACATAAACTCTTGGCATGGGTCAGCAGAATTGAACACCATGACTTTTGTTTTTTTCAGGTTCACTGTAAGTCCATGTTCAACATAGAACTGTTGGAGTGCATCTAACTGTTTCTGTAGTCCCACTTTTGACTTCGACGTCATAGCAAGGTCATTTGCAAAAAGCAACAGCCATATGTGCATGTCTGTTAGGCCCATGCGTCACATTCTCTATTGTCCAAGCGCCCCTCTAGGGCATCCAAATATAGCCCAAATAATAAGGGGCTGAGAGGACAACCTTGCTTCACACTTTGCTAGCACCTGAAACTAGAGGTGACATCTTCATTTGGGTGGTTGATGCATATGGTATGCTTGGCATACATCACCTGTAAGCATCACAAGAAGTATCCCTCCACCCCAAGGCTAGCCAGCACCTGCCACAACATTTCATGCGGCACAATATCGAACGTTTTTCTGAAGTCCACAAAGTAGCAATAGAGTGCTGTTTTTTTTGTCTTGCTCTATTCTATCAAAGTTCGTAATATGAATAATTGGTTAGTAGTGCGGTAATCTTTGCAAAACCCAGCTTGACCCTTGGCACGTAGCCCATGTTGTTCAGCCCACTTGCTTAGCCTTTTGTCAAGGATCATAGCGAACAATTTTGCTAAGATAGGCTTAATCATTATTCCCATGTAGTTGTCAAATTCGGAAGCATCGCCCTTTTTAAAGAGCGCATGGACCACCCCAGTGGAAAGGGCTTTTGGAAAGCCTTCTACTAGGAAACAGTCGAACGTTGTCAATAGTGGCATGTGTAGTAGCTCTCCTGCATTCAAAATGAACTCAGCTTTCATACCATCCAAACTAGCAACCTTGTTTATTTGTAGCTTTTTTAGTGCCTGAAGCAGCTCATCAAGTGTGATATCTATGTTTAGGGTGTGGTTAGGTAGAGGTTTGGTCACTTGAGCTAAGTGATCAGTTCGTAGTAGTATGGGTGGCAGAGATTGGCCAACTAGCCTGTGGAAGCTTTCTAAAAGCCTAGTTACATTGATTTTGTCCACAACGGGTGTCTTTGGTTGATACTTTTTCCAGAATGAAAGCGTATCCACCTTAGCAAGTGCACACATATGTTGAGTTCTTACAGTTTCCCACAAAATTATTTTCCTTTTTAATAAAATTTTAAGTTTATTTTCTTGATGTTTAGCGGTGTGTGAGTCAGGGTTGGCTTTTAGCCAGAGCCTCAGCTCATGTTTTGCTATACGGCAATCAATGTCAAACTAGGGTTTATGGCAGTGTCTCTTTCTACAGCTCCCTCCCGATGGCTTTTTGCCAAAAGTAGACTTTGCTACAACACCCACGCATTGTTGCAGTAGGTCAGCTAACTTGTTTGCCTCCAAATGCCCAATCGAATCAACAACCCATAGGTTTCCAAGATTCGATGTTAAGGCAAGCTGATACTCTTCAATTTTTGATTTATCATATTTGAACCTAAGCAATTTTTTTTTTGTTACAACTGTATGTTATGGTTTAACAAAACTACAATCGATGTTTAACCGTAGGTGCAACGGCCTATGGTCAGAGTCCCCCCCCCATTGCGTGGTAGCGGGTGTCATTTATTATCACTTTGAGGTGTGTAGCAGCTTGCCAAATTGTAGGTGAGCCAATAATATAATCAACAATGCTACGCCCCCCATTTGCCAAACAAGTGAACTCCCTTGATTTGTCACTAGGTGTTAGGCCATTGAGGATGAGCAACCCAATGTCACAGCATAGGTCCAAGAGTTCGTGGTCCCAGTCGCCAACATTGGTGTCACAGTTCCATCGTTTAACCACAGCACTTGGTTGTTCAGTTTTAATGAGCTCAGGCATTTGTAATAGTTCACAAAGGTCGCTAGTGTCAATGGTATCTGGTAGTGTTGCAGTACGCGCATTAAAATCCCCTCCCAATAGTACTATGCCCCCTAGAGTTTGAACTTCAGCAATATCTGCTGCCAGGTTTTGGAATAGGGATTTGCTCTTGTGTTTGGAGCCAACAGGGGTAGCGTACACCACGCAAACAAACAAGTCAGGGGTAGCACCCCTGCTAACTTGTAGCCATAGATAAGAATCGTGGCTTCCTTCCTTCCACTGTGATAGGTTTGGGCTAAGGTGGCTACGAAAGTAAGCAGTAACCCCCCTGCTATGTTTTATCGCTTTTGTTTTTCCGAGCTACACAATGCGTGTTATCGCAAGTGAGTCAAACCCTTCAACATGTGACAAATGTTGGCCTGGGAAGTGCCAAGTTTCGGTTAATAAGATGAGGTTAGCACCTTGAAATAAATCTAATATTTGCACCCCTGTTTCCAATTTATTTACACCACCCCTGTGCATGTTCCATAATACCACACATAGGTCTCTCTGGTGACAAGAAATCAATGAAATGTAAGGAGACAAAATCTAAAAACTTGAAATGAAAAGAAAACCATGGATCATATGAGGGCCAAAAAAATTAAAATACATCAAATGGAGGCCAAGGAAGAGAGATCTAAGAAAGTTGTCTAGTGAGAAAGACCATGGATGAAATGAAGGCGGGGAAAGCAAAAATCTAGGAAAGACCATGCGTCATTTGTTGTTAAGACTCATTTCTTAGTTTAATGCAAAATAACATGTCAAAATATGGCTAGTAAATTTTTTTTAAAAACGCCAAAATTGAAATTTCATCAAAACCATCATCATTAGGCAAAGATGCACCAAAATTTTGAAAACTTAAATTGCCTTGGAACACAATAGGTGGCCAGCCTCGGAACTACTTGTTTCATTGCAATATTTTTCGTATGTTTTTGTATTTGGAACAACATAGACACACCATTCAATGACATTGAATACAATTAAAGGTAGTACATGAATCAATTTATTAATTTTCATTACAATGGTTGCATGATTCCATATTACATTTGTTGGAATTAGTGTTTTTAAATTTGATTTTGTAAAAATGGAAAATTTTTACTAGAAAAACACATTTTACATCGAAAAAACGTATTTTTCTTATTATTTTCATAAAATCACAAAAAATTGGCCAAAGCAATCATTGGTGGGAATTTTTGCATCTTCAAACTTCATCATCTTGACATTTGTCATCTTTGTTAACTTTATCCATGATGTTGTTAATATCAAAATTCTGTAGACTGGACATGAGGGAAGACTCAAGGTGAGAAAAGAAAGAAACTTGCTTGCTTTATTGTTGTTGTTCAAAAATATTTATAGTTTTTACTATGAGATTGTGTAACCTCTTAGAAGAATCATGTCCTTTCATGTGGATTGATTCAAGACTTATGTGTGTAATCTTTCAAGACTATATTATAAGCTTAATTTATTATTTAAAAAAAATTAGTGGCATGGTCAAGTATGTCCTAAGGTAATAATTTCATCACATTAGAAATGTGTTTATTCTAACATTGAGTGTTTTGTAAAGCATATAAAATTTCAATACAAATTTCTATGCACTTGAATTACAATTGGCCCAAATATTGTAACATAATGAACGTTGAAAATAAATAACAATTGATGAAGATACAACCTTCAATTGTGATGTAACAAAAGATAACAATTTTTGAAAATTTCATAAACGGATAATAGAATTATAATAAAATTCACATAGACACATAGACACAACTCAAAGAGTCACACTCAACAAATGAATGATTTTCCACTTTAATAAATTAGTCAATTCAAAGGAAAAATTCATGACATTAATGCAAGTCCAAGGCAACTTATCCACAAGGGTGAAAACATGATAAAGTATGTCAATGAGGGATACTTTATTTTTGTGTGAAAAGTATCCATAAATTAAGAATTAATACATTAAATTCAAGAATATTTTTTATTTGAATGATCCATAAGAAGATTTTTTTTGATTTCATTGAATAATATTAAAAGATTGCATGTTTTAATATGCATTTAAATATATTTAAAAAAAAGTACAAGAAAATATGTGTCTCACTTTTAAACAAATACATAAAAATATGATGAAAATACAATTATAATTGAATTTTTTATATTTTTAAATGGATGAAACACTAATATGTATCAATATGTTTTAAATTTTTGCATATTATACTCGTAATCTATTAGAATTTTCATATAAAAGTATGTTTGAAATTTGAAAACCTAGCTAGGTTGGAGCATACTTTTCATTTATTCTTTTTAATATTTCAAACTTTATGTGTAGCTAACCGTAAATCAATGGAGTGTACCATTGCTTCATAATGAAAGTTTAAAAAAATTTTAATAGATTTTTTCATGTTTATGTCATAAATGTGACTATGATTACAAGGTGCATATTTTTTGGCATATTTTCACATGCTTTCACCCATAAATCATAATTTTGCATCTTTTACATAAATTTGTATAGCATACATCTAAAACATGAAATCATATCAACAATTTTTTCATAATTCAATCAAGCACACTCATGAAGATGGGATGGTTTTCACTTCAAACTTGTTGAAAACATTGTGCATTTCAAATGTGTTGCCACAAGATACTAGCAAGTTTGAAGTGGACATGATTTCATAAAAACCTCCACTGAAGAATTAGCTCAACACAATTAAATCATTGCACAACTAGTTCAATGTCCTTCATTCAGTCCTTGCAACATTATCACCATGTGCTACAAATTGGTTGAACACAAATAATCACAAATAGAGTGAAACTATTCATTAGTCCATTTTGTGTAAGCTCTTTCAAAATATTATCATATCATCTAGTTTCCAATATAATCTCTACATGTTCTTTCAATAAAATCCACCTCCTCATTGAGGTTATTGAATGAAAAGTATGACCGTTTTTAAAGAACGCATTGACAACAAATCAAACATTGTACTAAAAAGTTAACACATACAAATAAAAAATACAGTACAAAAAATGGTGTTGAATGTTGTAAAGGCTCTAAACAGTTTTAAGTTTACACCAAGACATGTTTCAATACACCAACATATACTTTCAAAACCAGCCTCAAAAATGTTGATAACCATGCTCCCTAGTCAATCATGCTATTTGCAAATTACCTATACTTTCCAATCCTCAATCTTTGTATTCAACAATAGCAACCCATTGGCATTGTGATTTATTGAGATCCTCACTCTTTGCATTCATCAGATCTTCAATCTTTGTATTCAACAATAACAACCCAATAGCAATTATGCTTTTGCGATTGTCACTCTTTCTAGTTATCGCGTCCTCAATCTTAGATTCGGCACCCTCTCTTTTCAACAATAGGAATTATTTCTTTTTCATGATCCAGACAATTCCATCCATGGCTAGCACAGAAATTCAGTCATGAAATTAGCACAAAAATTTCTGTGCTAACCATGGATAGAATTGTCATGGCCATGTGCTAGCGATGGATGAAATTTCTGTGACAACTGAAATTTCTTGATTGACTCAGCTCACAGATGTCACTGGAATTAAAGAGTAAATATGAAGAAGGGAGTGCTAATTAAAAAGTTGAGGATTTTGAAAAATCCTTATACTAATCATGTTCAATTGCTCTTAATTAAGGAGGGCCCCATTTCTCTCCTCCTCTTCACATGGATTGCAATAGACTCTAGTGCACTCTTAATTTTGAATTTCACCTGATAAGGCTGAAGAACACTGAATTGAGAAGAATCAAAACTTTCTCATGTGAGAGTATTACTAGAGGAGGGAGTTTACTGTGAACAATCATACATGCATGCATGTGCACTGTCAAGGATGCTACCAGTAGAGCTTTTCTTCATTCAATATTATTCAGACATTTACAGTGCTGTCATAGATGTTGCACCACCAAATTTAAGCTCTCTGAAGTTCAGCAACTCATGAGCAGAGGAATTTAATCGAGACATATCTGCATAGATTGCAAACTACAAAACAACATGAGGGCTCAGAAAAAGTAGTTGAAGATCTGAAGCTAGAAGAACAACTTCTGCTGCAAATATTTTCTAGCGCCAGATTCTATCAACCAAGGATTTCTGCATTGCCAAGACACAATCTCGAGTACAACACTATATGTCTATATATAGATATTATATATATATGTATATATATATGAGATTAACTTTCTACTATAGGTTGAAAGCTAGCTAAGTCTTCCCCCTTTGCATTAAGCGGCCGGGGATGCAGGCAGCAGGACCATGAGCCAGCTGCTGGTTTGCATGATCACTCAGGCATGGCTGCTGGCTGGCTGGCTGCAATTATTCTGAACTCTGTACCTTGATGATGAGATGAAACACACAGTGCACACATACACACACAGATCCCTTGCAGATTAACAAACTCGTTCAAGTAAAGATCTCCAATCGCTCCCTGGAGACTCAAATCAGGCCATGATCAGCCACACGCAGCAGCATCCTGCAGGGAAACACACTTTGTAACAAGGATTAGAAACCCAAAAGCTGCTGTTCAGGATTTTGTGGGCCACTAAATCCTGCCAGAATATCTATCTGGAATCTCATCGTAATCTGTATGTACAATAGTCAAATGTGCATTACAGATATGTATGCAATTGTTCATATTTTCGAGCAATCCCCCATTGAGCATAGATGATCAGATACCTGCCTGATTCCGATCAGAACTTGGAAGACCGCGCGAGTTCAGCTAGTTCTGATCAGACTTCGGGGTCACATCCTGAGTCGACTTGTCAGCGTAATGAGGAGGAGGGGGAGCTGAAGATTCGTAAGGAGCTGGAGGAGGAGAATTATAGAAGGGTGGAGGTGGAGATTTGTACTGATCATAGTCAGGAGGCGGAGACTTGTAAACATAGTAAGGACTTGTAGGAGGTGGGGGCCAAGTTTTGTATACATAAGGAGGCGGAGGTGGAGAATGATGATACACATAGGGAGGGAGAGACGGTGATTTGTAAATGTAAGGAGCTGCTGGGGGCGGCGGAGACTTGTATATGTAGCGATCAGGTGGAGATTCATGACTGTAGTAAGGAGGAGATTTGTACTGCACATCATGATGATGATGATGATGATGATGAGGAGGAGGAGGCGACTTGTAATCGTAACCTGGAGAATATGGAGGTGGACTAGGAGATTTGTAGTAGTAAGGGGATGCAGGCGACGAGGAACCATGATGATCCTGGTCATGGCTGGATCCGTGATCATGATCACGCGGCTTCCTCTCATGAGACTTCTTGTGGTGATCGTAGTGGGCTTTCGGCTCACCGCAGTTTTTGTAAGGACTTGGTGGAGGTGGAGACTTGTATGTGTAATAGGGAGACGCGGGAGGAGAATGGTATCTATCGTGATCAGGAGGAGAGGTGGAATAATAGGGCGGGGAATATGACGCGGGAGGTGGGGAGTAGTAGCTGCTGCTGCTGGGTGGAGAATAATTTTCCCATAACTTCCGCTGCAACTGTCGTGGATCAGCTGCGGAACGCGCAGCCCGCGTCGAGCTTGCCGTCGTTTGGAGCAACGATCTCATGCCATTGGTAGTCGAATACCGATCAGATGCAGCGCTCTGCACCAGCACAATCTCACTTCCTATGATCAGGTTAGCCAAAAGCAAGCCCTGCATGACCAGAGCCATCCTCGCCGTGACCATCGCGACATGAACCCAGCACCTAGCTTCACCACCTTGCATTGCGCGTACTCCCAGCTAGTGGCGTTTCGAACGATCTATAGCCCCGACTGAAAGCTCCACTAGAATTCGGGATCACGACGTGCTGGTTGCATGCATGCAGTCTCGTGAGCTCCGATGACGTGAGGCAGCTAGCTGATCACCTGCAACGGAATAATTCAAAGTTTTGAATCCATGACAAGCAGCTGGTCGCATAATGGCTCTGCCCTTCAAATGGCATCCATAAGGATGATAAATATTCAACATAATAAATTGGAAATACATGGTGGTTAGGCTAGCATGGTGACGCCCAAGTGATTCTTGATCAGTCATGCTGGAAATGTTTCTATAGTGGACTCCACATGACCTTAAAATGTAGGGATACCAAACTTTGGCCCCTTTTTGTTTCTTAGTGCATCACAATGTCTCCACTGTGAAGAGTACAGCCAACAAACTCATGACGATCAATCTAAAAGTGCAAGCTATATACCACAAAACAATATACAATATAAAAACAGCCTGCAATGCAACAAGCGCTGATTCTTCACGCAGCTCTTATGGATATGGACCCAGGCCTACAACTTGATTGTAGTAAGCATCTGCTGAACATCATGGAAGAAAATTAACAGGCCCTCGTAACAAGAGACTGTACTCTGAAATTGATCATTACATAGCTTCTTACACATTGACATGGCTGCAAAATGCTGATCAGCAGATCAAGTAGAGCCTGAAGAGAAAAGAGGCATGGAGATGAGGTCCAGAGGAGTGAGAAGAAAGAGGTCATGTGCCAGACCTCTGATCAGATGATATGTAGACCTGCAGAGCTCCTTTCTCTAGATTGGAACACCCCGGTCTGGGAAATCATTAAACCAGATCTATCCAGGTGCAGCTTCTGTGCACTACTTGAGTTTGGTGTGAGGAAATAGGAGCATTCCACACTTGTATATATACATTATGTAAAATTTACATCATCATAGCAAACACTTTGGAGTACACTGTACTTGATGTGTGGACAACAAGAAGCCTTAGCAGCTGTTCAAGCTCAAACTGCTCTTAGGGTGAATGATGTCACATGACAAGAAGATCATAGCAACATTCATGCAATTATGTGAGTTTTTCCATACATGTATACAGTTCTTGTGAAAATATAATTTTTCTTAGAATGTCCCATTTGGATATGTTTTGAAGAATATTTTAAATGTTTTCTCATGATCCAATTCTAAGCAACTTATTTATATTTAAATAATTATAAATACTAATAAAAAAAATTTGTGCCCTAAATGTTTTTTGCACATCATTTGGAAAAAATTGAAAAACATTTCCTTTATGATTCAAAACTTGGGTAGTTTAAAAATGCATGTTTTGAAAATTCAAAAAAAATTATCCTATTATATAAAATAATACATTTTTTTCCAAATGGGTGCAAGTGTGTAGATAGGAGGCAACATGATTATTTTACAAAAGGATTGTGAGTTTTTTTTAGTCTTTTTATATGAAATTTTTTTGAATGATATTTTTTATAACTTGTTATTAAAGATACATATAGTTGTAATAGATCACATGTTTTGTATTAATCATTGTTGAATAAATATTAATTTTTCAAAGTGGAAATTTTTTTGTTAAATTTTGTGTTTTATTTTGAAATTTTATTATGATTTTGAATCTTACCAAAATATGCTAACTATTTTAATTTTTTGTTTCTTATATTATAAATTACAGCTTAGTTTTATATGTAATAAAAGATTCTTGAAAATTTAAAGTTTTAAAATATATTTTGAATTTAAAAATATTTTAAAATTCATATCTTTTTAATTGTCAGTGCTTTTTGAACTTGGATAATAGGTTACTATCATTTAAATTTTTTTAGCATTAAAATTATGTTATTACAATAGTCCTTTATCTAGTCTTTTATAAAATTAACCACAATTTGATGCAACACCTATTCAAATTCAAATATCTTTTGTAAAATCAAAATTCAAAATTTCACCTAGTGAATTTTTAATCTGAATTCCTCAACATTATATTAGTCATTTAGCACAACTTGAAATGATTAACATAATTTTAAAATGTCAAAACAAAGACATATGTAAAACAAATCACAATTTTCATCACTATTTGACATGATTTTTGATTCTTATATCTGTATTCACACCTAAATCCAACCATGAAATTAACCATGGGTCACCTCAAAAGTTTGGCATTGCTTTTTCAAGATTTTATGTGCATGGTTTAAATTTTTATCATTTGCTAAACATCATAATTCAAAGGTGTGACCCAAGCTTGGGGCTAGGAGAGTGAATTTTAGTATTACTTGCATTCATGCACAAATTGGATTTAGTAGTAATGCACTCCTCCATGATTTCAAAGGAATGCAATTGGGGAGCACAATTGAAAACATTGTGCACAATGAACTTGGAGGTGGCAATTCTAGGAGTGCTGTAAATCTTGATATATAGAGAGTAAGAAAAGTGTAGAGGAGATTGTTCAGGGTAAAAGAGGGAGAACACTGCAAAAGGGTGAACCTTAAGGATTTAGTTTTGAAGAAGAGAGAAAAGAAGTGGCATACCTCATGCAAGTGTTAAAAAAGTTGAAATGTTGATAGTCTAATAGTTTCTGAATCTCGTTGTTGGGTGAAGAAACCATGCACTTGCACATGATGTGCAAATTCTGGAAATATGAGTTGTAATCCGCATGGGATTTTGAAGTTTTGGTAGGGTTGGTTGTGTGGCTAGATTATGACAGATTTGCTGGGTTCTTTTGAATTTATTGTTGAAGAAGTGTATGAATAGTCAAAAGCAATGGTTTGAGACCAAAAGGAAGGCAAAGCCTAAAGTCTATTGTTAAAGAGGTTTAGAAACAGGGAATCCAAGCTTTGCGAAATTGTAACAATTTGTAAGGAATGGTCACAGGCTATCAAAGTGGCTTTAAAAAATTAACATATCACCTAATAATGAAATGCCCCAGAAATGACATGTACTGCTAGCACCTTGTGATCTATGTTTGTTTATGGTCATGATAAGATTTGCCTTGTGCTTTAAGTTCCATATGTGGAGGACATTCCCAAAATGTGAAGCCTAGTCACCTTGTCTTACTAGGCCCCTATTTTGGGAATGGCCTTACCCTGGGATTTACCCTACACATACATCACTCACAAGGTGATGAACAAGTTGCACAAGGTGGTAACATGGCGGAGAAGAGCTTGAATGGGGCTGTTATTGTTTGGTAACCTATTCACGTTCGTGTCATTACTTCCACCTGCAGTTACCAGACGTTATACATCACATGTCCCTTTGTGAGTCACTCCACATGTCCCTCAGTGAGTCACTCCTCAACTACCGCCGAGTGGCTAGACAACAATTTCCAGTTTGATTGTACAGCCCGGCATTTTCTTTTACTGGTGAATTTTCGGCAAAATTTGACCTGAAAAAATTGATTTTGACTTAGGCAAAGGATATTTTGTGAAAAAAATGACTCAAATTCGTCAGATTTCAAAGAATATTTTTCCAAATCGCCAGATTTTAATGATAAGTTCGAGTAGGTAGCCAAGAATGTAGAAGGATTCTGTTTTTTCTCTACTTTTCATATCCAGTATGTAGCCAAGATTGGCAAAATCATTCTTTGGATGATCGCACTTTGACTACATAAAAAACTCCTTAAAAGAAACCCTGGTACAGCCCTGCTTGATGTTGACAGTTACTAACTTGGTCACAAGTAGTACAGTTCATGGCATTCAAGTTTTGCTTACATATGTATGTCATATGAAAAACAGAAAAGCTTGCCTAGTACCCATTGAGTGCCACTAGTCTTCCTCACTGATGTAAGCATTTTAACATGTCTGAATTTGTAAATTAAAACATGGGTATACCTTCTTCAGTTGTGGACACAAATTGTTGATGAAGAAACACCAAGAAACAATGCTGTGAGACACTCATTAACCTATTGATGAATCTGGTTGCAATCTCAAACGAATGATTATGTCCCAAGGGTATTTAGTTCCATTTTCGTTCAAATGACATGCAAAACAATATAAACTTATTGAAAAATATTAGAGTTTGTATTGTATTTAATTATAAATAGGGTGCTTAGGATTATGAAAAATATCTAAACTATTTTTCATTTTAATATAAATTTTTTCTTCCTTCCTAGGATATCAAAAAACATTCATTTGTTTAGTATGCTCCATAAAAGATACAAGGACTAACTTTACCAAGATTATGCCTGGTTGTATTATCAAAAACATACATGATGAAACAAATGATCAGCTGGTTCATATGAGGATTAGTGTGGGTAGACTAGATCCTCTTGAGGGTGATGAACAATTGCCAGTGGAGAAGATCAACACTTTTCCGTGGGGTTCCATTTCCCGATATAACCGCTTGTAGTTAATTGACTTTCTGTTTTATCAGTGCATACCTACTAACAACCCAGTAACCCTTATACTAGCTAGTGTCGGGCGGTTCTTTAAATTGTGAAAGGACAGTCATAAATGGTTCCCTGATCAGTTGCAGATGAAAGAACCTTGGCGGTTCTAATTTTTCATTTTAAAATATAGGCCAGCTTTAACAAGTCAAGTACTCTTTTTCACTAATGATAGCTGATCATACGTTGTTGAGTCTTTAGGTTACTTAAAGAATCAAATTTTCAACATGGTTCTAAAATTTTGGACATTATCAAAAAAATAAAAATAAAACTCTAGAAAGTTGGACATTTTCTCAAAAATACAGACAGGGTTAAAAGAATCTTGATGGGGGATGGGGGGAGAGCTAGGGGCAGGGGGTTGGCAGCTACCTCCCACCCGCCTGGAATCAAAGAAATCCTGTAATTGAAGTGAAGAACCAGCCCTTAACTTTTGGTGATGATTTTCAAGCACCTTCGGCTCTTTCAGCCTCTAAGGGTATCTCCACTGCACTCCTGCAAACACCCCTTTTCCTTTAATGTTGCAGCAGGATAGCGTAAATAGTGCTGCTCTCCTGTATTGATGTCGATTTTGCAGTGGTCATTTTAACCCTTTCAAAATCTTTTTTCTACTATGGATTTGGACAGTGACTATTACTGGTCCAGATGTAAAGACGTAAAAAGTTCTTGAGTGTTTAAAGCGACTTTTATGACGTTTGTGGGTGGGGACAGTGATCATTAAACACTGTTCCATTTTAACATAAAGGAGTTGTGTATAGTTTTGGGGTGGAGATGCTCTAACATCTGCCGGTTCCTTCAACCGTTCATACTTTTGATTGTTGATGGCAGAAGTGACCTGAACGCTGAACTGATTCTGATTGAGATTTTAATACCGGCATAATAGTGGTACTAACATCTACATGCATCTATTTACCAAGTAGCCACCAGTTAGCTAACTTACCTACAAGACCTATCCTTTAGGTGGCAGAGATGACGTTCATCTGCAACTGAGTCATAAGAGGCTTCCAATGTTGAGGCATTGATGGCAGCTGCTTCACTACGACCTCAATGTCAAGGTGCGAGATGCCAATTGGAAAACCAAGGAAACATTGACACCGCTAACTTACCTACAAGACCTATCCTTTAGGTGGCAGAGATGAGGTTCATCTGCAACTGAGTCATAAGAGGCTTCCAATGTTGAGGCATTGATGGCAGCTGCTTGACTACGACCTCAATGTCAAGGTGCGAGATGCCAATTGGAAACCAAGGAAACATTGACACCGGTATGAGTAGTCCTCAATGTCCTCTGGAGAAGAGTTTTTTCTTTGGTGCGAAATTTCACAAAAATAAGAGAAAGAAAAAGGGAATAGGAATATTCTGTTTTGCTATTTCCATTTTTCTGATAAAATAGCCAAATTTCAGGAAACAAAAATTTGGAATTTCTTTTGCTATGTTTGGACTCTGATTTTAGTTTGGTAGCTGTTTAAATTTTTTTAATAAAGGTTCAAAAAATTCACTGCTCTGGGTCTGCATAATATGTGGAACAGCATTTTTTTTCTGGCTATGTATAGCCAAAAAGAGAAATTAAAAATTCGAATTGCTTTGAAGAAATTGCCAAAACCAATTGCTTTCTGAAAATTCCAATAGCCAGCATTCAACCAAATTTAAGAGAAATTGTCAGATTTCTATACATGGTTCAAGTATGTAGCAAAAAATATAGAAGGATGTTTAAAACTTTTTATTTTCATATTTAGCTTGTAGCCAAATTCGGTTAATCTTCCTATGGATGATCGTCTCTTCTGCTACATCACAAAATTGACAAAAGAAACATTAATGTGAAGCTTGGGTGAGTATGGTAGATACCCTATGCTGTTCACTCCAGCACAGTGTTTCTTTTACTGGCAAATTTTCGCTAAATTTTGACCTGAAAAATATGATTTCAACTTATACAAAGGATCATGGAAAAAATGACCCAAATTCGCCAGATTTTGAAGATTGTTTTTTTCAAATCGCCAGATTTTTATGATAAGTTCCAGCAGGTAACCAAGAATATAGAAGGACTCGGTTTTTTTCCTACTTTCATATCTAGTATGCAACCAAATTTGGCTAAATTATTTTGTGAATGATTGCCACTTTGGTAGCCATCACAAAATCCTAAAAGAAACCCTGCTCCAGCAACATTGCAAGAGACACATTCCAAACCCAATTCAGGTAGGCTAATGAAAAGCTGATGTTGAAAAGCTCATCTCCTACTCACGATTGACCCCAACCAGTCCACTGTGTACATTGACCTGACATAATATGCATCATGATGATCACCCCTCTGATGTACATCATGATGAATGTGGGTGGATCTGTAGTACAAATGATCAATGTACGAATTATCTACCTTGGTTCCCACGTAAAATTCATTTGAAGAGATGGAAGATTCCGGCTAAGTTGTACAAACACAACATATTCAAGTAAAATCTGGCACATGACTCAAAATGGTCTCAAGTGCTCGCACATGGAACAATAGATGCTGCTTTCAGGCATGAAGAGAGAGGCCATGAATTACCTTGGGTACCCAATTGAAAATTTCCAAATTTTTGGTAGACAAATTTCCTTATGATGACTACACTCTCAGGCTCTTTCCAGAAGTTGAAAGTGGCCCAAGCTTAAGCCCGCCTTTTGCTATGTCTGTGCTCTTTTTTGCACTTTGCTGTGTCAACAGTATGAGGGTTAGTTTGAGCAAAATGAGCTTGTGGACATTTTAACTTCATCCCCTTCTATATGGATTGTTGGTAATAAGATTGCTGGATTTTTTTATCCAGGCTGTGATAACCATCTTCAATATCCGAAAAACTGAGATTGATCTTAAATTATTTTTAAAAAATGATTTCCTTACAGGATATCTTAAATGAAGAAAATTTTAAGATAAAATAAGATCCGACTCAGTTCTGAAATAACCAACTGCTTTCTGATTCTGAAATATTTGGAAAACCAGAACCAGTGGTCCTTTGAAAATTCAAATTACTGTGTGAACACTGAAGGATACCAGCTTGAACAATCAAGTGTAATCCTGGAACAGAATGGGTATGGGGATTTAAGTACTTCAAAGATGGGGGAAGAGGTATTTTCATTAAATTCAAAATTTTACACCAAATTAGCACACAACACATGTGAGCTATAGAATCAAGCAGCTTGTTGTGCAAAGATGTTGCACAAATGTAAAATAATGTCAAAAGTTTCAGTGCAAAGTGAAATCATGATACATGTCCTTACCATGTTTTAAAGACAGGAATTCAATGCCAAGTGGAGCCAGCACATTGTTTTCTGTTTGCTTGTTGTACTGGGCTAGGTCACTCCACATGATACTGTCCAAGAATTAGTACCAGTACCCACATTTTTTTCTCTCACAGCCAGATTTCAAATCTAATATCACTAATTACCCTGCAGAAGATCTTGGACAATTGGGACTTTGGAGTCTCATCAAATTATCTTAGTCGAAAGCTTCAATCCAGTTGCTAATTATGTCAAGAGCTTAAAATGTTATTTCAGTTTTTCTAAGAACACCAATTGTTCTAAACTATAGATGCGGTAATGCCCAGACTCCTGTAATTGGAATATACTAGTGTAATAGTAAAATGCTGCACCTGCCAGATCATGCTGTCCTTGAGGTCCAAATGCTGATGGCTCACACAGCCGGCCAGGAATCTGGCCAAGAGAGGGTGAAAGGATTCATGAAGCTCAAAAAACATTTCTGAGGGTTGTAGCTGGGTCCACACCAAATTTACAACATGAAAGTTCAACTGCAAAACTTGGTCCTTTCTGCTTGACTAATGTGTACCAACAGGACTGCACTTGAGGCTGGCTCTCATTGTTGTATCTTAGTGCAGGTGCTTTAATATGAGGAGTGTGTACAGCAGACTGTTAATTAAACAAACCATCTGATGGCACCTCACACGGCATATCATAATCACTCAAGATTGTAACTAATTTCTTGTAATTGCCATAGTAGCGATTGCTATTATTGCCACAGTGAAAATTTTAAGACTAGAAAATCAGAGTTTGCAAGCTTTTAAGAACAGGTGCTGTTTGTCGCAGAATGTGCTTACATACAGTGCAACAACAACACAATAGGTTTCTCGCTAGCTGCAAACGTCTACAAAAGCAAAAGCTGATGTACAGAGGATCAACGTTCAAGAAAAGAGATCTCCGGAGACGCTTTCTATTTACAGTGACATGTATAAATGATCAGCTAGTTTTGTTATAAGATGAAACCGTGTAACAGCTGGATCTCGCGGGAGGTTTGACTTACCCAATGGACGAAGCAAAGGACGATCTTCTGTTGAAGAGTACCCGGCCGGCCGGGGCTTGGGCCGTGTATATGTCATATGTATGTAGAGAGCTGCAGAACGTGCAGTATGTGCTGTAGTACACAGTAGGCTCTAACTTGACAGCCACACATGTGATGAGCGCTGGCCGTGATATTCAAGCCTGAATTGCAGGACTAGTCCGCGTACTTGCAGACTGGTTCCTGACTATGGAACTCGTGCAGGGTCTTTAGGGCCTCAATAATCATTGCTTTGTACCTAGTCGTAACGCTCGCCTGCATCATCAGACTTCACCCCGGAACATCCGGGAGCTCAAGATCTGCTGGTGCGGGAGATCATCAGCAGCAGCTAGGCTACCAGCTGTGAAAAAATCCAGGCTCTCGCTGGTCCGATCTAACGGATCCCAGCTGAATCAACTGATCATGCAAGTAAATTATACAGCACGGCGCTGCTGTGTGCAACATTGTTTACTAGATAATTGCTAAGGTTTCGAGTTTGAATGCCCATGAGCTTCTTTCAGCTGCAGTTGAAATTGGCAATTTGATGGGCAGCACCGGCTGTAACTTCCAGTGTGATCATGTGCTGCGAAGCTGCAATTAGCACAAGTGATCTTGTAAAACCAGTAAATGTGAACTCGCTTGAACCCACATAATATATGTATTCTCCATCTAGTGATTCTAGTCGTGATGTTATCAGCAGCTCGCCAGATAAATTAAGCTATCATGTATTCCATGCTCAATATTCGAGATTGGCACTTCTCTGCAGTGACCTATTGACAAAAACAGTTTTTCAGTGATGAAGCTGGATTGAGATCTTTGACTGATCTTATTATACCGATCAAGGTGCAGCTGGTTATAATAAGTGTGCCGAGGATCAGCACATTTTCACCATGAGCAATCGAGGAATGAATTACACATCCGCCTCGATCCGGCAGGTAGTGATTTAATCAAACCCACCCATGGTCGGAATTAATTAAGCACGCGCCCTGATCATACTCGAACCTCCCGCGAGTGCTAGATCACGATCCCGGGATGATGCGATGATGATGCGCATCTCTAACGCCTGTACAGCTAGCTAGCTGCTCCTGCAGACGCGATCAAGCTGGAAATCGCAAAACAATCTGATCTAGTTAATTAATGACGGTAACAACACTAATTACGTCTTCAGCATCTAAGAATTTCTAGTACTAATGATGATCAGTGCCCGCTAATCTACTGAAGTTTCACCATTCAAAATATTACTCTAATAAGACCGATTATCTGCACCTGATATTCATCTTCCTACCAGTACTAGTGAAGATCAATGGGTACCCACGCTCTTAGGAAGGGGTATTAGTTCAGGCCAAAAATGGTGACAAAGGGGAGGCACTGCATCTTCACATAGATACTTTTATTTTGAGAAGCTTCCAAAGTTGGGTTTTTTTTTGTTTTGTTTGGGTTGGTGACGGATCAATCGAAATGGCTCATTGTGAAAAGAGAGGGGGGAAAAAAAAAGGGAGAACTTGAGAGGCAAACCAAATTATTATAAGCAAAATGCAAGGAATTCGAGGGAGAATTCTCGGATCACATATAATTTTTGCAGGTGGGTGGCAGTAGTATATAGTTATTATGCCATGGATTTTTTGGGGCCTAAATCTCTGTAAGAGATCAGTCCTAATTGATGATAATATATAGAATTTGCTGTACTACTGTACCCACCAGAATGGATTGCTCAGGCTGAGCTTGAAGATCACACTTGTACATGACTTATACCCCTCGCCCCTTCATCAGATCCATCTGCAATGTAAGTTTTGTAATCAAGCATTTCATATGTGAATTTGGAAATGGCATGCTGAGAGGGGAAGCCCCTGTCAATTTTAGGGAAAGGGAATCTGTTTCTTGCCCAAATGCAACAGGCAGCCAATTTGATGAAAGACAAATGACCAGAACATGAGTTGCAGTTATATCTGGGAGGGGTCAAGTGGGCAACACATACTATGCTTGAATCCCCTTGCTATTGGTTGATTTTCCTGTCAGATGCATCAGCAAGAACAGTTAAAAATTATACATACCAAATTTTCAAGTTATCGTCACTGGTTTTTCTTGAGAAAATTTGTAAGGATTATATTTAACAACATATTCTTTGCATCCAAGAAATTTGAGAAGAACAAAAACCAACTAATTTATAGACAGCTTTTTTACTTCCACATTTTTTCCAATTCGGAATAGCACAAGTGATTTTCCCCAATCTGACCAACTATGTTGTGCGTTGACCTTCGAAAGTGTGGAGACCTTTCCACGTTGAGGTAAGCCCAAGATGATGTCACGATGAATCTTAAGGCCCTAAGTTAATTTGCAAATGTCTTACTGAAGACAAAAGCAAAAACCATGTGAGCACTTCATTTGCAAATGTCTTACTAAAGACAAAAGCAAAAACCATGTGAGCATTAGTGTTGGCCACATACCCATGTTAGCCGGTTACCAATTTGTGACGCCCTTTGTGCTCACCTTTGCATTGTTTGCGTTTTGTCAAACCTTTCCCGCCACTTGCTTCATTAACTCCTAATTACTCATATTAGCACATTATGGTATGACGATGATTATGATTTTTTTAAGTTGAGTTTTTATTTTTCATTGAAGATTTACTTGAAGCATCATTCCCCCAAATAGGACGGGAAGGAACATGCTTTGGAATTCCAGTAGGAAGCTTGGGGTGACCTTGATCATTAGACTTCCACAATTGAATTGCAAGGCCATCTTTGGGACTCCACATTGCATATATTGGAAACACCTTGTATTGCATCACTAACCACCTAGTGGAATCCACAAAAAATTGAAAAAGATGCATGTCATTGTGTCCAACTAATACCTCAGGGTCATCTTTCAAATAGCTTTGAACCCAAGATTTGAAATCAGGAATTTCTTGAATCAATTGAAGGATGAATGGCCTTTCTTGGGAAACCATAAATGCTTTCATCAAGTCCCCCAACATAATTATTTTGCTCTCTCAATTTTTTTGACAAAAGCCAAAACTTCCATCAATGTCCTCGTGGGTATGACCAACAACAAGAAAACCCAACTACACCTCTTCAAAAACCTCCTTCGCAAATAATAATGACAAAAAGGCAAACAAGTGCCAATTCTTATTATCTTTGACACAATTCTTCATTTGGAGCAATAATTTTTTTGGTAATGGTTTTGCATCGACAACTTGCTCAAGTGCTTCAATGCTTTTAAACATCAAGAACTTTCTCACATTAATTGTTTAAAAAAATCATTTTGTAGCTCATAACCAAATAGCCTTTGTGACTCATGAATGGGTTCCTTTTCCAAAGTTCATAGAAGACACAAAAGAGATCCAATTGTGAAATTAAGGTTGTTGGGCCATAATTCATTAGAGTATTGAACAAATGTTTCATGCCCGTGAGCAATCATTCTAGTGAATGTGATTAGCAATTCACCCAATCCAACAACCATTTTATTTTTCACTTGTAGCTTCAGTAGTGTAGTCTTTGAATGATCCATCTTATCATGAATGATGCACAAATATTCATCCTTTGATTGAATCAACTCCGTTTTCCAATTATGGTAAAGATGCTTATAGGACTTTTGATGTTTATTATGCCTTTTCAATTTCAATTCATGCTCCTTGGCATTAACACTGTTTTTTCCAACTTTCAATATCAAGTCCTTCAAAGACTCACATATTGTGCATTTTGTAAAGGTTGAACTTCTTTTTCGGACATCAATATTGAGATGGTATTTCTTCCTCAATTGACTCATAGCAAATTGAAACACCTCACCAATCTTTAGCTCCTTACTAATTTACAATCATAGAAGAAAAGAACACAACTTCAACAAATCAATTCAACATAATTATCTTTATGATCATGAAGATTAACAAAAAATAATGAGAATAATGGAACACAAATGATTTTCCAAACAAAAGACATATGCAAAATTCACCACACTTCATTGTTCCTTTCTCAAACACCTTTTCATGTTGTAGGAATTAGAAGGCAAATGTCTTTCTTATCTCCCATTCCCAATTCCCTTCATTTGGTGTGGCATTATATCAACACATTAGTTAATCAACAACTGAACATTGCTTTCACCCTACCTAATTGAAGCTCATTGCTTTTTCATTCCTGAATTTCCATGCCGCCTTTGCCTTGTCCCACATGTGTTGTCTTGCTTATAGGATAGGTAGGTAGATCATGAAATCCCAACAATCCTCAACCAAGCCACTTCACAAATATTGACATCTTGTATTGTCACAAACTTCCGCTTCTTTACTCCAACCCTCTAGTGTAATCTTCTAGGAATATCCAAAATGTATAACCTGTCAACAAATGACAAGTTCCAAAACTCTTGTCACACAATTAACATCTTCTCATGAGAAAAATGTTGACAACAATTGAAAGAACAACAGTTCATTGAACTCACACTACAAATTGATTCATTGCTCAGAAGATGATCGATTTTCAAAGTAGAAGCATCATCACTTGATATTCTTCGATTTCTTTTCACAAATGTGGGCATTTTTTTTCACACCTACAATTTCTTCATCATCTTCTGACTCATGATGTTCATCATATGTTGTAAGCAATGACAACAAACAATGACCATCAAGAACTATTTGTGACAAAGGCCATCTCCAAATTGACATTATTTGTGTTTTGTCATTTTCACATCTCAAGATTGTGACCCCCACATTAGTTTTTCCAAGATCCTCATCTAGAATAAGCTCCCTAGGATTGGAAATGACAATCCACCTTTCAGCAATCATCTCTCCAACATAATTCAACAACACACATTCTCCCCCACCACTCCATTTTCTTCATGCAAGGAATAAAGTTACTATTATGTGGCACATCCTTTTCAGCTGTATGAGATCTTGACGCACCACCATCTTCATACCTTCAAAAATTATAACATACTCCTCCAAACCAAGGTTTGAAGCATCCTCAACATGTGTTGCATTAATAAATCTTTCGTCATGATGCACTAGGCCATGTAATCATTCAAATTAGAGATTGATTAACCTTTTGGGCCACAACCAACTAATGAGACATCCTTCACTAGCCAAATGCAATTCAATCACACATAATCTTTGACAAATCTTCCACAATGATTCAAAAAAATAAAATTCAATTTTTAAAACTATTGAAAATACATTCCCCAACAACAACTATACAATTCTCAGGTTCGCTAGCACCATGTACAATAATCAAATCTAATCTTTTGCATCACCCATGACCAACACAAGTCCTTTCCCCCTCACTTATCAAATACCAGAGATTAATCTGATCTCCAACATTCAAGAAATCATTTGCCATGGTACATCATCCATGTAAAAGTGTCATGAAAGAAATTTAATTGGTTAATGGCAAGAAATTTTGAACCATCCATTGCCATTACTCGCAATAACATCTTGCAAATATATATATATATATCAAAACATGTCGAAAAAAAACTATCTAGGCGTATCCACCAAATTATACTCATCATAATGTAATTATTACATACTAGATCCATCTTGTAGATAAGCAATGAATTTTGATGAAGGGCATATTAACCTAAAATGTAGCAACCACTATCACGTATGAATGGAGAATCGGGTGGCGACCAGATTCCCTGGAAAATGAAAGGGAAAATTGGGCAACCATTAGATTCCCATTTTACAAAAAATATAACGTTGCAAAATCAAACAACACAAAAATATTTATTATTTGTAAAATGGAGGGTTGGAAAATTAAGTGGTCACTCAATTTTAAGCTATTGCCAAATGGATGTTTAGAGAACTGATCAGATATTCGATTCTCTATCGCCGACAATGGTAGGGTTGGAGAATTGAATGCCTCCAAATTCTCCCTTTTTGGAAAATCTAGGGTTGGAAAATCAGGCGACTACCCGATTCTCATTCTTCGATGAATGCAAGGTTGGAAAATTGAATGGCCACTGATTCTCCCTCTCCTATGAATGTGGGTTTGGAAAATCAAGTGGCCACCTAATTCTCCATTTTTGGCAAATGGAGGGGTGGAAAGTTGAACGACTGCTTGATTTTCCCTCTTCGAAAAATGGAGGGTTGGAAAGTCGAGCAAGCTTCTGATTATCCCTCTTTGTAAAATGGAAGGTTAGAAACTTGGGTGGCTACTCGATTTTCCCTCTCTAAAAAATGGAATGTGGGAGAATCAGGCATTCACCCAAGCCCAAGTCTCCCTCTCCGGAAAATGGAAGGTTGGAGACTCAAGTGGCAACTCGATTCTCCCTCTCTAAAAAATGGAACGTGGGAGAATCAGACATTTGCCCAATTCTCCCTCTCCGGAAATTAGAGACTTAAGACCAATTCTTTGGAATTCTAAAACCTTTGGTTTTGTTCATTTTCACAAAAAATTTAGAACTAATTTGGTTTAGGACAAAGTTTGGTTCCATCTCCATTAACATAACTAAACCAAAAAAAATTTATGTAATAATAGTTTGTTCAACTAATACACATAATTCAAGATAAAGATTATGTGTTGATTATGTACAATCAATCAAATGCAATAATTGCCTAAAATGTAAAGCAAAGTTTATAGGCTTTTCAATGAAATTGTCCTTATGTGCGTAAAGAATTTGAACTTGTTCAAAATGAGGCAACATCCCCAATTCAAGTTTTAATCAATTTTGTAAAAATGCTAGTTCCTTTATTAAGTTCCAATGGTGCTTCCAAGGTAGTTTGAAACCTTTAGTATGAAGATTCTAAAACTTGACCTATAAACTAAACCTTAACTGCCCAAAATCCCAAAACCTTCCAACTTAACAACCTACATACCCATCCACTTGGCTTACATATTGAAAATTACATGTAGGGAACTATCTATGAATGCCTTCCTAAACCCTATGTACCTATTGACCGTTTTTTTACATATTATCATCTACATGCCCTAACTTACTTGATAAGTACATACTTGATCTTACCTACTTATAATTGTCCTAAAAAACATGTTTGAAATAGTTGATGACAATTTTGAATATGATTGTGATGAAGGTATTGTCATATTGAAAGGTTTACAATTTACACTTTGTGCTCATGTGCCCATATATACTTACATCTTTTTACATGCCTTTATTTCGTTATTAACCACATGGATGACCTTACTTATGTGTAAGGGAAGGCTTGTTCCCAATGGCCTCCCGTAATTTGCTAATGGTAGCTTCCAAATTAGGGGAAGGTTGTGACATCATGAATTGAATGTCAAACATCAAAAATTACTATTCAAGTTTGTTGGAATTTAAAAGGTGTTCATAAATAAAATCTCTCTTGCCATTGCAAGCCTCATGCTTGCCATCTAATTTTATAACATTGTAATTAATTCCAAGCTTGTCCATCACATCGTATTACGAGATCAACTTACACCCAACTCTATCAAGTTCTATGATGGGTTTTGGGGGCATACATCATTATAATTAAAGTTTTTCCCCCCTCAATTTTGTGATATAAAAAAAATTGGAAAAAATATGGAAACAGATAGAATAAAAGTTGAATTTACATTATTAAAAAAAATTCCAATTGAGGTTTATTTTGTCAAAAAGTGACAAAAAATTCAAACAAAAAAACATTAATTATAACTAGTGTGGCTTGTGTTATTGAGCCCATATTATAACATATCGTTATTCAAAATTCAATAATTCTCACACTATGGGTCTAAAAAGTATGACACCACCTTGGTGTATTTGTACTTTTTGAAGCCTTTCCAATAATATCAAGAGCACACCCCCAAATCCTTAATATTTTAATATTGAAATGTTGTTAAGAAATTGGTGATAAAAGTACTCAAAATTCTAATAATGCATTACAAATCTAAAAATTACAAAATTGCATTAGTGCACCCTTACTCATCAAAGGTGTCGCAACCCTAGCTTTGGGTTCGCGACCAAGGCAAAGGGGTTACAAGGTTACGAACCAAAAGGAAACCCGAGAGTCAAGGCAAGAAGAAGCTTGGGAGTCACATCACATACTCTTGGGAGTGTAAGAAAGGGTGAGGGAGTATGAAGGAGTGAACCTTCACACTCCCAAGACAACTCTCACTTTGGGAGATGGAGTCCTGGTGGACTCTCGAAACTTCAGAGAATGATTTCAGGGGTCAAAACTCCATGGCTTGTGGCGTTCTTTATATCATTGGAAAGCTCTTGAAACGTAGATGTCTAAAATGGGCTCACATTGCTCATTTGGACATCTGAAACACAAGTTATGGCCAAAAGAAAGGTCGGGAGTAAAATTGTCAGTTTGACTCCCGACCATAAAAACTCAAGAATCGACCCGATTTACTTAGCTGTAGGGGGCGTGCGACATATCGTTAAAAAGCTCTTAACAAAATTTACAACTTTGCTTTAGACCGCATCTCAATCCGAGGTGTGCTTGCAAAGTTATGGGGCTCCAAAGTCGCGGGAGTTCCATTTGGCATGATTTCGAGACTTCCACTCGGGAGTCCCAAGAAAGAAAAGCCATTTGGATGTAGGCTCCGTGGCCAACCACAGAGTATACTATAAGGGGGAAGGTGATGGCTTTCCCAAATTTGGGTTGTGGTGAGTCTAGTGTGTCCATGTTGCTCATGGCTCATCTTAGCACCAAGGGTGTTCCAACTATGCACTAACCACTTTGTGTGGGTTGTGTGCAGGCCCGTGTGAGCGAGTGAAGCTTGTCAACTTTTCCTAATCCCATCCCGGAGCTCCAACATGCCCCTCTACCCCTCAAAGTGTTGTGAGTTAAGAAACGTGCCCTGATTCCTCCCTCTTCCGCTATCTTCTACTTGAATTCATATTTGAGTCCTTTAAGGAGTTGGGAGTGCATCAAAAGGGCTTCTAGTGGGACCAAGAACACAACCTTGGTTTAGGAGATCCTAATGTGACAACACAAACAACATACAAACTACCTTCCTTAATAGTAGGATAATAAATGTTGATCAATGTGAGTACACAAAATGAATAACAAACATCAACAAAATGGCCATCCACAAGTTTGTTTGAAATGGATCTTTGTGAAACAACTTACCTAAATGGCATTAGGTATTTCTAGTGGTGTTTTTTTCTTTTATGTTTTATTTGACACCATCCTCAATATGTTCTATATATCTTGACATAATTTTTCATATTAAAATTTTTGATTTGTTTGAAATACTATTATTGATTTTCAATAGAATATTTTTCTAAAATATTATTTAGGATATGGGTTATTAGGGGGGGAATAATCATTACACAATTTTCACTCTTATAAAATAATTATGACTCAATATTACATGAAAATATTATTAAAATATATTGCAACAAGGGTTAGAACTTTGGGTTTATTAAAAAAAAAAAAAAGGATCATCTAAACAAAACTTACAAGGTTTTTGTAAACTTATTATGCTTTAATAATACATAATAATAAGCAATTCCAAGTAAGATTTATAAAAATGAAAGGAATAATCTTTCCACCATGACCTCTATATTAACCTTTGTTGTGTTTTTTGAAGTTTTGGGTTGTTGACAGCTTTTGTAAGGAGCTTGTTGGGGCCATGCAATGTCCAAGTATTACCAATATGTCACAAATGATTCTGAGGTATATGTTAACTTGACCTCAAATTTCAATCAAAGAAACATAGCCAATTTTGTAGAAAACCATCATTTGGACCAAGAAAAGTGACAAGGGATGACAAGAATGCTTTAAGGCATGTGACTTGCAAGGATGCTTCCATGCAAACTCAAGATTCTTGTAAAAACTAGTTTGTTGTAAGAATCGTCCTATTTCAAGAATTTTTTGAATTCAAGCATGTAATTTTTTTTTGGTTACAAAAGGTCACAATCATTAGTGCTATAAGGTTGTGTGCCAAGTCTTCAAGTTTGGGCAATAGTCCATTGGGTTGTTGCAAATACCTTAGGCCTAAGGTTCAAAAATGCGTGTCAAACCAAAATTTAGGATATTGATTTTTCTTATGCTTTTGTTATTGTTATATCACTTGTATGTTAAATATAAGTAGATTATTTGGCACCTAACTCCAATGAGACCCAAGATTTTGATGGAGAATTTCAAATCTTTTAACAACATATTAAAAAACAAGTGATACAAGTACTAAACATTTTCGTTTCTTTCTAAAAGGCTAAACTCACAACAACTGTGATGTTAAACCCTTACTACAAGGTCTTGGGACAAGTCATTTAGTTTGTTGACAAGGTGAGAACATTGCAAATTGCTAGTGAATATAATTATCAAGTATTATTTGCACTCCTTGTTTCTACATATAAGTTTTTAAATCCAAGTGATGTAAGTGCCAAAGATCCTAACTTTACATCCCAAAGTATTAAAATCACAAGTATGTATGATCTCAAGAAGACTAATGAGAAAATGGAATCAACAATTGTGAAAGAACCATGGTCAAGAAAGTCATGGAAGAAGAAGACAACAACCCACTAGCATGGTGGAGAGGGCATAAGGCCCAATTTTTGTATGTTGACTTTGTAAGCCAACAAATTTTGGGGATTGTTGACTTCCAAATTGAGATGGGAAGAACTTTAATATTGTAGGCATTTGCACAAACCTTGAACACTCTTGATTGAACATAGAAAATTTTGAAATCCCAACTTGAAACATAAAAACTAGCCAGACGATGCTTGTGTTGGTGGCTTGGGCTACATGTTATAATTCATGGAAATAAAAGAAGACCATATAGAAGAAAATGAAGATGTGATTGATAAATTTGGATTTCTCGAGATGAAGAAAAGCACCAATAGGCTTTAGGTAATTCTTTTAATTTCGATTTTTTTGGGGATTATTTTTAGTTTAAACTATGGTGTTAAAATTATTATTTTTGTTTGTTGGAGATCTTAGAGTGATGAAAGAACCAGGTTTAGTGAAATTGTTGCTTTTAAACCCTAACCCTAGGATGTGATGAACCTTTTTTAAAAATTAAGGACTCATGTTTTTCATTCATTTTTGTTATGCAACCTTGATTTAGGTCTTTTGGGTGTTTAAAATAGGGCTTTCTTTAAGGTCTGAAATAGGGATTTTTGGGGTCTGATATAGGGTTTTTTGAAACCTGAAATAAGGCTACTCAAAACCAGTAATTAGGATCAACCTACCTAAAATAATAAAAGAACCGAAATTGAGTTGATGATAGATCTTAGTTATCATAACCTGCGCCTGCCAGGGTACATAGTAATGGATCCCTTCACCAACAGCTGAGAAAAAGACCATCTGAATACCTACCTGAGGCCCAAACATTGAAGAGACTTGGTCAAATTTGTTCCATTAGATATGGTCACTAATATGGAGGCTAAAATGGGTGATATGGAGATTGCAAAACTGTGAGAATTTTTCTAGTGGTAGGGGAGGTGATGTTTAAACTGGTGTTCAACCTCCACAGAGTTTTGTTTCTGGGTAGAGGGTTCTTCCCTCTTTTTGTCCATGTCTTTCCATTGGGTAGCAGCCTCATACAAGGGCATTCCCAGAAGAAGGGGCTGCACGAACCAGCAGCCCTGCACATCACCCAACAGGGTGAAGTCATAAATTGTCTCCTCATTGGTAGACATTGGTATGTATGTGTGAAATTTGGGCTTGGAAGAGAGATCCTAATTTAATGACAGCACCAATTTTACTCAAGGGAGAAAGAACATTTGGAAAGACTATTTGGCTTCAAAATGCAACAAAGGCTTTTCACATCAGTCAATTAAAATGACTCAGTAACTTGAACCCTCAACCCTCAACCCTAAAGCACAGACAAATGGAAAAGTGCCACATGTCTCCTAACATCCTCTGCAAGTTTGCTAAACATTTTGGAGCTGCGCCAATTAGTGCACAAAGCATTATGTACTCAACATGCAAAATGTTCTAGATATCTCTTCATGTACACATGTAGTAGATGTCTTAGACTTTGGCAAATGAATGGCAACTTCTGGGTGGGCACCAAAGAGAAAGACTAATGTATGTTCTACTGCAGGAAAATTTCCTAGTGTTATTTCATGGGCACCTTCAGAAAAGAGGAGGGATGTTATGAATACTCCTTTAAGAGGTAGGAATCTTATGCCCACTCTTAAGGAGGACACATAAGAACTCACCCTCCCCATCTACACCTCATAATCAATGTATGTTGGTTCATGATGATGTTCAACTTGTGCGTTACAATGGGTAAAGCCCATGGGCAGGGGAAATTGAACTCTCACTGACAGCAGAAAAAGGACCCAAGTTCATTCACCTTCAAAATTGATCAAAATAAACAAGATGAAAAACTGCTCCTCTTGTGTTTGTCAATTCACATTTCATGCACATTTTGATGAACCCACAACCCTATCCACCTCCAATGACAAGATAGACAATATTCATTGTCAGTTCACATTGTGTGATGCGACACAGGAAACAAACAACCGCCTGACATAATGAAGAATTAAACAAGAGAGAGAGAGCCCAGCAGCTACCTTTTTTTTACTTGATTCAAATAACAGACATGCTGCTGCTGATCTGGCCCTGTTTTTCAAAGCCTAATCTTGGCTTTCACAGCTTTGAAATGGCCCCAGTAGTAGTTGAGTTCATATCATCCAATTTCTCCCCAGGTAGTATCATCACCTTCCCCATGACCTGTCGCTGCTGAATGGTTGCAAATGCTTGATTTGCCTGATGGAAAATGCAACGGACTTCAATCATGAGGCTCATGATTTTTTCATACAGAACCAGTTCCAGGCAAGACAATTGAGTGGAGAGTTTTTTGGGTTGCTCAGACATGACACATTCAGGACATTCAGGGAACTGTTGGCACCTACTCAAAAGTCCATCCACACATTTGCAAAGAAGCATACGTATGCACCCAAGGGTTGGCAGGACTGAAGAACCTACCTGGTCAAGTGAGAATGTATGGGAGACATTAACACGTAAGGTGCCATTGCCCAACATCTCTAATAACTCCTGGATTGATTCCCGAAGAACCTCAGGCTTATGCTGCAAGTAGCTGCCCCAGTAAAGCCCATGTACTGTCCAATTCTGCACACTTAAAAACAACACTTCATTAGTAGCAAGAAAAGTGCTGCAAACAAAATTCAACAAGACACCAACCAAAACACATGTTTCAGCACCTTGAAACTTATTTCTTAACAACTTCACACAAACCTTTCCAAACAGAGTCCTATCTCACCATGGTCATCAACCCTCCTCTAGTAAAACATTTTTGGTCTTGCACTTTCAAAGAGGATGAGGAACACAAAAGCTAAAAGACAGATGAAGAAAATCAACAAACATGTCAGATTCATCCTTTTCATAATCTCACCTTAACAAGGACAATATTTGCAGGAATGGTTGGAATTTCACCACTGGTAAAACCTATGATGAGTATTTGAGCACCCCATTTGAGTAGCTTCATACTGTCCTTGAAAAGTTTCCCGCCGACTGGATCATAGAGAACATCAACACCCTTAAGGTTTTTTGACTTCAAGAAGGCTTGAACAGATTTGATCAGCCCACCATCACTTGGGTCTACCACATAGTCGGCACCTAAATCTTTCAACAATTGTGCTTTCTCTTGCCCCCTTGTGTCAAAATGCAAATGCCATTTGTCAATGCAAGTACAAAAACTCATGCTGAACATTGAAACCACAGGCTCAAGGATCAATGTGAAGATTTCAAGGGTGTTTCTTTTGCTTCAAGGTTGGAGCCAACAACCCCCCTTCACGAGAAAACATTACAGCAGTGGGGACAGACATACATATGGAACTAGGCCCAGAGAGAGTACCTGGCAGCTGCAATAACAATAGCACCACAGATCTTGCCAATTTGCACAGCAGCTGTGCCCACTCCTCCTCCTGCCCCGAGCACAAGAAGCACCTGCTATGTGGAAACCCAACCTTTGAGACCTTTTCCAGGCACAGTAGTGGTGACTAACCACACAAACAATCTTTGCAAAAAAACTCTCAGATTTCATATTTTCCTCATTTGGAGGAAGATCTAACCCAAACCAATTTCATCATGTTGCCAACATCAGGGCAAAAGGAACTGCATGATCTTCATTAGTGAGTGAGTGTCTTTAGGGTTTTATGGCAAACCCTTCTCCCCATGATATGAAGAAGGGATGATTACAGGCCACCAAAGACAAGATAGTCTCTGACCTGACCAGCTTGAAGGTGAGCTCGGTGCACAAGAGCAACATGTGATGTGCCAAATGCAACAGGAAGACCACCAGCCTGCACTAGATCAACTCCCTTTGGTATCTTGTACCTGCAGCAAGCAGAGCTTTCAGAAGTTGGAAGTCTTTCCAAGCAACATTAGTTTGTTCCTGAAGAATGCATTCAAACCATAAGCTTCGCGAGGTTCTTCGTTTTCTACAGGAATCGCCTCTATGGATCATTTTTTCTTTTTAGCAGAAATTGGGGCAGGAAAAGAAAGGGGGAATGCGAGAAAACCTACGTACGTTCTGTCAACTTCTGTGACAATCTCCTCGGCAAGAGTGCCGGAGTTGGAATCCACAACACCACAGACGGCATCACCGGGATTGAAATCCGTGACTTGACGACCGACTTCAATAACGATGCCGGCGTAATCGATTCCCGGGATGAACGGCAGCTTCGGTCTCTCCTGGTACTTGCCTTCTACCGTCAACACCGTCGCAAAATTCACGCTTGCTGCCACCACTCGCACTCGCAGCGACGTCCCCGAGGACGACGACAATGTAGGTCGTGGCTGCTCCTCGTTTACATAAATCGCCGAACTCTCTGTCATCGCCTCCGTTGGATCCCCAATCTTGCGACACACCACCGCTCTCATCGTGTTGCTACTCTTGCCTGCCATTTTTTCTCAACCAAAAAAGAAAAGAAAAGAAAAAGAAAACACTCCGACGACCCCAACACTCAATCCTCCAAACTCCTCCTCAACGCAACAAGAACTACTATTGCTACAAATTGCAAACAAACAAGCACGCTAGCAAAAAAAACAAAACAGTGAAAGAACTCGAAGCTTGGAAATCTCCAACTTTGATCGAAAACAAGCCAAATTCCAATCAGAAAAGCTCAGAGCTTTGCAACTTTTTTTTGTGGTCAAAGTCTCCTTGTGGAGTGGGTTGCAGGGGTTTTGTTGTGCGCAGATCGGAGAAGAAGTAGAAGAAGACGGGGTTTTACCTACCACAATTGCATGAAAACGGTGATCGTAGTGCGGCACTGATGTCATGGCGACGTAAGCTCGCTAGCTAGGTTTTTAATCAATCCCCATCGCCGGATTTATCCTACACGTCATCGCAACGAATTCCTCGAGGAAGGGATACACTGCACCTTCTTCAGCAACGGAAGGTTCACGACGAATTGTTGCCGTATTCTGACTGGATGCATACTGGAAGGACTGGCAGTCATCTTCGCAAGTACCCATCTATCTCTTCTCGTTCGTTCCACTCGGCGGCCATTTCGTCAGTTACCTGCAAACGACGAGAACAATCTCCTCCTCTTCATCGTCGTCTTCCCATTTCTTTCGGGACTTGCTTGACGCTTGTCCGTTGTATTTCTATCTTTCAATGCCGTACCAATGCATGAAGATGAAGAGCACACTCTTGTTGTGCTCTTCTTCTTCTTCCTTGCTTCCGGCACTTACTTCCGCCGCCATCACGTTTAGGTCCAACAACAGAAGAAGAGTAGTGGGTTGCGGCCGCTCCTCGCAGACAGTGCGATGCGGACTCGAGACGAGGGTCGGAGTCGTTACTGCTACTACTGGTAGCTGTGGAGGAGGAGGAGGAGAAAGGCAACGTCGGGCGTTTGTGTCAAGGGGGGCAGCAGCAACAGGGAGATCAGGTGACGGAGGCGTCACACCGCCGCAACAACAACAACGGTTTCAAGGGAGGGGCTTGTGGTTCAAAGATGGGTACGAGCTCACGGATCCATCTTCAGTTGACAAGCATCACTCGCAGGTGGATATGACGGACACCGACGCTCCTGTGCTGCATCGGTTGAAGGACGGCTTCATCAGATTCAAGGAGAACAAGTTCCTGTAAGCTTTCTTGAAGACAAGAGTTCGCAAAAGACTTTTAGGGTTGAAGCTTCTGTTGTTTTCTAAGGAACAGATGTTAGGAGCAGCAACAGCAGGAGCTTCAAGGGAGGAGGGAGAAGCCTGTAGGTAGAAGTCTTTAGGAGGATTTCTTCAACAGTTCTCAAGGTAGAGACATTGTCAACACAAATTGCAAAGAGAAAAATGCGTTCAGATTGAGGGAGCAGCAGCATGAAGCAGCAGTGATAAGAGACTGAGCAGAACAGGCCAGATGTAAATGTTGAGCCACTGAAAATTAGGGTTTGTATTTCCCTTGCCATCTTTTGTTGCTTTGAGTTTTCTCTCAAGTGCTGTTGGATTGTTGGACAGCAAAGAATCAGAGCTATTTTCGAAGTTGGCAGTCGCACAGGAGCCCAAGGTACATCACATTTCTTCTCTCTGCAATGGTGGTGGCTCTGAAGCATCATGTGACAAGGGAGAGGAGAGAGCAGTGGTCACTTCACTGTCTCTGTGCAGCAGTGGAGATGCTTTGATCAAATTAGGGTTTTTTTTTCTTTTTTTGCCTGTTGTGGACTTGGACATTGTGACATAGAGATGTGCAGAGTCCTGTTTGATTACAGTGACAGACAGCAGTGTTTCTATCCACCACCACAAAGCTTCCAAGGCTCTTCATTTTTTTTCTCTGGATTGCATCCCAAATGTTTTGATTGTTATGAATATGCACAGGTGATGGTCATCGCATGCTGTGATTCACGCGTTTGCCCAACTCTTCTCATGGGGTTGGAACCAGGGGAGGTGTTCACAATGCGCAATGTTGCCAATCTCATCCCACCCTACGAGCGCGAGGTACTTTCACAGGACTCTGTGCTATATAATTTTTGTTCAACAATGTCCAAAGATGTTAAGACCTTTTTTTCTTTCACAGCAGTGAATTATATGCACAGATTCTGCCTACCAATGCTTTACCTACCTTTTGTACTGCATTTTGTCACTTTGTTTCCACTACATTCCCCCTTCCAGATGACTTGTGTTATCTCAGAAGTTGATTTCTGATTACCATGCTTGCTTTCTTACTGTACAGAAAGGAGTCACGGTTTCATTGTCTTAACTGCTTGTCAGTGCAGGGAAGATATCATGGAACAAGTGCTGCCCTTGAATTTGCTGTCACGGGGCTTCAGGTATGGTTGGTCCCATGCATCATGTGTCTTGTTTATTTGTTCCTGATTTCATTGTGCTTGGGTTACCACCTTGTCCAAGCAGTAGTCATTATAGTGCTACTACTTTCCATGTCAGTAGACAAGTAGAAGAGTAGGACTACTGTGATTCCAATGCCTGGCAAGAAGTAAGAGCAGAGCTTATTGACATAGTCACTCTGTCAATCAATTTCTTCTCTACAACTTCTTCCATGCATGTTCAAGTACAGAAAAGAGAGAGTCAGGCTGTGCTTTTGAAGGGCCCCTTCATTAACACTTGGAAGTAAGCAATGTCAAACTTCTGTAACATGAGGGAGACTTGTTGTCTGATACTTCTTTGTGTGTGACACTCGCAAGGTTATGACCACATGCATTCTTGTCATGTCCTTCTCTGGCTTGGCTGGAACTGATACAAGATTTGTTTGGTTGTACATTACATATTTGTTTTCTGTGGAGTTTCCTCTCTGCAATCACGATTGATGTTTCTTCTTTGCAGTAGGTCTAAAATTTTATGTGCATTGGCTTTCGTGGAGGCAGGTGGAGCATATAATAGTCCTGGGGCACAAGAATTGTGGAGGTATACGAGCACTGATGACACGTTCTGACTTCAGCAGGTAGTCAAGGGCACTGTTCTCTCTCATATGTGAACTACTCTGTTGCTTGGTTTGCATTTTCATTCCTATAGATATCTATCTTCTACCAGCGATTGTTGTTGGTTCAAATTCCCTGTTGTTGTAGGACACATGGAGAGAGGGAGAGAAATGGTGCACCTAGAGAACACTGATGTTGGTGGGGACGTGCAAAATGGTGGCAGTGACTTCATTGGTAGTTGGATGAAGATTGCCTTGCCAGCCAAGGACCATACTCTAGAGCTTCTGCACAACCACCCACTTGAAGAGCAATGCTCCTACTGTGAGAGGGTATGCTTTTTTTTCTCTCTAGATTGATCAAAGTGCCAAAGTCAAGCAGAGGATCATCATCACGATCATTTCTTTGCCACAAAGTTGCCAACTTGAAACTCAAAGAAGGATTTTTTCACCACCACAACATGAAAAAGAGAGTTCAGGGAAAACTACATCACTGAATCACTCACTTGCCCCATATGATTTGCACATCTGCAGGAGTCCATCAATGTGTCATTAGGGAATCTGCTTTCATTCCCGTGGCTAGAGGAGCGCTTCAAACAAGGGAGCTTGGAACTTCATGGCTGGTATTATGATTTTGTGGAAGGATCAATGGCTAGTTGGAAAGTGGCATGCTCATCAGCAGCAGGCATGTCAAAGGTGATTGCATAAAAGAGCATTTCTAGTAGGAACTACATAATAGTCGGATACAGCAGTAAAGAGTTCTGCCCTTCACAGAATCTTCACAAACAGATGTCCAATGTGTGAGATCCTTATGCTGGATGGGACAACACACTGCAGCTTTTTCAAGGAGTTGCAAACTGTAGTAGTATTAGCATCATGATCAGGCCGCAAAAGCCTCAATCAACAAGACAATCATTGCATTGGATTATAAAAAAAGCACATGGATTGCATTACAAAAGAAGGAATGATGGACTATAGACAGAGACAGGAGAGAGTTTTATGTGACCATGTTTTGTTTCTCCATTCTCTCACTCTCTCTTTACCTTTTGCACAGCAGAATTTGCTAGTACTTGATTCTCATGCAAGTGCTCTGTTGTTTCAAACAATCTTTAGTAGTTGTAACCAGATGTGCTTGCAACTTCAAAGTATCTTATATCTTCTACTGCATGTGGGTGGTACTGAATAGGGAGGTGGATTCCTATTAAGGTTTGTCTCAAAGGAGCATCTCTCAGATTTGTAACAATGCTCAGGTATACACACTGTACACATCACAGAGAGACTGGACTCTGCAATTTGCATAACAGCGATGCTTGGACGCACGACGTCTCTACTCACATGCGGTTGTTGCATTGCCCATGGTTGGACGCGCATAACGACGATGGTCGCGGGACGCACGTGACGATGTCTTGAGAGAGAGGACGGATGGGAGAACGTTCACCGATGAAACAGCAGCAGCTTTCACCAGACTTGGATTCAAATTCGAAAACAAACGCTGAGAACGGATCTTGGGCGCGCGTCACCAGATCCAGAGCCTCTTCCAACTACCTTCTGCAGATCAATCGTTTTGGGAAATCACTCATCGCTTCCAATGCCTCTAGAAGAGGGATCATGATTTGGCAAGAACACTGCCCGGCTACTCTTCGAACTCCGCTTGCAGCTTCGTCACGATGTTGAGACGTAGTTCGCTGACAATTGGTTCACAGTGATGTACTCTTTCAAGATCGCTGAAAGGTCTGACCGGTAACTAGCTTTGCAGGAAGTCTGATGATCTTTAATGCTTCTCGATTGCTTCATGATGTTTTGTGTTGTTTGCATGGAGGCTGATCTTTGATGCACAGCTTCTTAGCATCATGCGGCGACAGAGTCTCTGAGATGTTAGAAATGTCTGATGTCGTGTTTGCTGATTGAATTGCACGTAGACTGCAAGCACGGAACTATGGCAGAGAACTTGTTAGTGTGTAGTCCTAGCATATTCTTCCATCAGTTCCAGTTCTGACTCTTCGTAAGAAACAGCAGGAGGTCGAGAGAACTTTCTGCAAGATCTCCGTAGAGAACTCGACAATGTCTTTCTAGATTCTGGAGAGTGCAGTTTCTGTCTGGTAAGGATTGGTGAAGAGATCTGCAGGATTTGATCGGGATAGATCATCTTGACGAGAAGTTGATCAGAGAAATTGAAACATGGCCGGAGAGTCGTGGTATGGAAGCGACGAAGGGCGGAGCGACGGACGAGGTCGGAGATCAGCCGCTAAATTGCGGATCATTATGATCATATCGCAGGTGCTCATCTTTTCGCTGCTGCAAGGTCAGGGGACTAGTATTGGCTATGGCTCGGCGACGACGGAAACTAGTGGTCTCGACATTATTGCAAGTAGGACGTTGCCTGATCGAGCACTCAGGATACCTGCGCCGGGACAACTACTTCCTCGTCATGACATGGCGAGCATCTTAGCAGCGCTGCGATACTGTCGCTTCAACACGGCCGCCGAATTCCTACAACGAGACGCAGGTGCTGCCGCAATGCTGCCGCCTTCATTCACGATCTTTGCGCCTTTTGACGAAGCCGTCGACTGGATCTCGCGGCGGCCTTCGCAAGCGACGAACGAATTGATGGCGTACCACATAATGCCGCAGCAATTGTCGTTCCACGCACTCTTGTTTCTTCCGGTAGGTACCCGGCTGCAGACTCTTCTTCCAGGCCGCACGCTCCTGGTGACCGACAGTTGCAGCCGTATGTTGAGCCGCAGCAGAGCCACGGACTGCAACTTCACACTGGATGGAGTGACGGTGACAACGCCAGAATTCTATAGAGATCGGACGATGACCATTTACGGCGTCACAAGCCTCCTGGATCCTGCAGAATTCGGAGAACCCTTAGCTCGTTGATCGCCTGCTGTTCCATCGCCTAGTCACATCAAGCGAGGCCGGTAAATCTTTCCTAATTCAGCAGATAAAATATGCTGCACACCTCGCAACCTGCTTTAGTTTTCTTGCTAGCAACAGGTAGATCACATGCATGTTGCCAAGCTGCTATTGTTTTCGGTTTCTAGATGAGCAGCCGTTTTGTATTTCTCTCTCGGCTCGTAATATTGAGCGTCATTGTTCGGCGCTTCTTCAAAGAAAAATTATGATCCCCGCGTGCACATAACTGCCTAGTAGATTATCAACGCAATTGCTATTAAGGATCTGCAACTGTTGGATTTCGATGCAACGAGATTTCTAGAGCTGCCGAGCGGGCGACATTCTGCAGCATTTGCTATGATCCGATACCGAGTGAGTGTAAAACTTCACAGCTGCAAGTCATGTGCACTCCGATCGTTGTCTAGCACGCGGGCAACAAGTCGAATATTGCCATCAATCGATGACGCAGATAAAAATAACTTTCACATGATCCTTGGACTCACGACTAGCTAGGGATACACGATTTGCTGGCTTGCTTGTCTAGGATCTCTCTGCTGGAAATTATATCTATTGAGGAATTTAGTCCTGCAGATGATGAAGCTTACTGCCAATACAAATTTCCACAACAGAAAATTAGCAGAGTGCAGCAAAACGAGGAGGAGCTCACATGCTTCTGCTTGGACTGAAACAGCAAAGGAGAAACCAGTATTTAGAATCTGGTGAAGATGCAGGTGATTCTCTGAAGAAAGAAAACAGTAATTGGCTCGAGAAGCTGTCATGGTACTAGTGTCTTTCGTAATTCCATCACCTAGCTTTGGCATTAAGAGATTAGAGAAGTTTTACAAGATCCATGCAGGCGCAAGCCTTATGCTGGCAGCTAGCTAGCTCTACAGCTGCTGCTTCGACTTCATTAAGTGCAATAGCTGTCTAAAATTTTAGCAGGCAATGAAGTTGAAGGAGGTCTCATCAAAATTTTGCATGTCTCTGATGCTCCTTTACGGTAGAGAAGGAAAACGCTGGGAGCAGAGATTTTGGCTTTGGTGTACACTTCCAGCAGCAGGATGCCTTTGCCGATCTGATCTTGCAAGTCCGCTCCATCGGTGTCGGAAATCGCGTACCCTTGAAGCTTCACCTCGCAATTGATGGTTAAAGTGTCGTTGTAGCCGCCGTGACGACGCATTCTAGGAGTTCGACAGCTGCCGAAGTTGACCCCTTGGTAGTTCGGAGCGCTGTTGCCTTGATAGGAGGTGACGATCAGGAAATCTACTCTGTCGATACTGGGATGCCGGCTGTAATGTCGTGCTTCCACGGTTACGTTCAAGTCTGCGTCTAGTGCGAACGAGGATTCGGCGTCCAACGCGGAGGTTTTAGTGACGTTGAAGGTGATGAGTTGAATTTCCGTCAACCCAATCTTTGGCAGCCAAGTGTCGAAGTAGATGGCCGCGACGATAGCGTTCAACGTCCAAAGAACGATGTAGATTGCGGAGCTCAAACAAGCACCGCTGACAAGAGTCCCGCAGATGGTCATCTCTTGAAAAGCTGATCAGTACCAGCTACTTCGCGTCAATGTTGATGAGATTACTTTATGTCGCGAGATCCACTAGGAGATGGCGAGCTGAATCATCAGAGTACTACTTCCTACTCCTTCAACAAGCAAAGCACCGGCTGTGGAGGTTTTTGATCACCAGTCGTGAGAGACTCAGACGTGCCCAGGTACCTAATCTGGAAACCCAATATGTTTTTCAGTCTGTGCACTCACTGCAGATCAGAGAAGGAGTCAACATAGGTTTTGCAGCTGTTTCAGTATCGAAATCGACACTCGCGAATCATTAGACCATCAGGTCCAAAATTGGAGCTGATCAGTGTTCAAGTTCACAAGAAATGTAAGATTCCCGTCACAATCTTTTGCCTAGACCTCAAATCTGATCTTGTTTTCGACAAACAAACACTGAGTCATGAATTAGATTTCCAACAAAGTTTTTGAGGAATGGCGTTTCTCATTTTCGACATCGCGAGGACTTAATCTTTCGAAATCATCGCGTGACCAAATGAAGGATAAACTATGAAGCGAGCTTCGAATCTGAAGGAATAAAGCCAGCTGATCTCTGATTCTAGAAAACCAGCAGCAACTCATCAATCAGCGGTTTTCTAGAAGAATTTCTGGAACCCCTCGCATCAGCAACTTCACACTTTTCCTCACAAAACGTCATCAGAAATTTTATTACCACAGATCAGAATTGATAGGAGATTAACGTCATGTAAGCCCACCTGTTTGTGAGAATCAAGGTTTATGTCGTGACACGAATTCGAAAAGCTCGAAAGCTGTGAAGACGACAGCAAAGCCGCAAACCGAAAACAAAAAAAATCCACTCGGAAGCAGCAGCCAAGAGATTTGCAGCGTTTGGTTCACAAGAAGAAGAAGAAGAAGAAGAAGAAGAGAATAGCTAATAAAATCCTGAAATTCGTTCTCTTGCTTGTCGAGTTTTGAGCCAAAGTTCGCTTTGATTCTCTGTAGGGGTTCGCACTTGAGAGTGACACCATAGAACGACGTCCTTATTTATTCTTTGGTACAGGCTAACCTAATGTGTTTCTTCGTCACAAGATCCAAGCGGATTCCTCGCAAGTCCTGCTCAAGTGTAACCCTACAAAAATTCCAACACTTTTCTTTCCTTCTCCTTCTCTGCATGTGAGTGTCGGCAGATGGAAACCGAGTGAAGGAAGGACACACACAGATACCAAGTACGCGCAGAGCTTTGGAGCTATGATGTCCCAGGCAGATTCAGCTTGTGAAACCCCGTTTTAGACGTTTAGTGCAATAGACGAAAACCAAAGACCTATTTAGGGCTTTGCTGGTGTTTCATCATTGTGCTGAAGTTTTCTCTTCTCTTTCTCTCTCTAAATAGACCTTTTGTTCACTTCCACGTAGTTGTCTAAAAAAAAGAGAAAAAAAAACACGGTGCTTGCAGCAAATTATTATAACTCAGTGGTTTTTTGTTTTTTACAGCAATACCTATGTAAGTGTTGCTTTGCCGGCCAAAAACAAACCCCATTAGCCAATAATGATTGGTCAAATGGGTTTGGAATTAACTACGGTGTCAAATATTGGGCAGAATAAAGCAGCTCATTGTGTAATGGCTCTTCCCATTACATTAGGTTCAAATTTCAAACCTAAAAGCTTCCCTTACCAGATTTTTTAAACCTCATCTAAATGTATGCTCATCTATGGAACATGGGCATCCATTGTATGCACACGTAATATTTGAGCTATCACTCACACATTGGATCAAGTTCCAACCAAAATTTTATGCTCAAATCTTACTCCAAGGCATTAAATAGTCTCGAATAAGCATTGTCGGGGCAGGTTGGATGGTTCTGTATAGGGTTTGATTAATGTTCTTAGAAAATAATAATAATAATAATAATCGAATAGAGGATCCTATTGGTACAAATGGTTACAAATGGGAAGTAGGGTGGTGGTGCCTACTCATTCCTTCTTCTCTAAAATTGTGGGTTCAAATCTGTCAGGGAACAACAAAACATGCCCCCTCCCCAAAAAAATCCTTAAGTCAAACAAATGTTGATCATGGAGGATACAAATCGCACAACTCCCTATTTGCTCACTAAAAAGTATTTAATGTGTCCCCTACTCAAATGGATACCTAGTCCCTTGAACTTTCTTTCCTATCGATAGAGCAAATGAAATTGAAGCCTTTTGTTGCTTCACAAGTGATTCCATTCTTCTACCTTCTTGGCACCCAAAGTTGTCCTTCATACTTGAAAGGCAATAATTAAATGGATTTATTTTGGGAAAATATAGATGTTCACCCTTTATCTCCTTTTATGTAATTGTCATTCAGAAGAGATTTGGCCTTTCACCTTAGGCTTCTTAAGAATCAAATGTTTTTTTAAATGGCATGTGATAGGCACATGTCATGGTACCTAGCTTGGTTACAAATCAATATTGTTATTTTTAGTCATCAAACTTTTTGACAAATGCTTACCCAGTGCCTACGATGCCAAAAACTTGAAAAATGGCAAAAGGAAGTGTTGAACTTTAAACCATGATCTTTTTATTTTTAAAGTTGCATATGGACAAAACAATTGTTTTCATCTTTAGTTATTGAAAGTCCCTTATGATTGTACAAGACTTTTACATCCTATTTTGTAAACATTATAATTATGTGACATGCCGTATGTTACATTCTTAGTCCAATGGTTAATGAAACAATGGTTATTTTTACCAGGCAAATATTCTCTTATTTAATCATTGGATATCACTTATAATTGTTTGTATATCACTTAGGACTTTTATCATCATTGCTTAAACAATATCAAGTTGTAATATATCAAGTTGTAAAATATTATTACTATTCCTACTGAACATTAGAAAACAGAAAATAATTAAATATTAAACACATGTTGTGGAACCAAGCTAGACACTCGGTAGTACATTGTGAGGTCTAACAAATAGGTACCTGTAATCAAAGAGGGCCATTAGACTAAACAAAAATGGGTGACAGACACAGTTAAGAGTATATTCTTTACACAACGAAGGGGGTGATGTAGGATGCAATCAAAGAAGCTCACTTTTTTTCCCCTTTGCCTACCCTTTTCAATGTGTTCCCACAAAGTTCACATCAAGTTTTCAATGTGTTCTCACGGTGTTCCCAATGTTTAGCTTTTAAAAACCTTAGAGAATGTTGACCCATGAGTCATATAGGGATTATGTCATAGGGGCAACATTTCACCATGCTTTCACCATTTCAAAATCTCTCTATGTACCAAAAAAGCTTCAGAAAAAGCATGAAGCATAATGGGTTAGTTCATAAGTAAATATGTACAACTTTCTAGGGTTGTCCAACTTGGGTTATTCTATTCACATTGAAAAGAATAACGTTGCTGATTTCTATAACAATGTATATATCTATGAAGATAGCTGTTTATTTGTTTGTTTTGTTTGATTAGATTTGACCAAGTCATAACCCTCTCAAATTGTAGGACCTTGCATTTTTGTCTCAAAAAATTCAATTTAAACTAATTTAACAAAGTTTTATAAGAACTCTAAAGTTAACCCCACTTCAATTGGAATAGTATTTGGATGGTTAACTTTATAAAAGGTTTAATATGCTTGGGTAGACAACGCAAAGGCCACTAGTAATCTCTTGACACTTGTTGACCAATCATGTGAATGGGTGTAAGAACATCTCATTAAAAGAGTGCAAGATCACAAACACTCATGGGGGATAGATACTCGTAATACCTTTTTAGGTTCAGCATCTCACTGTTGAAAATTTATTTTATTTTGAAATTTTGATTTCAGCACAAAAATTTATTTTTTTGAATTTTTGACAAAATTACATTTAAGTTAAAAAACATTTGACAACGGTCTAAAATTGTCGTGACGTGTAATGTCATGACGTATGATGTCATAAGGGTGTAAATCCATAGTAAACTCTACTAAACAAAAAGACTAAAACCAATCAAAGGTAGAAACTAATCAACCAAAGATATGCACGCACATACATATACAACGCACAAAAGGAGGCTGAAATGAAATTCTCATATATCCCCCACAGACTTGAGTCGAGAAAAGCGTGGCATGGTCTAAATAGAAATCAAGGTGCTACAGGAGAGCATGATGAACAGTACCAAATGCTAGCAGGAACATGAGTGAGTTCCGACTTGAGGCAGAAGAGATGGTATCCACCATTATAATTATCACAAAGCAGCATTTGATCAACATCGTCTGTCCTCTAACATACCTAACATGGATAGTCAAGTGGAGGAATCCAAGTCAACGTGATGATGGTAGGATCCAAGTTCGCCAGGTGGCAGGGCGCATAGTTTTTGGAGTGATCCCAAATTGTGCATCCATCAGCTCCTTGTAACTCCTTGCAATTCCAACACACCTGAAGGCATGATCGCCTTAATCCTTAAGATAATGCGATCGAAAGAAGTGTCTAGAATATCATTAGGTTGTTGTTGGAGATACACAAAGTCATTAAAATCAAATTGTCTCACCTTAGGTTTGTAACTACCACCTCGTGTGTGTGCATACCATAAAATGTCTTGATGTTATGCAATGGATAAGTTCTCAATGGCCATGGGCATAACCCTCTTGAATAGAGCAACCCTCTCTCCGATGACCCTAGCCCAAATAGATGGAAAGTCCAAGTCCACAACCTGGTCCATTTGAGCAACAATGGAAAAGGGTGGAATGGGATGTCTCCTAAAAAGTAAAAAGTAAGGAGAGAAATGAGACAAAGAGGCATGTTTGGACATCCTATAACCCATGGTGATGTAAAGGAGGGCCAGGTCCCAATCCTCTTTGTTCCTAGTGAAGCAAATCTTCTGAAGTCCCTTCTTACATGTCTGAACCATCCTCTCTTCAAGGCCATCAGCTTGGGGATGATTTCTTGAAGTTTGGCGATGGTCAATGAGAGCATGGTTAAGTAGGTCTTGGAATTCTCCCTTGAATTCTGAAGCTTGATCAGTAAGGCACTCAGCACAAGCCCCAAGCCTATTTAGGACCTGTTATAAAAAAACTTGGCTAGTGTTATGTGATGATTTATCTAGCAACGCAAAGCTCGACCCACTTTGAAAAATGCTCAATCATAATCATGATGAAAACATTACCCTTGGAGGTCTGTGGTAACTTTTTAGCTAAATCACATGACTAACGATAAAATATGCCTTGAATAGGGAGTGGAGAAAGCATGAATTATTAAAAAGAGAAAGAAGTTTTCATTCTATGACATTGTTCACACTTAGCAATGACGTCTCGGACTTGAACATACATACCTCTCCAATGGTAATGAGGAGCAAGAAGGCTATAAGTACACTTAACTCCAAAGTGTCCAAGCTCTAAATGTACCTTATGAATAAAACCAGGCCATTCATGTGGTGGAAGAACCACTTTATCGCCTTGTGGTAAGCATTGAACGAAGTGATTATCCTTCCATGAGTAACGTTTGGACCGTTATTGTATGCGATCCCGATGACTTGATGTAACTTGGGAAGGGTATTCCCCATGTTGAAGAAAACTTAAAGTGTCCAAGTCCTCCCATATATCCACATTGGGATGTTCAACCAAATTACATTGTAATAGTGCAAAATAACTAGATGCATCAAATACATGTATTGTTAAAATCTGGTCAAAGTCTTGCATGGCTTCTAAAAAATCTTCAGATGTAGTGAGGGGTTTTTGCAACATGGTATTTGCGTTCTGATGTGTAATACAGGTTGGTGAATAACCTTGAACTCATATTCCTAAAGTATAAGTGCCCAACTAACTAACTTACTAGTAAGCTTATCGTTGGTCATCAACCATTTGATAGGTTGGTGGTTGGTATACAAAGTGAAATTGGTGCCATAAAGATAAGGCTTGAAATGTACAACAACCCACATAATAGCAAAACATTCCCCCTTGTATGAAGAATAGTTGCTCTTAACCTTGTTGTTGCTTCGAGATGCATAGGTGATAACATATTCTTTGTTTTCTTCATCAAGTTGGCCAAGAATAGCTCTAATACCAAGAGCACTCCAATCAATATGTAGAATGAAAACCTTGCTAAAATCAGGTCTTCTTAGAATGGGGAACTCTGAAAGCTTTTCCTTGAGTGTGTTGAAAGCTTCCTGAGCCTCATCACTCCATGTCCAAGCAACATCCTTCTTTAACAATGCATACAGAGAATGAGCAATAGTATTGATGTCGCAACCCCACTTTGGCAAAGTGTGGGGGTGAAGCCCAACACTCCCAAAGTTGGGGATTTGGAGTCCTCTGGGACTCCCGAATGTTTAGAGTTCGACAACAAGGCCCAAAACACCTCGCATTGAGGTGTTCTTGGTGTCATTGGAAAGGTCTTGAAGCGTAGATATCTAAAATGGCCTCGCATTGGTCATTCGGACATTTGCAGCCCAAGTTATGGGCAAAAGAAGAGCCGGGAATCAAACTAGCAATTTGACTCCCAACCACTAAAAGTTGCGAATCGACCTCTTCCTGACGTCCGAATTGAGAATGCGACATGGCGTTGGAAAGATCTCGACGAGAACTACAACTTTGGTTTAGACCTCGTTACGATCAGACTTGGCAATCGGGAGTTACAAACTCCCAAAGTCCCGGGACTCCAACCGGGACAGTTTCGGGACAATTTCGGGACTCCAACTTGGGAGTCCCGGGAAAAAGAGCCATTTGGATGTAGCCTCGATGGTGAGACGTAGAGAATACTATATGGGGGAAGGTGGTGGCTTCCCCCGAGTCTGGGTCGTGGTGAGTCAAGTAGTCCAAGTTGCCCGTGGCTTGTCCCAACACCCAAGGGTGTTCCCGAATGTGAACTAACCCGTTTGTGGTTGGTTTTGGATGCAGATTCATGCTTGATCTTCTAATCCATCTTCCTAGTCTAATCCCGGGACTTCTAGCACACCCCTCTACCCCTCTTTAGTGCTGGAAGTCGGGAGCGCCCCTCAAGTCCCACTTTTCCGCAACTACACATAGTTAGACCCTCAAGTGGGTTCAAC